>Ga0310696_10000505_pt1 | contig 60772 bp, 137 predicted proteins | sample AusTroGonzalo_MG_4_FD_203885 | JGI IMG/M metagenome (GOLD analysis project Ga0310696, IMG submission 203885) | Bovine rumen microbial communities from tropical cattle in Woodstock, Queensland, Australia - Gonzalo_02 (v2) (version 2) | ecosystem: Host-associated > Mammals > Digestive system >...
ACGACGCCGGAAGTGGTCATTAAGATACGGGAGAACGGGGAGGCAATGATTGAGCGTTTCACGGCCCAGATTGACAGCCTTGAGAGCCTTGCCGGACTTAGCGACGAGGGCACGGTGGCTGACTTCAAGAGAAAGATGATTATCGGAAACCTGATAAACAGCCAGTACAAGCCGCTCCTTGACCAGCCGTTTACTGAACTCATTCTCAACAGGTGGACATACAGCGACAAGGAGAAGAAGGAGAAGCCGGTGGACATGCAGAACCTACCGACAAAGGCACAGATAAGGAAGATGATAAGGACCAGCGGAGTGGAGAACGCGGAAGAGCTGGCAATCCTGTTCCTTTCCTTTGACGACCAGATAACCGAGGTGTTCAAGGAATTCATGCGTCCGCTCCAGAATTTCTTCTACCGGCTTGGAAACGAGGTGATAAAGGGTGTCCAGGGCTATTCCAACGAGGGGCGCGAGAATGAGGTGGTACAGAGCCTCGTAAGCCAGCTGGAAACGGCGAAGGAGCTGGTCGCGACCTACGGAACCCTTGAACAGCAGAATGAGTTCGCCTACTGGCTCGAGCGGTTCTCCGAGATGGATAACGAGTACAATGCCATGGAAGGCGTGGTGTTCAATTACAAAGGGAAGACGCTGAAGCTCACCGGCTCGTTCGCATCGTTGAACAGGGCAATAAACTTACGATTTAAATTCCAGGACAGATAACAAAAAACCAGGACCAATCCTGGTTTTTTTTATTTCAGCTCTCCCTTGTACAGGAGCTGGCTTGATGTCTCCAATATCTCGTCAAGGACTGCCGCGATGTTGTCGTAGTCCTTGTTTCCGGAGATGCTTTCCTTTATGTCGCTTGCAAGGTCGGACAGCTCGTTGATGATGGACTTGAAATCCGTGTCTGACGATGGTTTCCTGTCACCGATTTTCAGCTCGATGTCCCTGTCGGCCTTGAAAGCCTCGGCCAGACCATCCTCCCATGTGCAAAGGTCGGCAACCGCCTCGTCCGTGGTCTTGTGGAGCGCGTATTCCTTGGTGTTCCAGTGAATTTCCCTCACCGGTTTTTGCGCGTTATGGAGGAAGGAAATCAGGTTCTTAATCTTCGAATCCGTCTCATCGCTCCGCTCTTCGTTCAGTCGGCTTCTCACCGCCTCGTATATCATGCTACGGAGTTCGTTTTCCGTAATTCTTATCTGTTTCATGGTCAGTGTTTTTAAATAAATAATCCGTTATATACTAAACATTATGTCGGGAGTGGTTTTCTTACATACACTTTATCTGAGGAAAATATTGTTTCATAGTCAGCTGTACGGTCAACCCAGTTTCCGTTTTCCCGGACCCACACAGTTCCAACATCAACCCAGTCACCGGCTATTTTGACTTTTGTTCCACCTGGCTTTTCGGAGACCAGTATAACATGGTCATCATCTATCCCGGATATGGTATAAGCATAATACGAATATCCGGATGGCATTTTGTATTTAACGGAAAGGCTTGCCCCCCAAAAGCTAAACGTTGATAACGTACTGGCTGAAGCACTGTTCTTTTTTGCCTGGAATTTTATTTTAATATTGTCAAGGTCACTTCTGGTTAATCCTGTTATCGTACTGGTTCCATTTATTGGGCCTGTCGTTGCATTCATTGAAGTAGTAGTTCCTGTAACACCAATTTGACCGCTAACACCCGATGTTCCAATACACACTTGAAAAAAGGTGTTGGCAGACCCAGTAGTGAAACGGTTATTTTGGATTGTACATCTGGCACGGCACGCAACAGCTTCAATTATTGCATCATTCGGGATTGAACTACAGTCAAAATTGTAATACATATAGGAACTCACGCCATTTCCAGTCAACGCATACAACGCACACCTGGTTGTATTGTGACAAGGGTTAAAACCATTTTCTTTAACGTAAGTGGAGTATACACTGTTATAGACAGAATTCTCTTCATCAAAAGAACTTGGGTGACAATGTAAATAAACCGATGGTGACTCCACAAACGTTAAACTGTTTGTTACAACAGTATTATTGTCTTCAACGATTATTTTATTTACTTTATCTGTGTAAATTTTTAATGTTGCATCAGACCCAGAACAAATTTCTTGATTAGCAGGAACCACGCTTGCCCCACTATACGAACTACTTGCAGAAACATCAAATGCTTCCCCATTAAATTCGTAACCAACAGTTAAATCAGCACCAAAAACCCTAACCTGGATACTGGTCCCAGTGTTGCCAGTTGCCCTAATAGCGGTAAAACGTATTCTACACGTGTCCAACTCTTCCCTTGTCCAGGAACCACAGTCTAGTGTTCTTGGTGTTGCGTGCAAACCAGTTATTGTTGTACCGGTTCCTTTTGCTGTCCCTTCACCGGTATATAACTGGACTTTTCTTGTTGTAATATAACTTGCCCCACTCTGTGTAATAAGGCATCTTGCTTGACACGATACAGAATTTATTACCGAGCCACGCGGTATTTCTGATAGGTCAAAGCCCCATTCGTAATATGACTCTGCATTCGAACCTAGCGCCAGAGTCATATAGGAATACCCGTCAACATTTCCCGTTCCCTGACCAATGACGTAAGCGGTGCTTGATACAGCACTATACACCCCACCAAGAGCTACAGATGGGGTAACTGTTATTGCTGACGTTATGCTTACTTGACTGCTCATGTTAAATCTCTAGATATATGTCTCCATCGTTTCCGAGGTTTTGTGCTGGCTCACTACCACCCTGATAGATTGAAACTGGGGTTGTCAAGGTCCATATACCACCGCTGACCATAAGTATTTTTCCATTATCTGACGATGTGACCGTAGGAAGGTGCATCTGTGATGATGTTCCGTTCGTAATTGTGGTGGCAGTATGGGTAGTTGTATCCCCGGACAGTTCAATAATTCTATCGTTCAAATCATTAACAGCCTCAGCCGCGGTCCTTTCGGTCTTGATGAACTCGTTGGTCAATGCGCTGTAAGCGTCCGCAATCAGCGTTGCGCTATTAACATAAGGAATCGCACTGTATGTATATCCGCTACCGAGAACCATGTCCACCTTGATGTCAGCCATGGCCGCGGAGATTGCAACCACAGCTCCAGAAAGACCGGTTGTTGCACCGGAAAGGGTGTCAAGGCCGTCAGAAAGACCAGTTGTTGAAGCGGAAAGAGCAGTTATGTTTTGCAGGTTATTAACAACCGACGCAGAAAGCGGTGCCGGGTTGAATGAATTACCGGACAGCTCGTCAATCCTGTCATTCACATCATTGAAAGCGGCAGCAATTGCATATTCATCATCCTCAACAGTACCGGACAGTTTTATGAGTATATCCGTAGCCGCGCTGTATGCATCAGCCAAGCTTGTCGCGCTGTTGACATAGGAAATTCCTGAATAAGTATACCCGCTACCGAGAATCATGTCAACGTGAATGTCTCCGATAGCTGCGGATAACGACATGACGGCTCCGGATATTTCGGTTGTGTTCGCTGTCAGGGTGTTTATCCTCCCGTTAAGGTCGTTCATTGAGTCAGCGATGGTTTCCTCGTCCTCAATCAGCTCGTACGTCAACGCGCTGTACGCATCGGCTATGGACGTCGCACTGTTGACATACGGTATTCCGGAGTATGTGTACCCGCTGCCAAGCACAAGTTCCGCGTTTTCAATGAGACTGACAATTTCTGTCAGACCTATGAACTTCTCGTATTCGGTGCTTGTGTTGGCTGTACCGACCTTTATCCAGAGGGCCGGGTCGTTCGGAGTATGCTGAACTGCTATCTCACCCAGATATAGACTGGCTCCAGTAGGGGCGGTTGTGCCGGTACTCGTATGTACGTTAATAAGATGCTTTTTCCTTGGCATGAGCTTCTAGTTGTTTAGTAAGTATAAATAGTATTATAAACGGACATCGTGGCAAAATCGTCATGTCCGAACAAGACTAAAGTCAAAAACATTTATGTTTGAATACCTGAACGGGTCACCATTTGCATCCATGGCATAACCGATGGTGACTTTCAGATATTTAAGGTCGTCAATGTCCGGGAACTTATTGTTGCTCGTATAGACATTGGTGCTTGTCAAGTTGTTGCGACAGACGAATGAATTGGTGCTCGCCGTCGGGTTGTAGGTAATCGTAAGGTCATATTCAGCGGTATTTGCGCTTGCCGTGGCCGCACTTGGAACCTGTGTGTTTACATTTGACCCGTTACTGAACTGTGTACCAAGCTGAATGTACTTGTTGTTACCAGTCTGCCTTATTTGGAAACCATACCAAGGAGACGGCGATGCGCGTTTCATCGTCAGGATGTTATGGTGGTTTTCGTCCTGTCCTGCCGGTTGCTGGCTGAAGTTTATCGTGAAATGCATGTGGAGGACGAAACCGTGCGTCATGTCAAACGCATAGTATTCGGTGTTGACACCGTCGCCATTGTAGTTCTTCTCACCATCAGGGTTCTCGGAAGTGTCAATGGTATAAGCAGTTACGACAGGCTCGCCATTCTCATACTCAATCCCCTGGGTGTTGACATTACCGTCCGTATCACCGGAAGCGTTGACAGTCTCCGTAGGGTCGCCGTTCTCGTCATAGGTCGTCGACGTGCTATCATAGGAACCGTCGGCATTGTTGTTCTGCGTGGTCTCCTGGCTTCCGATGGTGTTCCCGCTCTCGTCGGTAATGATAACGGTGGTCTCAACCTCGGAAGAACCGTCCTCGTTCTCTGTGGTCGTCGTGGTCGTTGTCGTCGTGTTTCCACTTTCGTCGGTCACGATTTCCGTCTCCGTGCTCGCCGTGATACCCGTCTGATAGGTCACAAGGATGCTCGTCGTCGCGGAAAGGCCTTCGTATTCGGCATAAACGGTAACGCTTTCTCCGGTTGCGGCGGTTGAAATCCCAATCGTTCCGGCACTTATCATGGTCGCATAGCTTCCACCGCTGACAACCGACCAGGTACATGCATTCGTAACCACCGTCCTGTTATCGTAAAGAGCTGAAAATGAATAGGTTTCACCGGTCATTGACTGAATTCCGACGATTGACAGCGTATGGTCTCCACTGATGTATCCGCCGAACGACAAGGACTGGCCGCTGATATACGTTTCAAGAGAGGCCTGACTGTAAACCGTCCAGGTCCCGCTTTCCTTTACATATATCACGGCTGTAGGAATCCACTGTCCGTCAACCTTCAAATAGTTCCCCATCAGCTTTAAACATATGCTTCAATCTTATAGAGGTAGCGACCGTCAGAGTTTGCGTCGCTGGCTGTAACATCCCACAAGGTGTTCTGATGTACGACCTGGAACTTGGTCTTCGTACTGTCAACGGCACAGGACACCAAATATTCCCTGTTCCTGTTCCAAGGAAGGGGCGTCATCGTACTTCCGACATACCCGTAAGCGGAAGACACCGATGCATCATCAAGCGGAACAGTCACGACAACAGATGGAGTATATCCGGTAGCGGCGGTCAATGTTGAGCTTTTGAAGTAGCACCTGATTTCTTTGTACGGGGTCAGGTCAAGGTTCTCGAGCTGCCAGTTACCGGCCACATCTGTATCATTATGTCCGAGAAGTCCCGTCGTTCCGTCCGTTTCGTAGATGATGACAGGATTTGACTGGAGGTAGATGTCCCCGTTGTTCCCGAGGTCGCTTCCTGGCGTGTCGGTTCCTCCGTAGACCGTTATCGGTGTCTTCGGGGTCCAGCTTCCCTGTTGTACGGTAAGGACCTTCCCGTTGTCACTGGATGATACGGTCGGAAGGTGTTTCCCGGTGTCGGATACATGGGAGACCGTTGCCGAAGACAGGGCCGTGACAGCCGTATATGCGGATGCTCCGGATTTTGCGTTGTTTCTAATCGTTGTCAGGTCGTTTATCGCATCCTGCTTACCGTTCCAGGCTGCAGTCTGTGCGGTCGTCACATGAACATCGGTGTCGCTGATATGCGATTGGGTTGCTGATGACAGGGCCTGGAGGTCGGACCTTACACCACTGTCCGCCGAGATGGTTACGACGGCCGCGGAAAGGCTTACGACCGCACCGGAAAGTGGAGCTACATCGGCCCCTCCGCCTCCAGTTCCTCCGGACAGTTCGTCAATGCGGTCGTTCAGGGTGTTAAGGGCGGCGGCGATTACATATTCATCAGACCTGACGCCAGCCGAAAAGCTTATCACCGCAGCCGACAGCGGGGCAATGTCCGTCGCACCGCTTATAAGGCCAAGGATTTCCGTCTCGCCGATGAATTTCTCAAAATCCGTGCTGGACTCACCTGTCCCCATCTTTATCCACAGGGCTGGATTGTCCGGCGTATGCTGTACTGCTATCTCACCCAGATATAGACTGGCTCCGGTAGGGCTTGTGGTCCCGGTACCCGTATGTACGTTAATAAGATGCTTATTTCTTGCCATTGAAACGATATAGTTATCACCCATAAATAGTCTCCTCAATCAAAAGGCCCCGGGTTTCCCCAGGGCTTTTAACTAATTTTTCGGGTGTTTTTCTACGCTCTGTTCCGATAGCGGTAGAAGTGGTATGTTCCGACAGGAGGTTCACCCGTCAGTCCGTGCCAAGTTCTTTGTACATAGTCGGATACCCAGCCACCGCCACCGATGCACATGGCCATATGTCCCCACGGGTGTTTTCCACCAGCGCTGTCTACACAAGGCCCGACAACAAGCACATCGCACGGTTGCCCGGCCTCGCTTGGTGAAATTTCGTCCCAGCCATTCGCCGGAAGAACCCTGAGATAGTCCTTTGCAGATGGGGCCGACATACCGTGAGGAAGCCCAAGTCCTCCGCGGTTCAGGGCCATACGGACGTACTTCGCACATTCTTTTCCGGGCCTGGCTTTCGCAATTGACTTTATGTACTGACACGCGTAGTTCACATTTAGTTGTTGGTGAGCATCAGCGTTCGCTCCGAAATCAACACCAGCACCGGTACCGCCAAGCTTGGTTGAGTTCCACCAGTCTTGTACCCAATCAGGTCCGGATGTCCCGGCTTTTTGGGCACCAAGGGCATTAAGGAGCCACTGCATCCAGTCACTGTCGCTATTTGCCACCCGCTCCTTGAATGAGTCATCCACAGCTGCTCCTGGGATACCTTTTATTAGGTTCCACACACCGTTAACAGCATCACCAACATTCGGCACCTTTCCTGGATAGTTCTGAGTGTACATCCCCTTGTAGTCATCCGGGTTGTACAGTTCCATGAGAACCATTTCCTGGATGATTTCCCGGAGCTCGCTTTCCTTCAGCACATATTTCTTCTTTTTACCCATTTAGATACAATACCAAGTATAAATAGCCTGATTTATCGAATACCGAGGATATTTATTGTAAAATATGTACGAAGATGAAGAACAGACAGATAAAGCTTAACGAGGAAGGTCTCAGGGATTTCATTTCCTATTCCGTCGCCAGGCTTCTCAAGGAGGCGTATGGCGGGAGCTTCGACGACCACGGAAACATGGGGTACATGGATTCGGAATACGGTGACGACTCAAAGGAGATTGCCTTCAACCCGTGGGAGGATGACGACCAGATGGCGGCTTTCCAGCAGGCGGTCGAGGAGAAGGGCCTTGACATGGAGATGTTTGACGACGGTGGCGACTTCGGTGACATCTGGCCGGTCGCGGTGAAGGTCAACTACAGCAAGAGCCAGGGGATGAGGGGAAGCTACGATGTTCCTGACGACCCGGATGAGATTGAGGTAACTGGTTGGGATGCAGGCATTTACGACCTTCCACCGGTTGTTTCCGATGTCATGGAGACCGCCCTCAACATCTATTTCAACGACGGATACTTTGACCCGGACGAGGGAATAGCCGGTCTGAACGAGGACAACAAGGGAGTCAAGGTACATTTCAACGGGGAAGGTTTCAAGCCGAAGAACCCGTACGAGCACATGACCTGGGACGAGTACTGCGCGGCGAAGAAGTCCGAGCGGGATAAGGAGAAGGACAAGAAGGATTTTGAATCAGACGAGGACAACAAGGGAACGAAGGCCCATTTCCCGGGCAAGAAGGTCCACACCTCGGTTGACGAAATCAGGGAGATGGTCCAGAACGCCATCAAAGAGTCACACATCGATTATGTTGGTTCCGGCCTCCGTCAATATCAAGGGACCGGAACCCCGGAATCGGACGAAAGGATGGACAAGATACGCCAGAAAGCAAGGGGTTATTCCCCCTACGGACTTGACCCAGGTTTCACGAACCCAGGAAAACCAGGTTCCATTCCATGGAAATCAAAGAACGACGACTGCCATACTTCGGCGAGGAAACGTTACGGTGGGGAGAATGCGAAATCCGGCGGAGAACTCCTGAGCCCGATTTACGATTACATCAAAGACCTTGAGAGCCGCGACGACCTTGAAAAGAACAAGCCGCTAAAGGCTCTCGTGGACGCACTTGAAAGGGTATGCTTTGACTGGAAGAACAAGTACACCCACAAGGCAGTTGATACGTGGAAAACCGGAGAAAATCCGTTTTTTTCCGAATAAAAAATCCCCGGACGATGTTCCGGGGTTTATTGTATCTACGCCGAAGGCGCCAGACCATACCATTATCCCTGCGTGTAGCCCATGGTGTACATATTGATGATGGACGACAGGAAACTGAACGAGCTCTCCACGGACTTCATGGCCTCCCCGCACCTGACCTGTCCCTGGGTAGCCGCCATGACCTTCTCCCTGACATCCTGGCAGAATAGGTTGCAGGCGTTCACCAGCCCGTTCTTAATGAAGTTAACCAGCTTCCCCTTCTCATAGCTGAGGAATGCCGCGTTCCTTTCAGGCGTTAGGGTAATCGGCTCAATCGTCGGAACCGGAACCTGGAAGTCCTGTTCGTTGACAAGGCCCTTCACCGCATCGCCGACCTTCCTCATTCCCTGGCGCATCCGGTATCCGGTCATCGCCATCGGCTTGCCCAGCGTCTGTTTCGCGTAGCTGAGGAACTGTGTCGCCGAGTTGTACGCCTGCCCGACCTTCCTGTCCGAAAAGATGGCCTTGAAATCCTCAGAGGTGAACGCTTTCTCCGCCTCATAGTACTTGGCGAAAAGCTTCTCCGACAGGTTGTACAGCTGGTCATTGGCCGACATCACCTGCCCGCGACGGTCCTCGACGTTTCCGGTCTCCCTTCTTCCGACCACCCCCATCATCGGCATGCCAACCTCCGCCACGGCCTCCGCTATCATCTCCCGGAGCTCGCCATATGTAAGCCTAATCTTTTTCATGTCGATAAATATTTATAGGGAAAGGAAAAGACCATGAAAGTAACGGAGAACGAACTTAAAAAGATGATAAGGGAGTCCATTGAGGAGGTCGTCGCGCAGAACCAGGGACAGATGACCACGCAGGGACAGGCGATGAACCAGGCGAATGCCCCAGGACTAAAGGAACGCGCACAACGGGTGGGAGCGTTGAACAAGCAGCTGTGGGCCATTAAGAAAGAGGCCGACGCGCTGGAACTGGAAAACGCCTCCAAGTGGATTTACATGGCGATACAGTCAATCGACAGAGAATTCGCCGGAGACACGATAAGGAACGGCTGGGAGAAGACAAAGGGCTGGCTGGGTCTGTAAAAGACAAAATAAGACGGGAACGACTAAGCATCGCTCCCGTTTTTCTTACTTCTGCGTCCCGTACAACAGCTTCTCCGCCTCGTCCTTGAACTCGTCGCCCTCCAAGGCCAGCACGTGGTTAACCTTCTCAATGAGGTCAAGCTTCTCCCTCGCGTCGGCAACCACGGTATCCCACACTTCCCGGTTCTCGTCCCTGTCACGGTACCGATATCCCATCTCCCTCATCGTCCTGGAATACATCTCAAGCGAAGTGGCGAGAAGTTCCCTGGTGGAAGAGAGGTACCTCACATAGAAGTTAAGATAGTGATGGCGCTCCTTGTTCTTTTCCTTTGCCATGACAAACCCTTTATGGTTTCATTATTCCGCGGACAGAGAAACCGTTACTCCGTATGTTTATATCAGCGTTTCCCTCGGAGATGCCGTCTTCCCCTCCGTAAACCAGTTCCGCCATCCATGGGTAACTTACTTGCTGTGACGTCCACAAGAACAAGGCTTCAGTCTCCCCGACAAATTTATCAACATATTTACTTCCAGTATATTCTCCAAGGTATCCACCGGCAGCAGGAATGAATATTGACTTCGTCGCGTCGGACCTTGAAGTGAAACTCACACCGCTGACCCCGTTCAAGGCCGTAAATGCGCTGTCCGTGTTGTTCAACAGTTCCATGAAATCGCTCAGTCTAGGCATCTCCCATTCTCCGCCCATCACGATATGCGCAACATCATCAACTGGCTCAAGGTACTCCAGATGGTCACTGTTGTTGTATTTGCCAGGGTGGTCTGTACCGTACCCGGAGAAAATGTAGTTGTCCCATATGTAAGGAGGGTTCGGCTCCGTCTCCCCCCACTTATAGTAGTTCCCGTAATCCTCAGGTCTCCTCGCACCTACGTTCGTTGTGGCCCATATTGTCCCGCTAGGCAGTCCAAGGTCAACACCCTCGTATTTGAAATTGTAGTCCACACCCCTTCCTACGGTAGAAGACAGCCACGGCTCAAGATAGTGGTTCACGCGCTTTGAAACGGTTGTCGTCACTATTGAGTAATCCCCACCATCAACGTCCCATTCCTCCCATCCGTCGTCATATATGTATTGAACAAACCCGTGCTCAACATCCGGAACTTCTTCAACGGTCTCAAAGACTTCATCTTCGTATTCGGGGTTGGTGTTGGACCATATGTACCTGTTCGTTTCCGCGTCAAACCCGGTGTTCAAAAAAAGGTCACCGTCACCACCCCAGCTAAGCCCGCTCACGGTTGTCTGCTGAACGTTCTCGTAGTACTCGTTGTTGAAATCCTCCACTGTCTTGAAGCGATGAATGTATTTTACCATGTCAATCAATTTTAGCTGTCAATAAATATCCGGGGAAGAAAAAAGGGAACCGTTTTTCAACCCAAAATTTTCCGGGAAAAAATTTTTTGGCGATGCCTACTTCCAGAGGACGGATTCCCCATGGTAAAAACCTAACGGAAAAATTTTTTTATAGAAAAGATTTTCCGTTAACGAAACCCTGGTGAAAAATCTCGGATACGGTACCTTCGGAATTTCGGCATGACCAGGAGAAAAATGCCGAAAATTAGGGGGAAAATTAGGGGGAGTCACTTTTTTAGGCCGATTTTTTGGCGGGAAAATTTTTTTACGATGCCTACTTTAGCGTCAAGTAATCTACGCAGGAAACTTGACATTTTTAAGGGGGGTCACTTTTTGGAACCGATTTTTTGGGGAAAAATATTTTCGACGGCCGTGTTTTTGAAGGCTAGTTTTTGAAACGAAAAATTTGGGGAAAAATATTTTCGACGAACTGTTCGCCCGTATATGCAAAAAACCCCCGTGGCCCGGAGGGGAGGGGGTTCAGGGGAGGGGGTAGCGGGGGGATATGCCCGGCCTTGCCCCATAGAAAAAGCCTGACAGCCGTACGTTCGACTATCAGGCACATCCGAACTCCTACTTAACAGCCGTGACCTCGGTCCTAACGCATTAGACTGTATCAGTCGGCATCGTATTCCTCGCTCGGTTTTTTTTAAACTGATATTGCAAGTTCCGTGCCAAACTAGGCGAAACAGACCATCTTGTAGCCGTGGGGGAGGTCATAGTACCCGCCCGCCTCGTTCCACTTGTAGGGAGTGTCCTTGTAGGCGGAGTAGTCCACGATGGTCTTTTCCACCACCTCATCCTTTTCGTTGTAGACCGCTATCAGGTCGTCCTCGTATTCAACTCGCTTTCCGTGCGGTATCATAGCCTAAAATCCAAGATTGACCTCGTACCTGCTCCACCCGTTGCTCTCGCAGATGGAATTGACCTCGTTCAAGTCGGCTACGGGGACGAACTCGCCTTTCCGCACCATCTCGCCGTAGAACTTGTCGCCCATCATCCACCTCTCGGACGGGGCTGGGCTATCTCCGTGAACGCAGTGCCTGACGAGTGCCTGATTGTCAACGAAAAGGCTCGGCTCGGTGTTGCCGTTCCCCTCAACCTTAACCCACACCCTCGGCTTGTCCATAGTGAGGGGGTTGAAGTGGAGAACCATCTGACCTTGTGCGATGTTGCTGATGTCTGCCATAGTGCTTGGTGTTTTTATGGTTGATAGTGCAAATTCCGTGCCGTACTATGCCGAGTAGAAACGATTTTCGGTGTTGACGAGCCTTGCGTTCTCGGCATTGACAGACTTTTTTTCCCCCTCGGTGCAGTCAAACTTCGCAATACGGACATTATTTACATTGCTGAGGGTTTCCAACATCTTTTTAATCGTTACCGCAGCGTATCTGCTCATAATCAGCCCATTGCAAAGACGGGAGCTGGGTTTGCCGTTGAAAGTGAAACCGGCAAATTGAAGGTTCTTGTGGGAGCAGCTGTCAAAGATAACTTTGTAGTTCATAGTCTTTCTCTTTTCTTCTAATGGTGCAAGTTCCGTGCCAATGAGCTGCCGGATGATAATAAAATTCTTTAAAAATTTTAGAGAACTGCCACGGGGGGTTTGATTTTACCCTCGTGGCTTGTTGTCAGAAGAAGCGGAGGTAATACTTGTCGCTGTTGTAAACTCCGTCCGGGTCGTAGTTGAAGTCGGACTCAAACTGCTCGATGGTCATTCCCTCGGAGTAGTCGTCCCTTGACTTCTCCACCAGTTCCTTGCACGTGTCCTCGTCCATGGTCATGATAACCCGCATCATCTCCTCCTCGTCAATCCCATGGTTGTCAAGGTAGGAGAAGACATCGTTGACATTGATGATATATACCCTTTCCATAGTCATCGTTTTCTTCCATAAGTGCAAATCCCGTGCCAAACCGGCCTTTCTCGTTAAAAAGCAGCCGTGGGGCCTTTGTTTCTACCCCACGGACCTTTGGCTTTTCATATAGGCCTTCCGGACTTTCTTCTCGATGCTGTAGCCCACGTCCTTGTCCACCACGACCTTGACGACCTCAAAGACGGGTTCTTGCCGGTAGTAGGTTATCTGTCGCTTGAGCTCCCCGTCCTGCACGATGAGTCTGATTTCCTGAACATCGTTGCACGGGACGATTTCCCCGTTGATTTTGACTTCGTTGGATTTCATACTACTTCCTCCGCTTGTTGGTCTTGGCGGTGGCGAGGTTGTAGAACTCGGTCTTGGGGGCGAGCATCGGCTGACGGGGTGCGTTGTTCACCATAGGGACGGAGAACGAAAGGTAGAATGCGATGATGATGGTAAGCATTGTGTCTGTGTTTTTTTTGGTTATACTATTGCAACTATCGTGCCACATCTTCAAGGGCGATATCCTCGTGCGTCCAGGTAGTCACCTCGGTAACCTTTTCAATCTTTTCAACCTTGCACACGATATCGTATCCTGGCTCTCTCGTGGCACACTTCTCCATCCACATTTCCGGCTCGTGGTAGGTGAATTCGCCGGTTTTGGCTATCTTTTCAAGGTCTTTCACCTTCCAACTCTCAACGGTCAGTTTGTATGGTGCGTTGTGCTTGTATCTGTCATTGACCGGTGTTCCGTAGAAAATGTAGTGGATGTTGGTGTTGTTGTGGTGGCGTGTAATCATACTCTTGCGTTTTCTTCTAATAGTGCAAAATGCGTGCCGTATCAGTTCAGCCCCATGTTTCCGTTCTCCCAACCGTCGCCGTAGCCGTTGTCATACCCCTCCTGGTATCCCTCGGAGTAGTGCTTCCGCATCAGCCTGCCGATAATCTCCGTCGCTTCCTCATCGGTCTTGGCGTTCCTGACATCCTTGACCGCGTTCCTCGCCTCAGCCCGCAGTATCATTCTTTCGTTATCCTTCATATCCTAAAAGTCTTTTGATGGTTTCAAGGTAGGATTTTGCGTTGGCAGGACGGACGGATATATTCTTCCCCTCGGCAAATGCCTCAAAAACCCTGATTACAACCTCTCGGCACTCCCTTTCCTCGTTCTCCCTGATTTTACGGAGCATTTCGTTGTCTTTCATATCTCGGTGGTGTTAGATGCCGTACCTGTTCTCAATGCCGACAATCATAGCCATAGCCGTGTGGATTCCGCTCGCCCTTGCTTCGGCTACTGGGTTGTACTGACCTTTGTTGTAGGCGGCATCTCGGTTTTCCTCGTACTGCTTTTCAAGGTTCTCGTAGAGTTCTTGCAGTACCTCTCTTGTGGTGGGGGTTTTGAACATAGTGCTTGGTTTTTCTTCTATTATTGCAAATCCCGTGCCAAAGCCGGAGGGTAGAAACAAAACCTCCGGAGCTCGGTATTAAAAGCGGGAACCCGGCATCGTGCGCCAGGCCCCCAAAAAGCAGCGTGATTATGTTTAACTACGGTAGTACTTCCCAAAATCCTTGCAGGAAATACGCTATGCTCATCAGGTCCTCGCTCGCAAGGTCAATGGGGTTGATTTCATCGTCAAAGTTGTTGGCGAGGAACACGAGCGAGCCGTCTGCGTTGAGCCGGAGTTCGTTCAGCCCGACCTCTTCGTAGCACTCCTGCGTGTAGAAGTCAAACCAACCGATTTTCACTCTCGGCATCTCGCCAAAGGACAGAAACTCCTCGTCAAGCAGGGAAACCTCGTTCCCCTCGGTGGTCATCAACCGTTTCTTCCCCGTTTCACGATATCCGTCAATCTTCCGCATCATCGTGCAGATAATGTCAATGATTTCCCGTTTTGCGTTTTCAACAATTGCTTTTGCGTCTTTCATATCGTTCGTTTTCTCTATATAATGCAAACTCCGTGCCAAACATTCAGGGTAAAAACAAAAGACCTGAACAGCTCCGCTAAAATTCTTAAAATATTTTAGTAATGAGCTCCCGGCTTTTGGCACAGGATTTGCAGTAGTATAGGAAAAAGGAGGACGCTATGAAAGTCGTTGCATACTACAAGGCATTTATCAACGAGGAGGCATACATCGCCGTTTCCTACTCCACTTTCACGGAGTTGAAGGCAGAGCCGTCCGAGTGCGTGTTCAGCGGTGCGTTGGTCATTATCCCCGTGAAGTATGTCGCACAGCACGAGGTACAGCACAGCGGTTTTGTCAGATTTTTAGACTGATAGTATATGGAAGAAATCATCAAGAAAATCCAGGACCTGTACCTTGACGAGAGCGAGGTCTGTATGGCGGAACTCCTTGCGGATACGCCGGTCCCCGAAGGTCTGACCATTGAGCAGGCTTTTGAGTTGTATGTCGCCCTGATGAAATGGTCTGACGGGGACGAGTTCTACACCATCAAGGAAGGGGAGAAAATCACCTTATGAAAAAGTATGTGCTGATAGAGCGGGTTGATACCGACACCATCCACACCCGTCAGATTGTCAGTTCGTCGGACAATTTGTCATACATCAACAAGCGGATGGAAAAGTTGTTCCTGGAAGCCGTTGAGAAGGACACGGAAGGCAAGAGCGAATTTGACCGCAGTTTCTTCGTCAATGAGTACGCACGGATAGGCGACAAGTCGTGGGAAATCCGGGAGAACAAGTAGCGGGGTAAGAACAAAACCCCCGCCCTCCCGTATTAAAGTTTTTAAAGAATTTTAATTGAGCTGTCCGGTAGTTTTTGGCACGGGATTTGCAATAATAGTAGTGAAACCCAAAAAATCAAGCACTATGGCAAAAGGTCAGTACCCCAAGATTTACATTCCCACCGATGCCCACATTTGGGACAACGATTTCGACAACGGGACGGAGAACGATATGGTTTACCTGCTCAAAGACAAGGTTATGGCTATCCTCAACCACACCCTCGAGGAGAACGAGGAGATTGGCGAGCGTGCCGTCGTCCGTGAGTTGGAGTTCATCATCAACGAAATCAACAAGATATGAGCCTTTTCAGCGAAGTCATCAGCAAAATCAAGGACGGAATGGAGATTACCCTTACCCCCAAGAATGTGGCAAGGGACGATGATTTCCTCATCTTCAACGAGGATACCGACAAGACTACAATCAAGTTCCACACCAATCGTGTTCCTTATTGGGTGGAGTTTGACAACGATGAGCCGATACTCCTTGAAAACTGCCCCCAGTCCTTCTTCCGTTCAATCCTCAAAAACATTCCGTAGTATGAAACCGCAAGCAGACGAGCCGTGCAACAACTGCAAGGAGTGGTGCGACAAGGAAGGTTGCAAGATAGGTCGCTACAATAGTTCCGCTATGGTCATTTTCGGCTTCTGCGGATTTGTGAAACCCAAGGACAAGAAAACCAAGTGATATGGCAAAGTTGGTCTTTTACGATGAGAACGACATTCGGTGGGAACACGAAGTAGCCGATGACCGAATACTCCACATCAGAGCGGACGGGAATTGGCTGAAGGTCACGGTCAAGGACAGGGAACTACCCATAACTTGCGACTCCGTTAAGTGGAACTGACCAGGAGCCGGGGTAAGAACAAAACCCCCGGCATCCGGTCTTAAAATTTTTAAAGAATTTTATTAAGCTACCGGTCCGGAGTGGCACGGAAATTGCACTACCATAGGCGTAACCAAAACCCAAAGACTATGCTTACCATCAACGATTTCCTCACCAACCACGAAAACCTCGTCAATCTCCTCTCTGTCGCCACCTACGGGAACGAGTGGCCGGTAGTCAAGGCCTTCAAGTCCGATGATGACAAGGGCCTCTTTGAGGGGTGCGAGTACCGAGAGGACAAGTGGGCGAGGGGGCTTATGCAGGGCAAGGGCATTATGGTCTATGACCTCTACGATGACGATGTGGAGGAGGACGGCTTCCTGCTGGACATCAAGGATTTCCCCAAGTCCGCCAAGCACCACCTCACGCTTGCCGACATTCAGCGCGGTCTTGAAACTCTGCGCGACAAGTACCCCCGCCATTGGGCAGACCTCGTGGAAGAGAACGATGACCTCTACACCGGCGATGCGTTCTTGCAGTGTGCGGTGTTCGGGGAGTTGGTCTACGGCTAATGGGCAGGGGCGGGGTAAGAACAAAATCCCCGCCCCAAACCCTTAAAATTCCTAAAAATCTTTAAGAACGAGCTGTCCGGCTTTTGGCACGGGTTTTGCATCTATGTAGGTATGGCACGGAAGATGAAAGACTATAAGAAAAAGACCTGCTACTTTTGCAAGTTCAACCAGACCTGCGAAAGACCTGACAGGTGCACATTCTACCACAACCTCGGCTGTCCCGACTTTGCGTGGCACAGCATCTTCAAGTCTTGGAACTACAACAAAAAGAAATAGATATGCCAATGACAATCACACCGAAAATGTCCCTCGCTCTCAACGCCTTGAAAGCCGAGGCTGAAAAGCACAATATGCCCGTGGAAATCATTGACAACAAGGCGGTCATTGACGGGAGCAAGGTCGTTGAGGTCATAGATGAAAACGAAACTCCGCTCAACGAAGTCCATTCTCCGCTCACCCAAAGAGAAATGGCGAACCTCATCACCTACCGTATGCCTGAAGTTATCCCTATGGCAGATTATTCGTCAGGTCAGGAACGCAGACGGGAAAGACGGGCAAAGGAAAGGAAGAACAAAAAGAAATAGATATGGCAACCATTTGGAAAATCATCTATCACAGCCAATACAGCGTTGGCAGAGAACGGCTGTTTGTCAATAGCGAGAACGAGAACATGGCAAAACGCCTCGCAGAACTCCACCTTGAAGCCGTGTGCGAAGGTTGGAGCAAGATTGACAGCATTGAACTCACATCCATCGCCGAAGTCCTGCGATGTAATGTCCTGAACTACAACGGGTAAGGGGGTAAAATCAAAGCCCCCAAATCCGGATGTTAAAGTTCTTAAAAAATTTTATTTGAGCTGCACACCGGAGTTTGGCACGGATGTTGCTCTTACATAGGAAAACACAGTACAATGGCAAAAGGCAAAGAACTTGAAAGGCAGAGAGCCTACAACGGACCGGAGGACTACATTCCCCAGGTCCGCATCAAAATCTCCTCCGACTATGGCTACACCGCTGAATTCCTCCGTGAACTTGCGGACGCCATCGAGCACGACACGCCGGTCGACTTCGAGGTCTATCGTGGTGTCGCAACTTTTGAGTGGCCCAACTATTAGTTTGGCACGGAAGTTGCAATATACAATACAGAAAGACAAAAGTTCAACCCCAAAAACCCAATTCGCTATGAGCAAGCACTACACCCCTCGCTTCCTGACCTTCAAGGTTACCCTCGCCACCCCCAGCGGTGTCAAGGTCTACACCATCGTCCGAGCCGCCACCGAGGACACGGCTATGGATATCGCCCTCCGCAAGTATCAGGGAATGGAAATCTACGATACCGAGGTGGTTACGGCTTAACCGATAGGTGTGGAGGGTAAAATCAAAACCCCCACACCTTGACTTTAAAGTTCTTAAAAAATTTTATTTGAGCTGTCCGGTTCCTTTAGTGGGCTAATGGCACGGGTTTTGCATTATATAGTGTGAACTCAAAAAATCGGACTATGGAATATATCCTCCTCATCGGTGCGTCCTACCTCATCATCAGTGCGTGGAAATGGGCGATTGAAGACTACAAAAAAGACCTTGAAAAATAGACAGACTATGCGACAGACCATCAAGAAATCCGACCTCCTCCGTCAGTTGGGAGCCATCCTGAATGTGTCCAACCTTCAGAGCCCCCGCAGTTGGCGCCCCGTTGCCAACCAGTACGAACTCCGTTGCGAACACGGAACCGCTTTTCAGTCCTATGACTCCCTCATCGCAGTAAGAATGGGCGGACGGCTCTATCTGACCTCCGACCACGATTACAGCAAGACCACGAGCAAGTACGCCACGGAATGGACGGGCAGGACTACCAAAGAACGCAGGCAGGGCATCGAGAGCGGTCATATCGTCTTCGTTGAGGAAGATTAGCACTCATTGGTACGCACTTGAGTACCTTTCCTATGTACATCCCCATCAACCCCTGGCGTTTCACGGACCCCGAAGATATGCCGTACATTGAGGTAAGCGACAAGGGGGCGAGAGTTCTGAAATGGATACTCGCCTTCCTCGTCCTCGCCCTCATCGCCACAATCATCTACGCAGTTTTCTTCTTATTCCGGTAGTCGGTGGCACGATAGTTGCATATAGATAGGTATGGCACGCAGATACACACGGAACTACCCCACGCAACGCAAGCACCGGATAGACTACTCGCCACTATTCACGGAAGATGAAAAGGCGGTGCTCCGGTACAACAAGGACACGGCTTTCCGGAGATTTGTCAAGGAATGGCAACCGGACGCACCGGAGTTGATGGGTTGGACACTCGCAGACTTTCTCCGTGCCTACTTATCCGGTGGGGTGCAGTTGGTGCTGAACTTGTAGAGTTTGGCACGGATATTGCATTATAGGTGTTGTAACCAAAAAACAGAGTTATGACACCTTTCAAACCGTTATCCAAACCGCAGGAGCTCGATTTTTACGAGATTTATTCCGAACTTGGCAAGAAGTTCATTCACATCTTCGGCTACACCTATGAGAGCGACAGCAACGAGTATGTCAGCAAGGACAACCCCAGCGGTGTGTATTGGGCGAATATGGAGTGCTGTTGGTTCATTGAGCCGTTGGAGGAGTTCATCGCCAACCTCAAAGCCAACGAGAACTATGTCAATGACACCTACTGCGACCTCAAACAGTATCAGGGCGATTACACCCCCGAAACGATTTTGACGGAGGTAATCAATGTCTATTTTGACGGACACTGCCCCGACTACTATCTCGGTTTTGAGGATATCACTATGGACACCCCTTGCGGGACTTATGCGTGCTGATTATGGGAAAGTACGAATACAAAGACGGGGAGCGTCGCTATCATCGCGGGTGTGCAATCTGGCGGCACGCAGGCCACGAGCTCTATCCTTATCTTGTCTGGTATGTTGAAACGAGCAAGTGCATCAGCATCAACTCAAACTACTGCCCGTGTCAGATTGTCCGCGTGTATTTCAGAACCATCGCGGATGCCGAACGATACATTGACAGGATTATTGACAACAATCGGGAAGTAATCTGCGAAAATGGGTATGACATTGGCTGGTAATATGAAAAAATTCAAATTCACGGTAGTCTATGGCAAAGAGGCCAGCTACTACGCAGACGAACACGGAGTTCATGCGACCGTCAAGGCCTTTGAAAGCGGAGAGCTCAACGAGGGAATGTATCACACCTACGAGCTGGACACGGAAAACGATGTCAGACAGCTCTTGCAGGCCCTTGACGATGCCTACGGCTGGGACGCCTATTTCTTTGACTTTGACCCCAATACGGGCGATATCCTTTTTGAAGACTGAGCCGATGCGGGGGTAAAATCAAAAGGCCCCCGCTCCTCTCTTAAAGTTTTTAAAAAAATTTATTTAGCTTTAGTTGAGCTGGAGACCGGCTTTTGGCACGGACTTTGCAATACTACAGTCGAACAACCAAAAATCACACACTATGGCAGTCAAGCAGAGAAACATTCAGTACTTCACGGCAAAGGTCAATGGCGAGGAAATCGAGTTCCGTTGCTACACCACTTGGACTCGAAGCGGTTTTTGCCACACCGCCCACTACTGCGGTTGGCACTATGCCCTCAATGACACGAAAATCTCCTACCTCAATCGCACTTGGGAGCGGTTCGACTACGAGAGTGTCCTGAAGAGAGCCATCGAAAAACTCCCCAAGGAAATCCGTCAGGCGGTCTATGACCAAATCATCGAACGGAAAGCGGTGGAGGAACACGAAAAGGCTGAAGCGTTCGTCAATGCCTTCAGTGCCGTCCATTCCAAACTTTCCCCCGAAAACAAGGAACGGCTCGCCAACAGCGGAATCGAGATGCACTCCGAAAGCGATGCAAAGGCGGTTATGGGGCTTATGGGGCTTATGACCTTGATGCAGTAGGGTATGGACGCAAAACTCGCAAAGTATATCCAGGAGCAAAGGGACGAGTTCCTGGCTCGTGCGAAAGACCTCAAGTTCTACTACGAATGCGAGGCCTGCGAAGGGGAAGAGAGGGAACGGCTTTTCAGTGAGGTAATGACCTTCGTTGAAGATGTAGAGGACTTTTTCCACCACCTCGCAATCGGATAGAAAAGCTGAAGGGGGAATGGCTAACCCCGCCCGGCCTCTGAGGGAGAAACACGATGAGGGCTCGACGACGGGGTAAGCGGTCGGAAACATAAGGGGGCAACAGTAAAGTAACCGAGTGGTTTTCTCCAGATGGCGAAATTGAGCCCCCTTTTTAAATTTCTTTAAAAATTTTAAGGCCGTTGTCCGGTGGTTTTGAATTTACCCCGCAGCTCCGGCACGGTCTTTGCATATAGAAAGGTATGGACAACAGAAAAATCAAGACCGAAGACGCAATCAGGTTCCTGCTTGAAGCACAGGACAACTGGGTTATCGTGGACAAGAACGGCAACCCCGTCCGGCACGAGAATGGCGATGTTATGGTTTTCTCCTGTATGGAAGACCTTATGTCAGTCTATGACAAAAAGTCAGACCAGTACATCACTACCGAACGCACCCTTATCCAGCGGATTGTCGCAAAGTTCAAAGACCTTGACGATTACGAAACCTCTATGTTTTATTAGCGGTTTGGCACAGGATTTGCAATAGTATAGGTGTAACCCCAAAAATCAAAGAATATGACAAAGTGGCTCGTTAGCAATCTTCACTCCTACAACCTCTCTACCGCTGACTGCATCTACATTTCCAACAATTGGCTGATGCTTACCACGAGCGGTGGGCAGGCGGCTCGTGAGGTGCAAATCGTCTACGGCACTTTTGAAGAGTTGAAGAAACTCTACGAAGAAGTGATGGATTTCCTCCGTGGCGAAAGCGGTAGTGTCCTTGACTGCGATGCCTTTCTCAAAAGCATAAGATAAGTTATACCATGTAGTTGAACCTGGTTGTCGCGAGATACCCAGGTTTATCCAACGCTCCGGGGTAAAATCAAAACCCCCGAGCCTTGGACTTAAATTTTTTAAAGAATTTTATTAACGATTGACCGGCATACGGCACAAATTTTGCAACCTATTGAAAGGAAACCCGATTTCGGGAGTATATATAAGTGTAAAACCAATCAGTCAGACTATGGAAAGCACCAAGCACTTCGCCAACGATATGGCAAGCCGTCAGTACATCATTGAGAACATCATCGGAGGTCCGGGAAATGTCGTCCTTACCAATGTCATTGACCGAGGACACCCCAACGGACCGGAACGCTTCGAGCTGACCGACAACGGCATCATCTATGTCTACAACGATTGGACGGACAAGCAGATAACCATCCTCTTCGCCCGCATCGGTCAACTCTACTCCCGTTTCGGCGGTCTGTTTGAGAAACTGCCGAAAGAGTTGAAGAACACCATCAAGGACAAGTGCCGAGAGTGGGAAATCCGTGGCTACAACAATGCGTAGCGGCACGGTCTTTGCATAATCATATATCGTTATGAAAACTTGTACCTTTCCTATGGACACCGAGAACGAGGCAATCGCCCTCGTCAAGTACTTTGCGGACTGCGGAGTATCGGCTACGCATAAGGGCAAAGTGGTCAAGGCGAACGGAGATGCCGACCTCTTGTCCTACCTCTATGGAAAATTCGTTACCATTGCCCTGATATGAAACCGAAAAGTCGCATAACCACGCAGGACTATATCCACGCTATGAAAAAGGCGAGCCGTGAGCTGGAGATTGAATTCTTCGGCAAGCAGGTGTCTATGCGTGGCGGTGTCAAGCACAAGTCCAAGAAAGCCTACAACCGAATGCGTGACAGGCGAGTGGTGTTTGACTGATGGGGTAGAAACAAAACCCTCAAGCTCCGGTCTTAAAATTCTTAAAAAATTTTAATATCCGTGAGCTCCGGTTTCTCCGGTATGGCACGGACTTTGCAGTATAGAGGATATAATCAAAACCCAAAGAATATGAGTACCACCAATTTCTCGTTCCAGCGCAGATGCGTCCTCGTTACCAATGATGATTACGATTGCGGAAACTATCCGGCTCTCGGCAAGTCCTTTGACAATGACCGGAGTTATCCGTCCACATACCTTAAAGATTACGAGGATGATTTCAGCACCCTTGCAATCGTGTTCACTAACGGATACTATGCGGATGCGTGCATTGACATTGTGGATAGGGAGGACAAGACCAACGAAATCCTGGGTTATGCCAACTACTATTCCAACCACAACCGCCAGGAACTCATCAGCGACATTATGTACTTCCTCGGCTGTTCCTACAACTTCGCCAACACCCGACTGAAAGGGTGCAGGCTGGGTAGCGACACCTATGAGTATGACCTTGAAAAAGCCTTTGAGCGCATCGTGGACGATTGGAGGGAGGTTGAGCTCAAGAAGGCGAACAAGGTGGTGGACAAGCTCAAGCGTTCCTATGGCTACAAGGAACTGACCTGTGTCGGCGTGTTCTCCAATGGCGAGGGTGTCTACCGAGAAATCTAACCATATGGTACGCACTTGAGTACCTTTTGGCACGGATATTGCATATAGTGTAGTGTAACCAAACAACAAGAATATGTACGGAATTGACAATCCTATCGGAAAGAAAGTGAATCTCGTTGAGGGCTACGGCTTTTGCTCACGGAAAATGACCGATGAGGTCTGCGAGGTGGTGCGTGTCAAGGACTACAAGGAGAGCAACGATTGGTGTCTGCACTTTATCGTTAAGGGTGCTGACGGAACGGAGAAAGAAATCCGTGAGGTGGATTGCGTGTTCTCCCCCAACAATGACAAAGACGAGGACAGCCGAATCTATAACTTCCTCAAAGACAACGGAGTGTATGCCGATGTGTGGAAGGAGAACGGAGTTGCCATCGTGGTCAGCATTGAGTGGGGAGATTGGAAACACGAACACCTTTGGGCGAGGGACTTGATGTCCTATCTCGGCTATGTGGAAATCGGTAGCAAGGTCACGGAAGAGGACGGAAGTGATTGCTACTCCGCAGAACGATATTACCTCAAAAACCAATAGAAGAATGCCTATGCCTTTGACCAATTGCGAAGTGAACTTCTACACAAATGTTCCGCACCAACTCATCAACATCTATGAGGGACTGAAAGAGCAGAACGGACAACTTTCACGGATTGCCGATGCCCTTGAAAGGCTGGCGGACAAGAAAGATACGGACACACCGAACGAAGACGGGTTGTAGTCCACCAAGGCCGGAGTTACTGGGGTTCTCCGGCCTTTCTTAAATTTTTTAATAATTTTAAGCCTGCCGTCCGGTGGTTTTGTTTTTACCCCATGGAGCTGGCCGGTCTGGCACGGGATTTGCAACTATGAAGATATGACCATAACGCTTAAAGAAGACATACACTGGTGGAAAAGGGGTGTGAAGTATCCCGCTGAACCGCATTTCTTTGACGGGAAGCAGAAGGTCAAGGTCATTATGCCTGGGACTGGTATCGCTATGTCCGTTGATTGGGACAAGATAGAAACAGCTGAATAGTTTGGCACGATAGTTGCATTATAGTAAGTAAATCAAAAAACCAAGCATATGAAAAGGAACAAGCGAGTGAAGTATGCGGTCTTTGCCGATGATGTGCAGATGACCGAATTCAACCTCTCCGAAAAGGAAGCCGAGCGGATTGCCGATGCGTATGAAGCCGAGGGCTATTCCGTGGAAATCGTGGAGAGCGACCTGAAACTGGAAGAAACCGAAGAATACTGGGCGTAATATGAACAGACGCAACGATTGGCAGAAAATGCTCGCCACCGCCAACGAGGCACTTGACAAGTCCGGCTACTCCCTCCTCATCGTTGAGCCGGAAGAGGGGTTCTACAACTGCGAAATCTACCACAATGGCAAACTCCGTGAGGTCTACGCAGAGAACTATTACGAGGACGAACTGGACGACCTCATTCAGGACGCTTGGGGGTATCTCAACGCAATGATTTACAAGTAGTATGAGGGCACACCTGAACGGACCTTGGTTCAAGGAGGGGCAGTGGTCCTTTGTCCTCCTACCATACATTTCGCTGATACATTTCAGTAAGGACAACACCCTCTGCATCGGCTGGTTGTTCTGGAGCATCGAAATAGGCTTATAGCGAACAAAAGGTAGCGAAACTCTGAGCACAAAGCGGAATCGAGAGTAAGCATCACCCCATCACGGGCAGGAACACCCGTGAGTGCCTAAAGGGGAAAGTTAGGAGAGACCGCAACATCGCCCAATGGGAGATACAAAGGGTACAAGGACATTGAATAAACCTTGATAGACAGCAGGTTTGGTCAGCCACTGCCGAACACCCGAAGACCTGGAGAGCAAGATTTTAGATTTACAATTTATCCACCGACAGGGGACGAGGGTAAAAACAAAACCCCCGCCCCCATCCTTTAAAGTTTTTAAAAAATTTTATTTGAGCTCCTGGGGCCGGTGTGGCACGGCTTTTGCACTATACCTACCGAAACCAAAAATCAAGCACTATGGCAAGACCTCTTTACGAAATCGCGGCTGAAATCCGCAGAGATTGGGCGAATGTTTCCCCTTACGCAAAGCCGTACCTCTCCGCAATGTCCACACTCCGGTCGGTTGAGGACAACTACCTCTATGACTCCGGAATGTCCATTGTCTGTTATTTCCTCGCCAATGCCGGAAGCTGGAGGGGCGAAACCGCCAGACGCATCAAGGCAGAACTGAAGGAAATGGTCAAGTAGCACCTCTTTGGCACGGACTTTGCATATACTATACTGAAAACCAAAAAAGCACAAGATTATGACATACACGATTGACCTTGCTGAAAATCTCCGCAACCTTATGCGTAAGAATGTGGTGGAGTTTACCTTTAAGAAAAAGGACGGAACTATCCGCCACGCAAGGGGTACTCGCAACCTTGAAATCGCATCGGTGGTTTTGGGTTATGCAGTCCGTATTCCAAAGGGGGAAGAACAACCCAACTCCTACTATGACCTTGACAAAGATGGGTGGCGGTCTTACATTCCGTCCAACCTTATCAGCATTGACCGCATTACCCCTATTCCCTCGTTTGGGGAAATGGTAAGAGAGGTCTACGGCAACGAAAAGCCGAAAGCCGAAGAGCCGAAAAAGGAAGAGCCGAAGAACGAGGGAAAGCCGACCTATGGCTATGGTAGCGGAATTGGCGGTTTCGCTATGGGGTTGGGTTTTGGCGACATTCCCAACGAAAAGGGCGAAGATGAGCCAAAGGGTAAGGGCGGTATCCCTATCGGTTTGGGTGTCGGTGGCGGTGCGTCCAATGGGGAAATCCGCAGAATTATGGACGCAATCGGCAAGGACATTGAACTCCCCAAAGGAAAGGAACTTGAAAAACTCGCAAGAGCAATCGGTATCCCCAACGGAATGGGCGGTATGGTCGGCACTCCCACGCATCAGCCGAATGGGGTTGCTCTCCCTATCAGCGGTGTGGTGGGCGAGCAAATGACCATAGACGATTTCGCCAAGTTGGTCGCAAAGTATGTGGTCGCAGAACTCATTGACCGCCTTACCAAGTAGGGCCGGACGATAGCCGGAAAGGGCGCGGGGTAAAATCAAAACCCTCGCGCTCACGGCTTAAAGTTTTTAAAGAATTTTAATTGAGCTGCATCTTCCGGTCTGGCACGGATGTTGCACTATAAGAAGAAAAAACGGAAAGACTATGATTGAGCCTATTGACCACGAACACACTTGGGAGTTTTGTCCTCACTGCGAAGAAGAGGTTATGCTGGATGCCGAACTGAAAGTCCAGACCTGCCCAAACTGCGGGAAACGCATCGTTACCTGCTCTATGTGCCTTGCCTGCAACATTCCCGACAAGCACTACTGTGCGAACTGTTGCCTCTGCTATCAGGCGGACAAGGAGAACGAGGAAATGAGGAACGAGGTAATCGCAAACTTTGACCTCATCCGTGGTGCGTACGCTTTCAAGTATTTCCACCCAGGAGAGGTCGCTGACGCTGTTGATGTGTTTGACATTGACGCAATCCGTGATGACGCTCCGTTAAAGGACACATTCTATCTCCGCATCTACAACATCACTCCGGAGGAAATCAAGAAGATGAGCCAAGAGGAGTACGAGGAGTTCATCTATAACCATTTAGGCGAATAGTTCGGCACGGCTTTTGCATATATGTAGGTATGGAGAAGAAAGAGTATATGGTCTGCGAAGGATGCGGTTGTCCGTTCAGGGATGACTGCAAGCGGTATGAAGCGTGCCTGAAAGCGAAAGCGGAAGGGCGGTATGTCTTCACCATCTTCCCCTCGCTGACCGACAAAGGATGCACCGACAAAATCAAAAAGTGATATGAAAAGAACGAAGACCTTCAAGCACACCATCAAGTATTCTTGGGACAGACAGGAATACCACCACAACCTCTACCTCGTGGCTGACAACTATCAGGCGGACGGCTCCCTCGCCATCATCGTTATGGAGGAGAAGGAGAACGGAGAGGACGAGCAGTTTGATGTCATTACCGTCTGCCTCCCTTGGGGTTGTGCCGATGAGTCCCACGCCTACATTGACACCAACAATTGCTCTTGGGCGGAGAAAATGTTGAGACAGCACCGCATCGCAAAGGACACCGACATCTGGGAGCGGAGCGGCTACTGCACCTATCCCCTCTACGAATTCAACCTCGCAAAATTCTACGAGACGGAGTAAAAAAAGTGAAAATAGTGTGAAAGATTTTCGGTTTCCAGCGGTATATTATATTACAAGAAACCAAAAAACATCAAAGCACTATGACCTACGCACACTACTGCACCACCTCCACCACCGACCTCGTCCGCAAGAACATGGAACCCCTCATCAACTCCACCGATAGGGAGTTGTTCGCTGACTATGGCGATTTCGTGTTCGGTTGCTATCTCCGCTTCCTCGGCATCGTCAAGCGGTTCCCCAACGCAGAATTCATTGACACCGGCTACGGAGTGTCCATTTTCGTTGAGGGCTTCTTGGTCTATGAGAGCCACATCATCTTCGTTGAGCCGGAACTGATTGAGGTGCCGGACGAGGACGAGGACGAATGGAACGGAAAGCCGAAGAACCAGGACGAGTGGAAAGGTAAGTGGGACTAACGGGCTGGGGGTAAAATCAAAACCCCCGCCCACCAACCTTAAAATTCTTAAAATTTTTTAATTGGCCAGGAGCTCATCCGGAAGCTCGGTTTTGGCACGGCTTTTGCACTATACCTACCGAAACCCCAAAAACCAAAGAATATGACCATCACTATCCCCCTTCTCAAAAAGTGGTACGGCGAATTTACCGCCCTTGTCTTTGACAACGATATGCCCATCGTCAATTTCAAACTCACGCACGGACAGCACTCCCTCGGCAGAGCCACACGGAGAAAGCGGAACGGCATAGATGTCTACGGCATCAACATCTCCACCTTTTGGGATAGGAACGAGGAGCAGTACCGCAACTGCCTCCTGCACGAAATGTGCCACATCTGGTGCTACTACCACGGCTATCGTGAGGAGCATCACACAGGCCCGAAATGGGTTGAAATCACGAACAAGGCATACCGCATCACGGGCCTCCGCATCAGCCGTTGTGAGGACACTCGTGGTTGGGAACGAGCCAACGGAAATCAGCCGTTCATCATCGTGGACATCAACTACGGCAACCACCACTTCATCATCAAGACCACGAAAGCCATCATCGCAAAGGAAATGTACCGCTTTGACAATCAGGTCAATCCGCACGAAGCCTACATTTCGGACGCAAGCCTTTTCAACGCAATGGCTACCACTCGTTCCCTCAATCGTGGCTACCGCTATGACAACTGGCGGTACGAGAAAGAAATCGTGCCTCTGCTGAACAAGGCGGTCAAGGTTGAAAACCCTCGCCACATCCTTTGGGGGCAATACGATTTCCTCGGCATCAAGTAGGCAAGGGGCGGGGTAAAATCAAAACACCCGGCCCCGCCCTTTAAAGTTCTTAAAAAATTTTATTTGAGCTCATCCATCCGGTTTGGCACGGATGTTGCACTATACAAGGCATAACCCCAAAACCCCAAAGCGATGAACAGCGACATCAAAAAGCTCCACTCCCTCGGTAAGATTCAGACCAACCGCCTCACTCAGGACATCATCTGGAACTCTCTGTATATCAGTGATTACACTAACCGGTATGATATCGACCCAAACATTGTCTGTGATTATGCGGACGGTTACATCGAGTGGGTCTGTGAGGTCTTTGACGGTGAAATCGATAGGAACGATATCGAGACCGTGTTCCGTGTTCTTTTCCGTGAAATGAGGAACAACAAGGGAGGGTACTCGTTCTACGATTACATCCACTATATGGTGTGCATCGACTAGCCCGGCACGCCTTTTGCAACTGTATATCCAAAACCCCAACAGATATGAAAAAGAAAGACATTATCAAAATGTACCGGGACTGGAAGAAAGAGAACAAGGACCAGGAGCCCAACCGTGTAATCGTCCGTATGAAATGGGACGACGAAGATGATGACAACACCCTGGTCGACACCATCGCCATTGACCCCAACTACGACGATGACAATCTTCCAGGCGATGACGAATGGATACTGTTCTATGTCAGCAGTATCGACGGGCTCCTGGACCTGATGAAGCCCAACAACGGCTCTGAATTCACAGTCCTCGAGGTCCTGGAATTCTGGAAGCAGAAATAGCTGTATATGGTACGCACTTGAGTACTTTTCTGGCACAGGATTTGCAATAGTACAGGTATGGAAACGAGAACTTACACAGCAAAATTCAAGGTTGGCGACAAGGTGCGCTACGACCAGTTGCTCCCCAAATGGGACGGCACCAACGAGGAACTGCACGGCAAGACCGGTGTCATTACCCGTGTGGTGTTCCCTGGCGAAACTATGTACGAGTACGATGCGTGGGGACTGGCGAACGGCACCGGAGTAGTCCAGTACGGCGTGTGCCTTGATGAACCGCACCCGACCACCAACACCCGTGATTTCCTCTTTTCCGAAATCCATCTTACCCCCGTGGAATAGTTTGGCACGGACTTTGCATATAGTAGTATAGAAACCAAAACTCCAAGACAATGAACGAGAAAAACAACAACCTTTGGGCGATTGCCGTGTGGAACTACTATGCCACTTGCTATGACTGCAAGGCGATTGAGGTAGCCACTTTCAGCGGTGTGGAAGAAAAGATTGTTCCCGACTGCTTTGAGGCTTTCCCCCTCAATATCCGTCAGCATTTCCTTGAAAAGTGGAACGGACTTTACGAGAGTTATGGTAGCCGTGCGGTGTTGCTCGCTTTCTACAACGAACTTTCCAGCACCTACCGCATCCCCCTTATGGAGTGGGTGCTTGACCACTACGGCAAGTTCGTGGACAAGAAACAATTTGAAAGGGAGGACTGACCTATGCTCGTGAAGGAACTGAAAAAAATCCTTGACAATCTGCCGGAAGATGCGCTTGTGGTAGTGGCTAATCCACAATGGAAGACAACCGAAATTACCGGATGTCAGTATGTGGACAAGGAACGCTCGTGGCGGGATACCGAGAACGGCACACTTTACATTGATGTCAAAAATTTCAAGCGATGAAGAAATACGAGGTCTATGTGAAAGAAGTGTCCTACGGCATGATTGTCGTTGAAGCCGAGAACGAGGACCAGGCGTGGGATAGGGCTACCGAGGTCTACGAGGAGGGTAATACGAGTTGGGGCAAGTTGGACTTTGACATTACCGAAGTCCACGAGGTCCAGGAATAGCCAACAGCGTGGGGTAAAAACAAAACCCCCACGCTATGGTTTTAAAATTCTTAAATTATTTTAATAATGAGCTCGCCGGTGTTTGGCACGCCTTTTGCAATAGTACGGATATGAGAAGCAAAGAAGAACTTATCCAAACCATTCAGGAGTTTATCGGTCCTGACGGCTATGTTGCCTTTGAGCACGGATTCGAACCTGGTTTCAACGCCGTAGGTATCGCCTATGACCATGTCGACCGCCGGATACCCCTTGACGGGAAGTCCAAGTCCTATTTCAAGGATATGACCGACATGCAGTTGACGGCCATTGTCATCGACCTGATGCGCTACCAGAACTACTGCCACCTTTACGCATAGACTATGAAAGCGATTGTTTTAAGTCCGCTGAACAAGTGTGTCGAGGTCGTGTACATCGACCCGGAAGTCGCAAACTCCAAAGAAAAGATTGAGCAGGAGATTGAATACTGCGCCGGTTGCAATATCGCCGATGTGTCCTATATGCTCTGCGAGGACAACGAGGATGTGCCGGTCTTCATCAACGGGAGCGATGAAACAACCCTAACTTTGTAAGTTTGGCACACCTTTTGCAATAGTATAGGTATGAGAACATTTGAAATCACTATGGAAGAAATGGGCAAGGACGGAGTTGTCCGCACCCTCCACCAGACCGCACACTGCGAAACCCGTCAGCAGGTTGTTGAATGGTACGGACTTGATGAGCCGGACATTCTTTCCTACACCATTACCGAAAAGTAGTTATGAAAAAGAGCGACACCCTTTTCCGGCACAAAGCGAAACTCCTCTATGACACTTGTGCCTCCATCAAAGAAATGGTCTTTGCTATCAACCACAAGATGAACTCGCCCGTCATTGACTTTCGTGTCTTTGAGAAGATGGGTGTCTGCGAGCGGGTGGGCACTTGGATTGAGGTGGAGGGTAAGGAGGGTTTCTGGGGGCTTTTTGACCTCGTTATGAGAAATGCCGGTAGCGAGGATGTCTGCTTCATTGCCAATGGCGGTGGGTGCAGACGGGAGGACAATATGTACGGCTACACCCTTGACGAACTCATCTACCTCCACGATGAACTTGAAAAAATCTACAAAGCCGTAGTCAAGGGAGACACTTTGGCACAGGATTTGCAATAGTATAGTAGAAACCAAAAAAAGCAAGAGATATGCCCAACAACCCCAACACCACCGAAATCGGTATCGCCAACGCCCTCTACCTCGCTGAAGTATCCTACAAGTGGATGGAGATGAACCATCTGCCCCACAACGAGGAGCTCGAAGACCTTGTCAGCAGTTTCATCGTGGTATGCCTGATGGACTACTACATCCGGCACGAAATGGTCTATGACCTTGAAAAGAACCCCGTCGACCTCAGCGCAGTCCTCTATGCCTTTGGCGAGCTCCAGCAGACCTTGGAAGAGGAAAAGCAGGCGGCTATGGCGATGATGGCCCAGAGGGGTATGCCGAGTTAAAACACACACCTCCTTTGTCTGGGGCGGTCTAATAAGGTCGCCCCGGACTTTAAAAATTTTTAAAAAATTTAAGCGGGCCGCGAGCTGGTTTTGATTTTACCCCGCAGCTCATCACAGTTTGGCACGGGTTTTGCATACTACAGTACAAACCTCAAAAAATTTTGCGTATGAAATACAACATCGAACTCCCCTTCTTCCCCGGACTTTACGATTCCGCTCTCTACTCCTCCGACACCGCCTACTTCGCCATTGAGGAGGAACTTCGCTACTATCGTGAGGAATATTGCACGGAGTACGGTCGGGGAGAGATTGAGGATGCCCCTTTCTACGAGCAACTGACTATGGACGACCTTGACTTCAATTTCAAGGAATACTCCGAGGAAATCGTGGCGAACTGGGTGCAGGCTTGGAAAGACAACGCACCTGAAATCGTGCTGTCCGTGGAGAACGAGCATATGTGGTCGCCCCGTTATTACAACTTCGACACCGACCGTATCTATGCCGATGTCGAACTCCGTGACGATTGGAAGGATGTGATGCGGAACTTTATCGCACTGAACTTCGACTGGCTCCGTGACCGCATCAAGAAGGACTGGACTTCCTATGACGGGTTTATGTCCTTTATGGAGAACGATGTGGACGAATGGCCCGCCCATCTCTTTGAGGACGAGGACGAGCGGTACATCTCCACAATGCTGGGTTATATGATGTACTTTGAGAACAAGGACATCCGAGAGAGATTGGTTGAAATTACCATTGATGATGTCTACGAGGGGATGTATGTGTTCATCACGGAAGAGGGTATGCAGAAGATAGCCGACCTGAAGGCACAGCACGAGGAGGATGTGCGGGAGGGCAGGATTGTTCTTCCGGACCCCGCACAGTTGGAACTCGACCTCAAAGAGGAATAGACCGGGCCTGGGGGTAAAAACAAAACCCCCGGCCTCCGGTTTTAAACTTTTTAAAGAATTTTAATTTAAGGGACAGCTCCGGTTTGGCACGCTGTTTGCATTATTACCGGTAAAACAGACAAGATATGGAAAATCCGAACGAACCCTACTTCTTCCAATCCGCCCGTGAAAACGGAATGACCATCAAGGAATACCTGAACCTCCCTGACAACTATGTCATTATGGAGAACGGGAAACCGCTCACCGAATTCAGGGACAATGTGAAGCCCTGCGTGTTTTCCGGTGTGGAGGAAGCCCTGAACGAGCTCAAGCAGTGGAACACTCCTATCCGAAATGTATCTATCATTCCGGAGAAGGAGTACATCATCAACACCTACGGGGAAAATTGTTGGAACGCTCTCGCTCTCGGCAGGGGTTTGCTGTGGCAGGCTATGGACGATGATGACTGGGACTGCCACGATGGCCTCCAGAACCTGCTCAAGGCTCATTTGCCTGCCGGTAGCGATGTGGTGAAGTTTGAAAGACGCTTCTCTGAAATCTTCGCCGATATGCTCGACACCTTGCAGGATGAATTCTGCAAGTAGTTTGGCACGGTAGTTGCAATAGATACACAAAAACACAAGACTATGGAATTTATCAACAAATTGGAGCTTCAGGGCATCGTTGGCGTGTGTGATGTCTATGAGGTCGGTCCTGACAAGTGCGCCCGCTTCTCCGTCTGCACGAACAATGTCTACAACGCCGCTGACGGTACGCCGGTCATCGACACCACTTGGCACAACTGTACGGCGTGGGGAAGCGAAACGCCGGAGTGCAAGAACCTCAAGAAGGGCGACATCGTACACCTGACCGGACGCCTTCGCCGGTTTACCTTCACGATGGCTGACGGTGCGGAGCGGGTTGGCTACGATGTTGTGGTCAAAACCCTTGAAATCCTGCCGGTGGAGTAGTATCAGTACGCACTTGAGTACCTTTTGACACGGAAGTTGCATTAGTATAGGAAAAAAGACTATGAGAAGTTATATCATCACCTATCATTACCCCCTACGCTATGAGGGCACCTACCTCGTCACGGGCAAGGACGGCATTGAGGCGAGCAGTAAGTGTCGGAAGTATCTGGAAGAGAAGTGGGGCCACGAGGACAACCAGAACTCCACGGTTGTTGAGGTCTATGACAGCCACATCATCAACATCGGGTAGTATGTACAGAAGTGAAAGCGAGGTGCGCAGACATTTCGGCACCATTCCCCCGACTCAACTCGGAATTCCCGACATCAACCCCCGTACCGGAAAACCCTACCGGAAGAACTCCTGGGCCTGGTGGCGTTGGTTCTACGGACTGACTGAAAGGGAACAGAGGATTTTTTCAGACCTTGAATTTTAGGTTTGGCACGGACTTTGCATTTATAAAAGAAAAAGAAAGAATATGAAAGACGGATTTATCAGAGAGGTTTATCTTCGCAGTGTCCCTTCGGTAGACCTTGACCTTCTTGAAGAGGGTAAGCAAGTGGACTGCACCAAGCATACCATTAAGATGAGTGTCTACGATGCGCTCCTTGAAGAGTATTGCGAGAACAAGGACGAGCGGTTTGCCTGCAATATGTTTATGGTGCAGAGTGGCCCGCAGTTGGTGGAGGACTAGGCTATGTTCAACTTTGAGAAACTGAGCGAGCGCATCAGCGCAAGCGGTTACCGGAGAAAGGCCACATCCCGTAAGGAGTACGATGAGGAAACCGGACTTGCCCACATCTTCTATGACTTTGAACACCGGAGAAAACTGGACTTGGTGTCCGTGGTTGTGGATGAGAACGGCCTCCTAGAGTACATTGAGGTGACCAAGGTCGACTTTGACACGGAAACCCGAAAGTACAAGCAGAGCGTTCACCGCCTGACCGACACATCCCAACTCCAGAAGTATCTCTAGCCGTCAGGTGGGCTTGTCCGAAAGGCAGGCCCACTCTGATTTTAAATTATTTTAAGAATTTTACGCCCCGAGCTTGCCGGTTTTGTTTTTACCCCGTACGAGTTCACCGGTCTGGCACACTATTTGCACTACTAACGGAAAAAGCACAGAACTATGGAACGGATTGAAAAAGATTATGGCGCTCTCATTATGAACGAGGGGCACATTTTTGACATCGAGGGTGGGCACACTGATGAAGGGGTTGTCTACAAGAACTACAAGGCATTCCATACCGGCGAAGGCATCTGCTATGTGAGCGAGTATGGCCTCCTCGACATTCAGGAGGAACTGGCCGACTTGCAGGCTCTGTACGAGAACGGCGAGATGACCGACGAGGAATACAAAATCGCTCGTGAGAGGGTTATCATTGACGGCTCTGAAACGAGGCAGACCATTATCGACCAGGTCAGGGAAGCCTTCGGTGACGACTATATGCTTACCGATGAGCAGGTCGACTATTTCGCTGAAGATGTTTTCTGTCTGGCGGACTGGGCTTATATCGCCACCTACCTCGCCGAGAACTTCGAAATGGACGACATAATTATGGCTGACGACATTTCCGGCGGTATCCACTTCACTCAGTTCCAGCGTGAGGCCGTCGATAACGGGATGACGCCGAAAGAGTATTCAGAGCGGCAGTTATCCTATTCAGAACTGGCTGCGCTGGACGACGAGTTTGACACGGCATTTATTGTCGACGATGACTGTCTGGACGACTGGTCTGACAAGGGACTGGGTGCAAACGCTCGCATCACCTATATCGAGGAGCGCAGGACCGGCGTCATCTCAGGACCGGAAGAATTTGACTGCCCGACCCAGTTTATCAGGTAATCAGTACGCACTTGAGTACCTTTGGCACGATAATTGCATATAATAGAGGAAACAGATAGATTATGGAAAAAGTTGATTACAAGCACGGCACCTTCATCATCGCTACGACGGATGCCGGTCAGTTTACCTACGAGGACTACCTTGAGTGGTGCGAGGATATGGGTGTCGAGCCGGGCGATGAAACCTCTGATGAGTACTACGAGTGGTGCGAGGACGAGGCACAGAACAACCTCGAGTGCGATATGGACAACATCCAGACCTGCAAGCAGTATCAGGTGCCGGTGGTGATTACCGGTGAACTCGGACTGTGGGACGGCAAGCACACCATCCTCCCTGAAAGGAAGGACAGCGTGTACGATGCGGTTCAGCGATGCATCGGCAGGGACACCAACGAGGCTGAGGTTAAGTGGGAAGATGGGGCCGTTGTCGTCTACGCTTATCACCACGATGGGTGTAACATCTTCACCATCAGGGCATTATCCAAAAAGGGACAGGCCAGCAATGCTTACAGGGATGAGGATTACAAGCCGGAGCATTTCAAGCGACTGCCGTACCTGTACACTATCGGACTGTAAAAATCGATACGATATGGAAAAAGTCAAAGTCAACATCATCTACAACTACTATTCAGGGTGGTATTACGCTACTGCCAACAGGGGCCGGGATATCCTCGTGACTTTCCAGCCCGGAATTAACGGCGACATCTGGTATTTCAGGGTGGTTGAGAAGCACAATGACATCTTTATGCCCGGTACCGCCTTCCCTGTGGCATACCTGAAAGAACTGTTGCAGGCCGTCTGGCTCATCAGATACGGGGTCAGGGAATTCCCGGAGATTGAATTCACAGTGGAAGGCCAGAAAATCCTGAAAAAACTGGAAAAGGCCCAGCAATAAGGACTCAATCGAGTACCTTTTGGCACGGAAATTGCATAGATAGAGGAAACACACAAGACTATGGAAAAGATTTGGCTCAGACTTGGCGGTTTCATTACCGCAGACAACAAGACCATTGAGGACATCTTGGCCGGTGATGAGGAAGCACTCGTTAAGGCTATCAAGATGCACGGCTTTGAGGTGAACGGAAATGGCTACATCCCTGAAACCGGAACGGAGTTTGAACTCAATCCTGTGGTTCTGACCTTCTTCCGTGATGGCGAAATTTAGAGGACTATGACAAAAATCCAGTTCGCTTACATCGCAGAGAATTTTATGGACTTCGCCGGTAAGGTGGTGGACTACAAGGAGTATGTTCCGTGGCACTATCTGACCAAGAGCCGGAAATACCGTGACAGTAAGGGTATCCTTGCCGGTGTTGGCCTTCACGATGATGAACTTCCGAACGGGGAATGTCTTGTCCTCCGCTTTCCGAACAACCCGAACAAGAGCCAACTCGTTCACTACAAGTTCATCAAGTTCCCCAAGGAATAGTTTGGCACGATAGTTGCATATAGAAAGGTATGAAAGCACAAGAACTCATCACATTACTGCAAGGCCTCAATCCGGAGAGCGAGGTCTTCTTCCTCCCTGCAAACGGAATGTATGTGCAGGACTTTTCGCCATACTTCTTGCAGGAAATGGACATCCGAGGTTTCTTCGGTGGCGAAATGAAGGGTACGGTCATCAATAGTGGTGGACAAGTCGGAAGCATCTAAAAATCAAGGACTTATGCATTATTACAGACCAATTGCCAGTTTCACGAAGGCCGGGGACATCAAGGAACTCTTCCCCTTCGACATCACCCGGAAACTCGAGGCGGCTACCAATGTCGTCAATTACTACCTGAACGGCCACGGACAGCCCCACGAGATTGAGGGGGATGATGAGGAAGCCCGTGTCTTTCCGAACGAGATGGATGAATACGGCCTCGTTCCGGTCATCGGGGACTATGCCGTGTCGTTCATCCCCGGCGACAAGGAGGCTCTGTTCGGTGGCAAGAAGGAAACCGTCGGCTACGAGAACCACGGCTACTTCATTGACATCTACCAACTGACTGATACAGAGGACGATACCGACAACTTCACCGACGACGAACTGACTCTCATCTCCAAGCGTCGGGAGATTGAGAACCGGGCCATCAAGGACTGCATCGTCCGGGAGTTCAAGGCTCGCTTCACCAGACCTGAATCCGGGATTGACTTCTACACCTACGCTTCTGTGGATGTCGAGGGTATGGGTGATTCCGTCGGCACCATAGGCAAGATGACCTTGAACTGGGACGGCAAAATCCAGGTCAGCCTCATCGGAGAGTACGAGGACGACATTGAGGACTTTGAGGATGCGTTCTTTGAGTGCGACGACTGGCCCCAACTGCTCCTGAATGTGCGTCAGGGCATCCGGGACGAGTGGTGGGACGAGGAAGACGACGAGGAGGAATACTACGAACCGGACTTCCGAAGCACCGACGACGACCTGGAAGCCGAGAACAACGCGACGGAAACCGATTACTACAACTCTTAAAAACGGAAGGATATGAAAGTGTATGTACTTACCGCCGTGGATTCGGACGGACACGACATCTACAACATCAGCGCCTACTACGACCTTGAAAAGGCGAAGGCGGAGATGAAGAGGCAGTACCTTGATGAGCTGAAGACCTACATTGAGGACTACGAGGAAGAGCCGGAAGGCGAACTCCACGAGGATGAACTCTATGCGTGGCTCCTCTACAACTACGATGAGGATTCCTACAACTGGGAAATCAAGGAAGTCGAAGTGGAAGAATAATCTGGCCTTTTTTCATATTCTTGGGGCGTGCCGACAAGTTTGGCACGCCTTTTGCATTATAGGAGGAAAAAGGACAAGAATATGAAAATGTTAGAGCAACTTCTTGAACGCCTGAACGACTATGTGGGCGTTGTCGCCGAGGCCTTTACGGCTTGGCTTGGAAACGAGGGCTGTGTAGCGTCAAAACTTCACGGTATCATCCTTGAAGACCATATTGGAATCGACAAGGTCAGGGAAATTGTCGGCCCTGAATTCAAGGTCTACGCCATCAGGCACAGCGACCTGGATTGGGCAGAACCGGCCACGCTTGAAAACCGAGAGGTGGTCGTCAATCACTACGCCTACTTCATCATCCCTGCAGGCGACGACCTCGACTGGGCTTTCGCCGGTCAGGATGCGGTTCCGTTCTATGAGTGGAGCGTGGATGAGTGGGTGTAGTTTGGCACGGTCTTTGCATTTCTATGGATATGGCAAGCATTGAAATAGGAAAATACATTTTGGACCTCAACGAGCACTACCTCGTCTTCGTTGATGGCTCCGTGTCGGAGAGGAAATACCGCGACTATGCGGAGGCGTTGGAGGCCGTGCGATTCGAGCGCGACAAAGACGTGGAATCCGGCAGGGAGGCTGAACTGTTGAAGCAGGGCAAGGTAATCCTCTACTTCACCGCGGATTGGAGGGAACACGAGGACGGTACAACCCACATTCAGATGTTCCACCATGCCAACTGGGCTCTGGACAAGGAGGTGATGCGGAAAATCCACGACTACGATGACCGGATAGTGTTTGTCTGACCGGTTTGGCACGATTGTTGCATATACAGAGGAAAACACACAAGACTATGAAGATTACGATTGACGGAATTGAGTTCGGCGGACAGAGCAAGGTCCGTGATTGGTATGTCATCCGATGGCCGTCCGATGACCTTGGGCTTGAAATCAACGGTGGTCTGACCTTTCAGGGGCTCTTTGAGGGGCTTCAGGTCGGATGCGATGTCTATACCCTCTTGGGTGTGGTTGATAGCCTCATCAGGGAGCGTGTGTTTGATGCGCTCGCCACAATGATGGAATGCCCCTACAACCACGTGTACTACCAATGGCTCGATGCCACGGTCTATCCGGAGCGTCTGGATGACCTCGCCGGACTTCGTTTCAAGAAGGAGGCCTAGGATTATGGAAATGATTTATCTTGTTGTCGGGGACACTTGGACCGGCACTATCTGTTCAACCACAGTCGAGGGGATTTACAAGTCCATCGATGGCGCCAACAAAAGAATTCAGGAACTCATTCCCTATGAGAAAAAGCGAGCGGTCAGGTACAATTCCGGTTTCAGCCCGTCAGAGGAGGAAGTGGAGGAAGCCCTGAAAGACAAGGGCATCAAGTACAAGTTCTTAACCTACCCAGACGGTCAGACCGGCTTCACCATCGAGGATGAGGTGAACGACATCACGACCTTCCTGAACATCGTTGAACGGGTACTGGAGGACTAGATATGAAAGCGATACCCTGCAAACTCATTGTGAACACATCCTACGGGTACTGTTTCACACCTCGGGAATTTAGCTCAATCAACGCGGCTGTCAGGTATGCCCGTGAGGAATCCGCCGGTTATGCGTGGAGGCTGTTCGACATGAACGGGAAGCTCTTGAGACGGGGCTTCTGCGACAACACCCCTTGGAACGGGTACAGAGGCATATAATAAGGACTCAATCGAGTACCTTTTTGGCACGATATTTGCAATAGTACAGGAAAACCAAAAGAACCAAGAGATATGAAAGTTTATCAGCCTTACGCTTATTACGATGACGGCACCAACATTGAACACGGTGGTATGCCGGAGGAACTGCAGGAGTTTATGGCCTTCCCTTCCAGAACCGACTGCAAGGAGTGGCTTGAACAGAACGACTATGACCCGGACGACTACTCCTTCGTTGAGGTGGACGAGGAACGCATCGTTGGCCTTATCCTCGTGGACGGCTACGGCGACTTCGTCGACGGTACCGGCTCTGTTTCCGCATTCAACTCCGGCAATGAACTCGACAGGGCACAGGAGAAGTTGTTCAAGGCCATTGAGAACCGCATCGGCGACAAGGAGTGCATCTATTTCAACAATCCCGTCACCCTGTACGAAAGCAAGCACGATGTCCTCGAGAACAGGGGCTATGTGCCGGAACTGACCGATGACATCCGCCAGCAGTATCCATACATCATCGGTGTCAATCAGGAACACGCCTACGATGAGGACGGTACGGTCTATCCCATCAGCGACATCGTGGACCTTGATGACATTGAAATGCTCTACGATGCAGTGGTCTACGATTGCTAGTTTGGCACGGAATTTGCAATAGTAATACCGAAACCAAAATCCAAGGCAATGAAAACTGACGACAGAGAGGAACTGGAAATTCTCATTGACAAACTTGAAGAATTCCGTTCGGACATTTACGATTGGGACTACGATGACAGGGTTTTGTGGCATCTGGACGAGGCACTTAGACAACTCAAACGCATTTAGTTATGAATGATATCTACTATGTCATCTGCGAAACGATAGATGACGAAGGCGAAGTCCTTGATTGGTTTGAATGCTTCAACTCCGATGACTGCGCATCCGCTATCCGGTGGGCTGAAAACCACATCCTTGACTATGTGGCCTCCGAATACGAACAACTGACGGTCGTAGCCGTTCCGGAGGATGGACACCTCTATACGAACTACGATGAGCATGATATAGTCTGGTGCAGTCAGTAGCAAGCTTCGAGCTTTCCCTATCATAGTTTTGTGTGGGCCAGGGTGCATTTTTTAGTGCGCCCCGGCCTTGTTTGGCACGGTATTTGCTATATACTATACTGAAATCAAAAAACCAAAGACTATGGAACAAAGAAAAGAGATTATCATTGACGGAGCCGTGATGCACATCGTGCTCGGCAAGACCGTCAAAGAGTGGGAGATAACCTACTCCGAGTCCGACGACCTCTGGTCAATCCCCTTTGAGGAAATCCTTGACGGCACCCTTGAGGTCAATGAGAACATCTGGTACTGGTACATCGACGGACGGGTGTACGAAACCGAAGAAACCGCATTCTAGTATGGACGGCATCAAGACTTTCGAAGAGGTCTACCGGGATATGAACACCGAGTATGACCACTACCTCAACGGCATCAGCAAAATGTCGCTCAATCAGGACGGAGTCGATACGGACCGGCTGTGGGAACTCTGCCATCAGGTGCTTTCCAACGCCCTCTATGTCCTCAACAGCGAGGATGAGGAAGATGAGTTCACCTACGAATTCCCCAAGAAGGTGTTTGACAATCCGGAAGGTGTCATCGCAAAACTCCTGAACACCGGAATGGGTGTCATCACCAAGGTCAGCACCATTCCTTCCTACGGTACGGTATGGTTTGGCACGAACATCGGTACCGAACTCGATGATGACGACCACCGGCTCGCCATCTGGGAAATCTTCAACATCGCAACTGCCCTCTACAAAGTTACGGAGCCGCTTGCCGATGCCATCTACGACCTTTAATGTAAAACACACAAAAACACACAAGACTATGCTGGACGCTTATGACATCTTATGGTTGGTTGAAGAAACCGCCGACATCATTGCCAAGGGCCACGGAATGAATGTATCCTACTGCGAATCGATGGATATGGATATGTTTACAGTCGTCTGCACCGCCATCATCGGGGATGAGGATGTAGACCTTGGCGACCTCCATTTCCTCGCCGAGAACGGACGGCTCATCCCGAAAAAGTTCGCCAAGGCATCCCTCGAGACCATTCGGGAATACCTCCTCGCCAACGAGCAGGACATCCTCTCCGAAATCAAGGAGGACTGCGAGCGATACCAGGCCGACTACGAGGACCTGGACGAAGACGACGAGGATTGGAACGAGGAAGAAGAGGAGGAAGAGTAAGAATTTCCGTGCCAGGCTCCGGTTTGGCACGGATTTTGCTATATACATACTGAAACCAAAAAACTACGATTATGTATTCACTCAAAACCAAGGCCAAGTTTATGGTCGCCGAGCAGATTATCGGTATGCTCGAAAACAATGTCCTTTCCGAGTGCGGTATGGAGTCCTTTATGGGATGGATTGAGGACGGCGATGTGTTCTTCAATGCTGACTGCTATTCCGATGAGGAGATAGCGGAAGCCACGAAACTCGCCAAGGAAATCACTGCCCTCGTGGATGAACTCTCTTGGAAACTCGCACCCGAAAACGAAGAATAATATGGAACCACACTACTATCCTTTTAGTGTCCCCAATTTCGACACTTTGTTCGAAGAGGTTGTCGCCTATGTCCGCAAACATCAGGGCGAAAAGGGTTACATTGACACCCAGGATGGCACCAAAGACACCATCTACACCTTCAACTTTGATGAACTGGGCGATGCCTACGAGGCGAAAGTCCACGGAGTCAGGGTGGTGAACTACAAGGACGGCTATGACCTTGAGGTGGTTACCGAGCCGATTATGCGAACCTACCAAGTGGTTTACGATGAGGAGACATTTCAGGGTAGATGCGAAAGCGAACCCGAAGCAAATGCCGAGTGGGAGTCAGTCCGGTGGAGCGAAATGCCGTATGTCCACACCCTTCTCCAAATCGCAGAAAACATTGAGGAGTATGTATAGAGTTGTTGAGAGGGAAAAGTACGCCCCGGATTACAAGTACGAAGAAGAATACGATACCATTGAGACGGCGCGGTTCCGGGTGAAGGACCTCTATCACCAGACCGCCATTGAAGGGGACCCGGACCTGATTGAGAGTGCGGACCACGGGGAGAACTGGGGTTATGCCTCCGTGGTCTTCCGGGATGGCAACGAGGTATCGTGGGACATTGAAAACGACTAGCATTATGAAGAACATCCGAATTCCGAAAAAGACCGGCAACGCCATCACGCGCCACGCCTACCTTGAGCTCATCTTTGACTCAATGCACAAGGTGATGAAAACGCCCATCCACCTTGAACTGGACGGCTACGAGAACGACAAGGACCGAGTGCATTTCACCCACGCCGGTAAGAGATGCGTCCTTCACGGGGTTTTCCTTCCGAGCCTTGACATTTCCAAGCCGGACACCCTCGCCCTGACGGTATTCGCCGAGAACAACAAGGAGCGAACCCTCTGGGACATCACCGTGGACCTGCGGGATATGCGCTTCAAGACTCTGGACCGCATCGCCTACGAGGTCTATGACTACTGCAAGATGCCGGACGACCGCGATTACGAAGAGGCCATCAAGGACTACATCGCCGGTAATATGGACGCTTACAGAGAGTTTATGTCGTAGGCTATGGAACATCGTGTGAATGACCAGTACGGCAATGAGCTGAAGGTCGGCGACTATGTCTGCTTCGTTGCCAACCCGAATGCCGACTGGAGACAGACCAAGGACCTGGTCCGGAAACAGATAGTGGAAATCAAGTACGGGAAGCAACCGGACTGTCAGGGAGTTTGGTGGGACTGGCTCATACTGGAAGGATGGGATGGCAAGGTAACTCCGAAAAGAGTGGTGAAATGTTATTGAGTTTGGCACGATAGTTGCAATATACTATCGTGTCAATTCATTTATAGATATGGGAAAGAAGAACGCAAAAATCGCCTACAAGATTATGGATATGGTGGGCGTGGCCATTGAGAACATCAAGGTCGAGACTTGGACTGACGTCAAGGAAATCTCGCTCTACACGGAAATCCCCCTGACCACTATGGGAGAGGGCTATGTCGCCTACGCAGTCACCCGTTTCTCCGCGGTCTGCACCAACGGCAAGTCCGTGAAGTTCCTCGCGCTGGATGAAGATGACCTGCTGAACATCCGGAACATCATCCACAAGGAATACGACATCGACTATTAGTTTGGCACAGAATTTGCAATAGTAATACCGAAACCAAAAAACCAAGACAATGCACGCAATCAACACCATTGAGGAAATCAACGGAGCCGGAAACTGCTTCTGGGCCACCTACCAGTATGTCGGAAACAACTGCTGGGAAATCAGCATCTACACCGATGAATACTGTGAGGATATGGTCGAGTCCTATGTCATCCCCATCCACACCCTTCCCAATTGGAGCAGTGTGGCGCGGAAGGCCTTCATTGAGGACACCATCACCCACAGCGTCAAGTACACCATTGAAAGACTGTAATATGAGCAACATTCGACAAGACATCGTTCAGGAGGTCACCTCCCGATTCACCAAAGCCCAGATTCTGGACAACGCCAGACGCAACGAAGAATACCCTTTCGGCTTCGTCATCGACTACATCAAGGATATGTACTCGCTTCCCAAGACAGAGGGCTGGGACACGGCGATGGCCATCTGTGAGCAGTACGGTTTGGTTTAAGGTAAAATGGGACTAGACTATGACAGGAACAGAATTCAACAGGAAATGGGCCGGTAAGGTCGTCGACGATATGGACGAGGCCACGCTCTTGGAGTTCAAGAACGACTGCTTTGACCTGTACGAGTCCGAGGGTTTTTCGGAGGTTTTCCACAGCCCCTACGATGACGAATACTATCAGCACAACGGGAAGCCCTTCAAGGTGCTCCGGAGGGCCGAGGTAGGCGAGGTGGACCTCGAGGCCATGCCGGTATGGGTGGTTGAGTTTGAGGGCGAGCCGGAGCCGTTCTACTGCTATCCGGAGGAAATCTGCGAAATCGACGATTAGTTTGGCACGATATTTGTACTATACACGCTGAAAACCAAAGACCAAGAATATGGATAGAATCAATTTCCCCCTTACCCTTGACCAACTCATCAAGGCGGCTCTCGAGGCCAAGAAAACCTACGGTGGCGACAAGTATGTCCTTATCTCCGATGACGAGGAAGGCAACGGCTACCACGAGTGCTATTTCACTTTCGGCGACGCCAAGGAACTGGCCGGATGCTATTGCGGTGTCCCCGGCGACCTCAGACTTGAAGATTGTGTCATCCTCGGCTAAAACCCACGAACTATGTGCCTTACAGTCAGCGATATCATTCACGAGCCGGTCCAGAACACAGCCGGATTTTACTACCGCCACGCCATTACGGCAGACAAACCCATCCTCGTGACCAAGTTTCTTGAATGCAGAAGATTTAACGGTGGATGGATGACACCCTTCCAGTACCACCAAGTGAGGTTCCACAACGGGGTTACCACCATCAAGCCCAAGGCGGGCCATCCGTTTGACGAAAGAGTGTCTGCGTGGCGCACCTTCCGTGGCGACTGGTGCCCGACGGACATCAGTTACGGCATCCACTCCTTCTACCACAAGGACCAGGTTGAACGTGAAATGCGTCACTACCACAAGGAAACTTGGGACATTTCCCCTTTCAAGGCCATCATCCCCAAGGGAGCAAAGTATTACATCGGCACTGACGGCGACACGGTTTCAAACTCCCTCGTGGTCTTTGAGAACGACAAGGCCTACGAACGCTACATCACCAGACACGGCGAACCCATCACCATTGACACCTATTACGAAGAATAGACTATGTACAGAGAAGGACCATACAGATACTACCAGCCAGAGTACAAGGTACCGGTCGCTGGTGAAACACTCCCCGACGGACTCTTCAGCTTCCACGCTTTCCGTTCCTACGACGAGGCGGTCATCTGGCTCCGGAACCATGACTACAACCCCGACGACTTCGACATCAAGGAGTATCATGACAACGATATCGAGGATGTCGTGCTCCTTGACGAAAACGGATACGTCATCGACCGGATTGAGGACATGGACGAATACTATGTCGCAGACGAGGTCGTTGAGCGGGTTACCCAACGCTACGGCGGAGAGTTGTCCCTCCAGGAGCAGTACCGCCGGAAGGAAGGCGAGTCCGTTAACGACCATCAGGACCGGGTTTACGGAGACGCCATGGAGTTCATTTCCGATGTCTTTGTTGACATGGAGAAGGACGGCGAGTACAACTTCCAGTCCTATGTCGGCAACCCTGATGAGGAATGGTACGACGAAATCCGCGAGATTGCGGTTCAGGACCTGATGGAAATCATGGCTCCGGAGGCGTTTGACGAGGAATAAGGCCTCTTTCGAGTACCTTTTCCTAACTCCCAACTATTTATTTTCACCTGCTGCGGCCTTATATTTAATAGTACCGCATGCAAAAAGGAGAAAAAGATATGTTGAGAGTAATAGTAAACGACGGAGACAAGATTGACAGAGCCCTGAAACAGTTCAAGCGCAAGTGCAACAACACGAAGCTGGTTCAGGAGCTGCGTACCAGAAAGGAGTACGAGAAGCCTTCCGTGACCGCCAGGAAACGCCGGTTGAAGGCAGAGTACATCCAGAGACTCCGGAACGAGGAGGAATTCTAGGGGGAAACGGTCGCCTCCCCTTCCAAACAGGCGACCATTGGTTTTATTGGTTTCACTGGGGCTTGTCGGGATGACACGCCCCTTTTTCTTTTCAGTTTGGCACGGTTTTTGTACTATACATCCCGGAACCAAGAAAAATCAATATGAGAAAGAAAATCGAAGACCTGTTCACCAATGACCTCGTCACGCTCTACGACGAGTGGCTGAACGGAGAGCACAACTCCTATAAGTTCTCCCAGGACTCCGTGGATGAGTTCTTCATGGGCTACTACGACTATCTGGCTGAAATCGCGCGGCTTGAAAATCCTGGGCTTACCGGCGAGCAGTTGGAACCCCTCATTGAAACCTACCACGACCGCGGCAACCTCTTCGACTACTACTGGAACCTCGGCGATTACAGTTGGTTTGAGTACGAGCCGGAGTGGACGGAAGAGGAAGAGCAGGCCAGATGCGACTACTACAACGGACTGTAGTCTGGCACGATATTTGCACTGTACATCCCAAAAAGACAAAGACTATGACAGACATTGAAAAGCGGATGGCCGATGTCATCCTTAAGTACTACGAAGAGGACGAGTACTCCGAGCCGTACACCGACTACCGCCTCTATGCCGACGAAGACCTGTTCAACGACAGTATCACCAGTATGGGCGATATGACGGACGTCCTGTTCTTCCACTACACGGAGAACGAGGAAACCGGCGACAAGTACATCCAACTGTTCCTGTCCTCTCCGGACGATATGGCGCAGGATTTCATATTCCTGTCCGCGCTGACCGAGGAAGAACAGAAGAAGATTACCGACCTGTTCTTCAAGCAGGCGGAGCGGTTTGGCACGAAAATTGCATAAGGTAAGGTATGAAAAAGAACGATTTGACCACGGTGGAACTTCTGACATCCATCCTCAACGAACTGATTGACCGGTACTGCAAGAAGCACCCTGATGAATATTGTTTTGATGAGTTGTCCGTCGGCTTCGGCGAGGATGGCAAAATCAAGCCTGTCGACGGTAGCGACCTCAACGACACCCTTGACTGGGTGCTCCAAGACATCATCCCCGACCTCACCGGAAATAAGGCCGACAGAGCGTGGTCTGACACGGAACGCCTCGTGATGGGCGACATCCTGCGCCACCTGAAGACCGATGGCTACAACGGATGGCTCTCTCTGCTCCGTGAACTCGCAAGTCGTTCCGACCTCAACCCCCTCAACTGTTATTTAGGATAGGCTATGATGACACCGAAAGAACTCTTCGACCTCAACACCAAGATTTACAACGAGGCCTATGACGGCATTGCTGAAACGATGCGCAGACACGATGTCCTTGACCTTGACCTGACGAAGTACGAGGATGACTGTTATTTCCCCTCCGATGTGTCTGTCTTTGTCTGGGACGATGTTGAGGGAAGGCCCATCAGCGCAAGGGTTACGGCCATCCACCTCGTGCCCAACCACATCGAGTTTGAGTTCTGTGCCAACGATGAGGGCGGAACCGTAGGGAAGTACCTGTTCAGGGCCAACGAATGCTATGTCACCGCAGAGGAAATGATGAGCCTCTACTCCGTTGTCGACACCATCTTTGAATAGAAACCAAAAAACCAATAGATATGAAGTACGAAGTAGCAGTTACACGCATCAGTTATGCGACCGTATCCTTCCTCATCGACGCAGAGTCCGAGGAAGAGGCAAAGGACAAGGCACTGGACGAGGCCTACAACACGGCTTTTGACGAGGACACCGCCGAATACGAAATCGATTCGTGCGACGAGGCCGATGACGAGGACGAGGAAACCCAGGATGACTGGTATGTCTATTCTATGAGTAAAAGGTGTTTCCCTTCAAAGGAGGAATAGCGATGGACAGAGAAAGACTGGAATTCATCTACTTCTTCAATGCCGGTATCGACAAGTGCACCGGTATCTGTGACGGAGAAGGCTCGGATGTGTTTGAGATTGACCTGATGGGCGGAAAGCACTGGATTGGAAGCATCTACTGGGTTCTGCCGTCCGAAATCTCGATGATGGACGACGACGAACTCGAGGAACTGCTGACAGAAAACGGCATCTTCCAAAACATCCTCTGATTTGGAAAAGTCAAAGAAAGTTTGTATTTTAACAAAAGGATAGCCTAATAAGGGCCAGCAGTTACGCCCTAGGGGAATGTGCGTCAGCGACTCGCTAATTCGTGTGAGACACCACGAGACACCGCATTCAGGCTTGCTGTTCAGGTGAAGTCCCTGTTTATCCTTTTTTCAACCGGCCCCATAACTCAGTCGGTCAGAGTAACTGACTCATAATCAGGAGGTCACAGGTTCAAGTCCTGTTGGGGCCACACATAAAACACACACATATGAAAAAGTACATCAACATTTGGACCATTCTCATACTGGTGCTCACTGTCGCCGGTATAGTGTTGGCCTGTTCACTGAAAGCCTACTGGTTCATCACCTGGGCCATCTGGGCCGGTCTGGCTACGTTCTTCCTGTACCTTGCCGGTGTCGAGAAGAAGGAGATGGTCTCAGACTACAACGAGCGCATCAGGGTCCTGGGAGAGGAAAGGGACCTGTACAGAGACAAGTACGACCGGCAGTTGGGTCAGTTTGACGACGTCCAGCACCAACTCGACCAGGTGAAGCACGAGTTCCATGTATACAAGAGAGAGCACCCTGAGACAGCGCCACAGGAGGAAGCGGTCAAGGTGACTGTCACTGCCTCCCAGAAGAAGAAATCTAAGAAGAAGAGCAATGAATAAGACATCTGAAAACCTTATTTTCGCTATCGCCGGTGGAGCAATCGGACTCGTTGGCGGAGCAGTCATCAAGGGCGCGAGTGTCCTTGGGGTCGCAGGCTGGCTGATGTTCGCTGTAGCCCTGATGGTCGTCGTTGCGCTGTACAGGAAGTTCCAGAGCATGGACTTCGGAGTCGATGCGGAGAAGGAAGCGTTGCAGCAACACCTGAACTTCTATGTTGACCGCGTCGATGAGATGGTGCAGATATCCAAGCGTCAGATAGACCTGAACCAGGAGGTGAATGCCCTGGCGAAGGACGAACTCGAGACCAACAGGAAACTGTACCATAACCTGAAGGACCTGCACGTGGTGGTGAAGGAGCTGCAGCAACGAGCGCCGGATGTGAACTACGACGCGGTCAATGAGGCTCTGTCTGACACCAGGTATTTCTTCAAGGAGAGGGACGGCGAACAGGTCCTGTACATCCGAATGAAGGAAAAGGAATAAAAAAAATCAAAAAAAAGCTGATATTTATTTGGACTTTTAAAACTTTTCCTGTATATTAGTAGTAGCTAATAAAATCATTACTCATATTGAACAGCGGTTCTTTAGTGAACGCCTCTACATCCTGGTCGTCAGACAGACAGCATGCCGCCCGGAGAAGCACCGAAGTTTATCTTCCGTGACTTGAGCCAAAACAGCCGTTAACGCCACGGGCAGCGGGAACCCCCCACAATAAGGACTCTTTCGAGTACCTTTTTTCCCGCAGGCAGCTGACACACACAGGTTACTTTACACACTGTCTGAGGATGGTTCCCGGTAACGTCGTGAGATGCGAACGGGATGACGACAAAAGTTCTTTGGAATAGGAAAAGGTCGGGAGCACCGGCAGGGCCCACGCGCCGCCACAGATAGAACAGGCCGCGCCCAGGACCCCATAATGTCCGCCCGGCTGAAAAGGATGCGTACAGCAAGGATTGTACAATACGACTACAAATTCTTGTGTGGCCTGTGGCCCTAAGGGGTCCGGAATGTGGTTTGGCACCCGCCCCGATACAGCAGCTCACGGGTAATAAGCTGCCGTCCCGAGTGGCACCTACGGGGGACGCTAAAATCCGGGGTCTCGTATCCTGTTTCCGAAGACGCTTAGCGGGCTGCCCTACCAAGGGTGGCCCGTTTTGTTTTCTCACCTTTTTTCTGTATATTTATAGTGTATAGAACCTTTAACAGATGAGAGAATATGGACCTAAGAGAATTGTCGTCAATGAACAGAAGATGAATGTCATGCCGCTGTCAGAGTCGTCGCTGAACAAGATGATGGACCACGGGAAGACCGGCATGGTAATCATATCGTCACAGGTCTCGGAGATTGACCGTACAGACCCGAACCTTAGCCTCAGAGCCGCGTTTGAGCGTGACATGAAGAAGAAGTGGGGCGGCATGGAAACCATCGATTCTGACGCCATTTACGACGAAGAGCAGCTGTGGCTGAGGAAGCGTAACGCAGCGGCCGAGAAGGAGCTGCACCAGGACATACAGAAGGCCGGTTTCAGCTACACACCGGTCTATGGCGGGTACAGGATGAAGGAGACCGGTGAAGAGTCGCACGAGCCCAGCTATGTCGTCTATGCCTATACCAGGGAAGGAGAGCCCGTGGATTTCAAGTACCTCGAGAAGTTCGCCCTGGGGATGTGCAAGAAATACAAGCAGGAAAGCGTCTATGTACAGGCACCGGGAGACCCGCCACAGTATCTCGACTACAAGGGAAACCAGGTAAACAGCAGCTCATCTGACAACTTCAAGTACAACAGGGAGGACCAGGAATTCTTCACCACGACCAAGCGAGACAAGGCCGGTAAGCAGCGTTTCACAGCTGATATCGTCTTTGAGAACATGTACATCCAGCTGCGCCCGGGTGACTACAACGAGAGAATGAGGCGATGGAGCGGCGGAGAGTACATTCTCTAAATACTGTCACATCCCGGGTAAAAATGTCGAAATTCAGGCACTTATCCGGGTATTTTTGTCGATTTGGCACGCTTTTTGCATATATACGTCCGTAAGGTAACATATGTGTGTGTGCAGGGGTCCGGTCCATGGAGCTCCGCACAATCGCATATATACAAAACAGAAGAGTTATGAAGAACAGAGAGAAATTCATTTCATTCATCGTCAGTATCCTCGGTCTGATGGCCCTGTCAGGTGTGAGCGTCTACGCGGCGATGGACTCAGGTGCCATGAGCCTTTTGGAGGCGTCGGTCATCAGTCTGGTTTCCGGTATCGGTCTCGGCACAGCCATGTACTTCGTTTATGACATCGACGAAAGATGAAGACGAAGCATAAGGAACTGCTGAGCGACATCCTGTTCCTGAGTGGGGCACTGAGCTCCGGTTTCAGTCTGGTAGCAGCGGCATATCTGTCTACGGTATGCACGTCGATAGTACCGGTGGCCCTGTGCTGTGGACTGGCGATTGTTGAAACCCTGTTGGCCGGTGTCGGATTGGTGTGGAACTCGAGACTGTTCAGTAAGAAAATGAAAGGAGAGATACCATGGTAAAGAAGAAGAATCAGATAAAGGAGGAGACCAGATACTACAGAGCAAAGTACTGGGACCCTGAACATCCGGAGCACGGACATATATATGAAGTCTTCTCAGGCAGGAACATCATGGAAGCTCGGGATTATGCCAAGACCCTGTCGTCCAAGACCAAGCAGCTGTTCGACCTGCAGGAATATGACCGGCCGACAGATGCGATGACATACTGACATGGAAGATATCTTAATCGCAGGCGTAGTTATATTAACCCTCATCGTCGTTGGAGTCGTCAGCGCCCGGCTCTTCAATGACGGCGATGGACAAAACAAGAACAAGCAATGACATTATCACTTATTATCGCACTGCTGTCGGCATTCTTCATCGGAGGAGAATTCGTCCTCATCATCATGGAACTGGCTGACATGAATTACAAGGAAGCCGCGGCCTGTTTCGTCCTCATCCTGGTCCTTGGCCTCTCACTCTTTCTGAATGTCAAGGATATGTACAGAGACGCGACGAAGCCCCGGGAGATTGAATGCCCGAACGAACCGAAAGTCACACAGGACCCTGCCGACTCCACCGCCAACTGGGTAGTGAGGTTTGACTGGGAAAAGGTTAAGGAGGACTGACCATGATTGGAGAAGTTATTTCACTCATTCTTTGCGCCGTGGTGCTGGGCGTCATCATCAGCGCTTTCGTCTATGTCACCAATGAGAACGACGACGGAGCTGATGCCTGGGCCGGTCTCCTGATATTCTTCGGAATCCTGTTCGCAACCGTCGTAACAGGTCTGGGCGTGGACATCTGCCGGGAACATGAGCACCCCATTGTGGAGACGGAGGTGAAGCCCCAGGTAGATTCCACCACCACCATCTCGTCGAACCCGCCGGACACTACCACCATCTACATCTACGATTTCAAGCCCCGGGAGGACCGGCAATAAGGACTCTTTCGAGTACCTTTTTCCCACCGAATGAGTTCATCCCGCTATTTATAGAGGATAAAACTTTGTAGCAGTATGAATTCATTCATTACCAAAATCGTGATGCTGGTCATGTTCCTCCTGGCTGTCACCTGCGGCTGGGCGGCGGTAACCATGGTGTTCTCGGCCAGCCTGTTCAACATCCTCCTGGGAATCCTCGCCGCGTTCTTTCTCCTCAGGGCCTTCGAGCTGGCCGACAGGGTGAACAAGCTCGGCCCTTACGCGGAACAGTCCCAGGTCGAACCGGGTGGGCCGGAGGCGAAGGATGAAGAATAAAACTTAACGAGCCCCTGGTGGGTGATGGCGGTCGCCGTTTACGGTGGCCGCTATTTTCGTATCCACATCACCCACCGGAAGGGCTGACAATAAGTACGCTTTCGAGTACCTTTCTTTAGCCCACTAGAGATGCATTTTATTCACCGTTTATTCATCTTTTATTCATTCGCACAGGTGAAAATATTCAGGGCGATGAATATTCGGCTGATTTTATTCATTCGGCGATAGATGTGGGCGAACCCCCCATGGGCCATAAGGAAAAGTTATGCCGGGAGGTCCTTAAGCCCGCTGTAGATGCCGGGACCCTTAAGCCCACTAAAGAGCGCCGGGACATGACAGAGTGGCAGGTTCCGAAATACTTACAATTTATAAGGGGGCTCCGGGTGCTTACAGAGTGGAAGAACTGGTCGGGCGATAACAATTCGGCGGATAATTGCCCCGGTGGATTACGATATGTAAGGCCGGAGGCAGGATTAACTTACTGACCGAAAGGGTGGGGGCGATATTTGTGACGGATTTTTTTTAAAAAAATTTCAAAAAAAATTTCGCGAGGAACAGTTTTCTTCCTCATTTTCACCCATCCTCTTCGCATAGAAATTACCCCAGAAAACCAATTCTCTTAATCGTATTCATTACCAGGATAAGAAGGGCCCACGCCATTTACTATTCGGGGAAAATCATTATCTTTAAAGAAAAGACTATGGACGCGTTAACGATATTCCTTGTAGTTATCGGTTTTTTCCTGTATATCGTTCTAAAAATAGGCTTCGCCGACAGCAGACCAAGTACCGGGAGCCATAAGAAGGGTGAGTACTACGATAAGCTTCTGGACCCGCGGTGGAGAGCCAAGAGGGAGAAGATATTGGAGAGGGACCATCATCGGTGTTTATGGTGCGGGAAGACTGACCATCTGGAGGTACATCACTGTTGCTATGAGAAATATCCTGACGGGAGCAGACCTGAGCCGTGGGACTATCCTGACTCCAAGCTCATGACGCTATGCCGGGACTGTCACGAGAAATATCATAGGAAATATCATGTTGGTGTCTATCGTAGGAAGTGGGGAGTGCATTACCGATAGCCTGGCAAAAGAAAAGCCACAGGATAATTCCCATGGCTGAATATAGGTATGTATTGTCGTTTATTCTTCACCGCCGAGATATTGCAGGAGGCTCTTTGTTTCCTTCCTTACGTTCATGTACCATCTTTCAAGCTCATAGCTGTTCGGCATCGGTTCCATGCTCATCTGGTCTCCGTCTTCCGGGGAGTATGAATGGCCAGCCCGGAGCATGCTTCCAATCTCGTCCAGGATGTCCATCATTGAATATATCTTCTGCATGACCTGTCCTTCCCTGTTCTTTCCGCTGTCCGGTGAGAAGCTTTCCTTCATGGCCTTTCTTACGCTTTCCTTTATCATCTTGCGGAGCGCTGCCTCGTTGAGTTTTACCGTCTGTTTCATATCGTAGTAACTGTTTTTTTCATTATTTTGTATATAAATATGTTGCAACGGGGAAAAGTACCCATGACCAAGGAAAAGAAAAACCACCGGAGAGATTTCCGAGGGTTGTGTTCATGTTCCGAGTCAATCTTAATCCATTTCTCTACCATTGAACCCGTTCTTGAAGAGATACTTGATGAAGGACTTGGCGCCTTCCTTCGTACCTAGCAAGTCAATGAATTTGTCCTCATAGGAAACCGGCTCATAACCGTTCCTTGAGGCCCTGTTCCTCAGTGAGTCTATGAACATGTCCCAGTTCACACCCTTGTCCTCGCTGTCCGGCATCGTTTCAAACTTGCCGTAATCGCCCCTCATGGTACGGTACGCGGACTTCTTTTTTCCTATGTGGTCAGTATAAGACTTGGGTTGTCTGGAGTCATAAGCCGGGGTTTTCCTTAACTTCTCCATCCTTTTGTTTGATTCCGGGCTTCCTGTTCCCTGATAGCTATACTTTCCGTCCTCTCTTCCGCTAGGGTCTCTTCCCGGGCCGTTGAGCATTTCTGATACACTCTCCTTCACGAGGAGGTATATCTTGTTCTCCAATAGCTTCTGTTTGTTGGTCTTCATAGTGCATTCATGTTTTCTTGTTTATAAATAGTGCGTCGGGGAGTAAATATTCCGGTTCCTTGCACATACCTTTCATCCACAGGAGACTATTTATAGATGATAAAAACCAAAAGAGAAATGGCAAAATACTTACATCTATTTGACAGCGAGAACGCATTCCAATCTGCGTACAACGGGGAAGACTATGAGGAACCTTGGGTATCTTTTACGTCGGCCGCAACGGTCCAGGAACAGCATGTGGACTATAACAAAGTTGTGATATGGCTGGACCTTACCGGGGTTGAAAGGCCAGCACCATCTGATTCAGAGCCGATACTAATCACTAACGGACCGGAAACTACCCCAACAGGTACCGTTCTTGTTAAGGAACCAGGAGGCGCAATAAAGGAATACACATACGATATCGATGATGAGGGTGGTGAGACTCTTATATTTTACAAGAGAGAGACTGACCAGAACGAAGCTAACACAACTGGAATTGGGTCATATCAAATAACCCTTTACCAAAACAATTGGTACTGGTCTTGCACTCAGGCTAGCCAAGAAGAACAAAACACAAGATAACAACTAACAACAAAGACAACTGAAAACGCATTCTCCGCTGTATACGACGGGGAAGGCTATCTTGAGCCTTGGGTGTCACTGACCATGGAAACAATGGAAAAGTAAACTAAACAACACATACATCATTAAGACGCATCTCGTTCCGGGGTGTGTCTTTTTTGTTTTCTCAATTATTTTTTGTATCTTATATACGGAGGAAACAACATGAAAAACAACATGAAAATAGACAGAGAGAGAAAAAAGAAGAAGGTCGTGCTGCTTCGGGAGAGACTGCACAGATATCCGTATGCGTATGAGGCGGCGAAGGTCTACCACGAATACCTGACGGCCAATCCTGGAAAGGAACCTAACCAGGTTAAGATGGAGATTGAGGAGGAGGAGGTCGTGGAGGACCGGTACGGACATGGTGGGTACGACGAGGCTTGGGTCCAGCTGTACGAGGAAGTGGACGAGACCGACGAGGAGTACGAGGAAAGGATTGAACGGGCGGAACGGTGGCTGGTTGACGGATACCGTGAGGCACTGATGGAAGCGGCACAGGACTTCCGAAACCTGTTCGCCAGGAGCATGGTCGTTGATGACCATTGGGCCTCGGTGAAAACCTGGCAGGAAATGATGAAGCTGGCAAAGGAGAAGCTGGAAGAACTGGACAGACAACGATGAAAAATGGGACACCCGATTTGGATGTCCCATATTTTGTTAGCTTGCGTCCTCTACCGTAGTGGCGTGGATAGAAGTGTCTCCTCGTGGGTCTTGTTGTAATTCACCCTGTCAACATCAACAGTAAAAGAAACCCACGGCTCCTTATAGTCGTTGTTTCTCATGTCGTCGTATTCGGTTTCCTCGTCGAACCAATGAAAATATTTTCCCATCGTAAACGTTTTTTTACATATAAATAGTACAATTGACGAGACATTCGGTTCCGCGCGGCTATTTATAGACGATAAAACGATTTAGATTTGGCAAAATTCTTACACACGTATCCAAGCGACTCCGAGTTCAAGCCGGACTATGACGGAGAGTTCTATCACGAGCCTTGGGTTTCCCTGACGAAAGGCGCGGGGAAGAAAGCATACGGAAGGGTTAACTACAACAAGAACCCGAACGCCGTTCCTCTCACATTCAAAATGAGGGAGGCCGGAATGTTTATTGTTGGTGAACCGGCTTCAAGCTGGTACGGAGGGCCGGAAGAAGGGGACGTTATTCACTATTCAATCAATGACGGACCATGGCAGGACTTCACATATGAGCACCCTCAAGGTTCGGACTGGGGTTGGGTTCCACTGGAACTTTCTCTCAATTCAGGGGACACTGTTGCGTTTAAGGGCTATTTCCCGGACAGGGGTTGCTATGGTGACTTCGGAATCGCCTCAAACAATGGAACGGCCAAGTACGACGTATATGGAAACATCATGTCAATCGTTGATGAGAATCGTTTTGCAACCATGACTGATTTTCCTTCCAACTGGACTGAAAGCTGTACCTTCATACAATTCTTTGCTGGTGCGCCGGTTGTTGATGCTGGCGAACTCATCCTTCCGATTAAGCATTTGCCTAAGGATGGTTATTTGCTTATGTTCGCAAGCTGCGGATATCTTGAAAAAGTACCGGCATTGCACGCAACACATGTCCATGCTGAAAGCTCATTGGCCGGAATGTTCACTGGATGTTCGTCCCTCACTGAGGTGCCGGAAGACTATCTTCTCGGAATTGAGCATGTCTTCGGTGAAAACAGGGGTTATCTCTTTATATGGTGTGGTTCAACAATGTTTGGTTATTGCACGAGTCTCGTAACCGCGCCTATACTGCCTCTTATTCCGGAATTTGAAGGGAATGGTGAGGCATACCGACAATTCTTTAAAGGTTGCGAATCCCTGGCACACGTAAAGTCACAATACCCTGGTTATGGATACAATCCTGGTGACCCGATTGACGCGACATATCAATTCGGTTTGACAAACGTCGCTCCGTCCGGTGTTCTTGAGGTTCCTGCGACTTCTATCCCGTACATCACGAACCTTCCTTCTGGTTGGACAGTCCAGGCCATTGACGAATAAACAACACGAACAAAGACAATCCCGAGCGTAACTGCCCGGGATTTTTTGTCTATTTATGAATATGGAAAGGACAAGGTTTCAGACAGGAGACAACATTACCCCGGACAGAATAATAGTGAAGGCCTGGGGATATGACATCCGTGTGTTTAAGAACCGGTCCTTCGCCCTGTCTTTTGACGGTGATACAATCTACTGCGGGTACGGAGTCTGTCACCCGCCAATCCATGAGAAATACCCGGATAAGGTATTCTTGGACATGAGGTATTACATGAAGGAGAACCTTGTCTCTGTATGGACCGACTATCCGGGGCCGGTAATGCCGGTGCTAACATCATTCCGGGAAACCTACGATGCAATGCCGAGAAAACCGTTCCCACCATCGGCGAAACTTATTCTTGTTTCCGACGGGTGGATTGTCATGTGCGGACTTGATGAGCTGGATAGCCTGAGTTCCATTGACGATAACTCATACCTACGGGACCTTCACCTTCAACCGCCGGTCGTTAAACAGATGATGAGAGACCGGGAGTGGAAAGATGGGTACTGGAAAGAAGGCCGGTCTGCGTGGGTGACGAGACATGGAGAACTTGACCCGGCAGAATATCATCTTCTGGCCTATGAAGAGTAGCATTTCATGCAATTGGAACTATTTATAGGTACTAAATTCGAAGGAACGATGATATACTTTCACTATTTTGACGTAGAGTCCGAGTACAACCAGGCTAGGGACAATAACTATGAGGAGCCTTGGGTTTCATACATAGAAGACCCAGTGGACAGGGTTAACTACAATATGACGGACGAGGAAAGATATGGTACCCCTGTGACTTTCCTTATTCATTCGGATGGAGACATTATTTTTAAATGCGCGTCCAGTACTTTCGCTAACTCCGCCGCCACTTTACAATACCAGCTTAATGATGATGAATGGAGTTCAATTACGGCAACCGTAGCCGGAATTACGATTCCAGTTTCGTCAGGAGATACGGTAAAGTTTATTGGTGACAATGAAAAACTTGGCGGTAGGGGGTTTTTTAAGGACTCAACAGCTGGTTTCAAGGTTAAGGGCAATATAATGAGTCTTTTGAACAGCACGGGCTTTTCAACCATGCATGAACTTCCGCAGGCTGGTAATAACGTAGCATCTTATGGGGTATTTTATAGCCTTTTTGAAAGTTGCACAGGGCTTACTGATGCAAGTCGGTTGCTAATACCTGTGTCGGCAATACCCACGTTTGCGTTTGCTTCTATGTTTTACGGGGCAACCTCTCTTACTGCTACGCCAACATTTAACTGTGTGATAGTCTCTGGTGGTGCACTTGATTCGACTTTCCGCCGTTGTACTGCTCTTGAAACTGCCCCTGAACTCAACATGACTAGCGCGAGTCCCATTGGTTCGGGTGCTTGCAACTGTATGTTCTATTCTTGTTATTCGCTGAAAAACGTACCAAAAAATTATTTACCGGCGACAGGAATATCAAGCGGTTCATATAATTCTATGTTTAACGAATGTACTTCTTTGACGTCCGCACCGGATTTACCAGCAGAAACAGTGCCATACTATGGTTACCGAAATATGTTTTCTGGATGCACAGCACTTACCTCAGCACCTATCATTTCCGCAACGGATATTTATGGTGAAAGTCTAGCCGGAATGTTCATTGATTGTACTTCATTAACTGTCGCTCCTGGGTTACGACAAATAACAGTACACACACTTGATTCGGGAATTAACTTAAACCGGAATCACTTTAAGGAAATGTTTAAGGGCTGCGTAAGCCTTGTTACTCCGCCACCAGAACTGTCCGTAACACTACAGGACTCAATGTCGGCCACCTCTTTGTTTGAGGCAATGTTCTATGGTTGTCACAGTATGAAAACACCACCAGTTATTGGCCCGATTGAGTTCAATCTTACTGCTGGTTCAATTAGCCAGTATGTGTTTGATAGCATGTTTGCTTTCTGCAGTGCGATGACAAGCGCGCCTGATTTATCACAGATAACTTTCACAAAAGGGATATCAAGCTATTTTTTTAGAAACACTTTTCAACAGTGCAAAAGTATGACAACTTTACCATTTAGTGCCTTTCCATCGTCCACAAGTGTATACACATCCGTATTCAGCGGTATGTTTCAGTACTGTGAAAAATTAACTTCAGCACCAGACCTTAACTATCCAATGACTTTCAATAGTAATACTTCTTATATTTTCAGACAGTTGTTCTATGGGTGTAGTAAATTAAAGAGTGTAAAGTGCAATTTCGCGGGTGGTTTGAACTATACGGGAAACACTTCTGATTGGCTTTATGGCGTTGCAAGCTCAGGTAACAGATATTTCTACAAAAACCCGAACACGTCAACCGGTTCTACAACGGGCGCAACTCAATGGGCAAGAAACACCAGTGGCATACCTAATGGTTGGACCGTCCTAGACATAACCTAACTTCAAGGCACTCGATTTTCGGGTGCCTTTTTTGTTTTTACCCCCTATTTATAGATAGCAAAAGAAAAAACTACGATGGCACAGGAAACTATAGAGAATACTAAAAAGCGTGTGGATGAAAAACTCCTGGGGTTCTTCGGAGACCGGTTCCACAAAAACATGTTCCTAATCTGCTTGCTGACGGCTGTAGGCCTCATCATAGCCTCGTTCGTAACCCCTCCTATGTGGATAATTGACGGAA
>Ga0310696_10000508_pt1 | contig 60555 bp, 51 predicted proteins | sample AusTroGonzalo_MG_4_FD_203885 | JGI IMG/M metagenome (GOLD analysis project Ga0310696, IMG submission 203885) | Bovine rumen microbial communities from tropical cattle in Woodstock, Queensland, Australia - Gonzalo_02 (v2) (version 2) | ecosystem: Host-associated > Mammals > Digestive system >...
AGAGCGCGTTCGACGTTGCGCACATGCCCTGAATGTGTCCGCACCACGTCTTGCCGGTCCACTCCTTCACCGCTCCCTGTTCGGAGACGCGCACCTCCCAGTTTCCCGGAACCTGCCAGTCGCCAAGATCTGCGAACGCGCATATTGCCGTGGTGGCAACCGCCGTCGCCAAGGCTTTGGCGGTCAAGTTCGCCGCCGCAAACACACCCATGCGTACCGTATTCATCGCTCGATGAACTTGTTGAAGCCGCCGCCGTGTTCCGTCAGGTCGTATGCCACGCCGTCCTTGACTTCTACGAACTGGACGACGCCATAGACGTTGATGCGGGTATCGTACTTGTCCTTCGTGGTCCAGTTCGGCGTGAACGCCCAGGCGAAGCGCACCGCGCCATCCTTGCCTCCTGGGACAAAGTCAATGCCATGGTTCCAGCCGAATTTATACTTCGTCACGACCTTGAACGTCTCAGGGTCATGCACGACCACGTTGGGCGTGCGCTCCCGCTCGTCGTACGTGTAGTGGCTTGAGTAGATGTACTTGCCGTCCGTCGCCATGTTCTGCGAGCCGCAGACGGACTTCTCGCCGTCATCGATGAGGAATGTCTCGCCGATAGGCTCGAGCGTCTCGGCGTTAAACCTCTGGTACTTGTTGATGCAACCGCGCTTCTTCTCGAAATCGTACTTGCCCGTGCAGCCAAGCGCGAGGTAGATGACGCCGTTCAGGCAGGTTATGCCGTCGCACCCACCTTCTTTCGGGAGCCTTTTCTCGTTCAGCTTCTTGAGCGTCTCAGCGTCGTACACATAGATGCATGGCATCCAGTTCTCGCCTTTCGCCTGCGGCTTGCGCGCGACGCCCGTGTAGAGCTTTCCGTTCCAGATGCAGATGTCGCCGCCGTGTACGTCCACAGGAGTCCACTTGAGAAGCCTCCCGTACCAGTCGGTCTTCACGATCTGGTCGTGGAACGAGAAGTAGATTGCGTTCGAGCTTACGCACATGCCCTGGCAGTGGCCGCTCCACGTCTTGCCGATCCACTTCTGGACGGCAGCGGGCTCCGTGATGATGGTGTTCCAGTTCGGAACCTTCCAGTTTTCCACTTCGAGGTTGATCGCCTCGCACGTCGCCGTGGCGGCCAAGCCCGCCGCAAAAACGCCCGTGCGCATAGCTCTGAAACAAATTTTCGTATTCATGCCAGCTTTTCCTTCATTGTCAGTTTTCAGCCACAAAGAACAGTAGAATAGGTTATAAACCAATGCGGGAGCTCGTTCGAAGGGACGTGCAAGGCGAAGCCTGCATCCGCAGCGTAAGACGCAATATACCGCATCTCGGCATTGGAATTGTCGAAAAAGAACGCCCTGGACAAATGCGGGAGCGCCGACGCGACGTTGGCGAGCGAACGTTCGTACCGCGCAACGATCTTCTCTGTCGGTACGTCATGTCCACCCTGCGCATAGCGACGCGCCACGCGGTCTGCGTTGATGGTCGCGTCATCCGTCGCCACGTAGTAGAGATAGGTGCGAAAGCCCTTCTCGTGCGCCTTGGCGAGCGCAGCAACCTTGGATGGATGCGAAAACACCGTCTCTTGCGAGAAGCTGATGCCGCGATTGATGAATTCGTCCTGCAGAAAGTTCACCAGCAATGCCACCGTGTATGAATTCACCGCCTCTTTCGCGTTGAAGCGGATGCAGTCTGAATCCACCGATATCTCGCCCGTCCTGAATCGCGCCTTCTCGCGCTCGTCATAACCGCTCGCCTCTACGTATGACATCAGCGACTCGCCATCAACAGGCAGCGGCGTGAACAGTGCGTTCGTGCGCCGCACCTCGGCGAACACGTCGTCGGCATTGAGCATCGTGTAGAAGTTTACGGCACAGTCGCGAGCCAGCCAGCCGACAAGCGTCGTCTTGCCGGAACCGTTTGGCCCTGCGACCATGCGAAAGCGGCTTGTCATCTCGGGGGCAGCTCCTTGACAAGCTCTTCTCGACCGTCCGCCCAGCGACGGACTACGCGGTTTCCGACGAGGATGGTAATCGGAAGCCCGGCCTCGAAGGTGCGGCGGACAGCGTCCGCGCTGCACTCCTTCGCAGCCTTGGCCAGCTTCCGATCCAACTCCGTCATCTCAGCCACTTCTGCCATGGTGCTATTTGATGATGATGGCCGTGCCGAGCGGCTTGAACTCGACCGTAGCCTCGGCGGCTTCGCCCCTGACGGTTTCGCTAAAGACCGTATAGACAGGCACGACTATGGACGCGTGCAACATTGATTTTTGCATGGAGGTACTCCTCTATCGCTTAGTTGCATGAATTTTATCAAATTCCTTTACAAAGCGCAAGCGTACGACAATCATAAAAAATGTCAGTGGCCGAAAGCGACAAACGCGACTTCGGGGCGTCCGTCGTAGCGGGCGGCAAAGGCGGCAATGGCCAATGCCAGGAACAAAGCTAAACTCATCACCTTCACGGCATTCTCCTCGCTTTAGACCTAAATTCGCAAGTTGAGTCTGCTCTCGTCAGTTTTAGCCACAAAGAACAGGAGAGGAAGGAGAGGTCTTTTAGCCACAAAGAACAGGAGAGGCAGGAGGGGGTCTTTTTGCCACAAAGAACAGGAGAGGCAGGAGGGGGTCTTTTTGCCACAAAGAACAGGAGAGGCAGGAGGGGGCTTTTAGCCTCAAAGAACAGGAGAGGAAGGAGGGAGCTTTTTGCCACTAAGAACAGGAGAGGAAGGAGAGGTTCTTTTAGCCACAAAGAACAGGAGAGGCTGGAGGGGGCTTTTTGCCACTAAGAACAGAAGAGGAAGGAGGGGTCTTTTGCCACTAAGAACAGGAGAGGAAGGAGGGGGCTTTTTGCCACAAAGAACAGGAGAGGAAGGAGGGGCCTTTTTGCCACTAAGAACAGGAGAGGAAGGAGGGAGCTTTTTGCCACAAAGAACAGGAGAGGAAGGAGATGTTTTTGACATAGCATTCGACAAGCAAAACGGAGCGCGGCGGAAGCGCAGTTGGTAATGGAATCTCCTTTCCCGCGTGAAGCCAAATTCGTCCAGAATTCAGGGAGATAATGAACGAAGGCGTGGGCGAAGTCCTAAGGCGGCATCGGCTTGAGCGCGTGAAAGTGCTCAGTGATTGTACGGCTTCGTGCGGAGCATCAAGTAGGATATCGGATCTAAGGCAACGCAAACCTTCTTGCCGTCAATCTCGGGCACAGGGGCGAAGTCCGCCGCAACGACCTTGCCCAACGGTTCCGAAAACGTAATTGTCGCGGACTGAGCATTTGTCGTGCAATTCACGGCAAGGAGATATGTGTCGCCTTGATATCGCCACGTGCGCACAGCCACGTCGCCGTTTGAGCTTTTCGCCGTCGGCGCAGGATCAATGGAGAGGAAGACGTCGATGTACTTCTTGAACTCATCGGCCATCGCCTTCGTCCGCGCCCACGCCGGTTCGAATGCGTCGTCAGGGTCGTCGTGCGGCTCAAAAAGATGCTGATATGCATAGAAGACGAGGCCGTTCGCACCGCCGGCGATCGCCTGCCATCCCATGTTCGCCATTTCCTTTTGCGTCGGCGCACGCTGTCCCTTCGTTTCCTTCCGGTTGAGCCAACCCCAGCCAAATGCCTGCGGAAACTGCCAGTTGGCGACGGCGCCAAACGTGTTGGTAACGCCCTGCCGCGTCGTAGAATAGACGAGACCGATTGGCTTCGTTGGAATCGGATATGGGTCTAGTCCCATCACGTCCGCCGCGCCAAGGTAGTGCCGCGCCTCGCGGACAGTATCAAGCGCATACCATGTGGGATGGTCTGGGTCGAGAGTCTCCATCCATTCCTGCCTGCACCGCATCTTCGGAATGTCCGCGACAGGCTGCTCGTCGCTAACGAACCAGCCCATGACGGCGGAATGGCCTTTCATGGCATTCACCCGCTCCGTCAGCCACGACTTGCCGCCGTCCGGCATATCAAAGCCATGCTCAAGGCCGACAAGGACGAGAAGCCCCCTGTCGCGGCAGAGATCCAGCTGCTCGCGCGGCATTTTCCAGTCAGTGTTCAGGCAGTTGAACGGGCCTTCCGCATACCGCTCTAGATTCTCCTTAGTGACATCGCACCAGTAGCACATGCCGAGAGGAAAGAATGGCTTGCCGTCAACGATGGTGCGCAGGTGACGGTCGATGTACACGCGACGCGGTGTCGGCTTTGCGAGACGCGCAAATGGAACGGATGCAGAACCAATCTCCTTGCCTTTCAGGTAAAGCGTGCAGATAACATCGTTCGTGCCGAAGGCGAAGAGCGAAGTGTCAAGCGTAGCCGCTGCCTCAACCGCCGATAGCACCTCGCCTGTTACAGTGGTAGGGCGCGTTGTCCCCAACGCGCCGTGTGCATACGTAAACGTCGCCGAATAGTCCTCCAGCTTGTTTTCGTGAATGTCCGCATTTATGGACGCAGAGAACCGCACCGGCCCGCCAGTCGATTCGCGGCGATACACGTGCGGAACAACGCATTCCACCGCCGGCGTGTCGTGTTCGGCGAGATACATGTTGTCAACGACGCCGCGCCCAGAGATGCACTGCTTGGCTATCGCGCGAAAATACGACTCAGCCACGCCGTCTGGAATCTCGCGGGTCGAACCAGACATCTTCGTCCAGTCCGACGTGCCGTTCATCGTCGGACGCACCATGTCGTAGAACATCATCTTGCCTTTGGCGTCGTAGCACTCAACGCAAATGGTCAAGCCTTGATAGATCGACTTGCGTTGCGTAACAACACCGTCCACCTTCACTAGCGCGGAAAAGTCATATCGCCTGCCGGGCTTGAGCGTCACGCGCTGGCCAGGACCACCTCTTTTGAACGCGGACTCCTCCGCGCATTCCCACACCATTCCGCCCGAACCGTTGTGCCCGGCCTTTTCCGCATGCCAGTTCTGATGGTGGCTCCATCCGACGGCGCCGCCCTTGCCATCCGTTTCGTGGAATCCAGCGTTCTTCAGTTCAACCGGCGCACCGGCGAACGCCGCAGATGTCATCAATCCAACTGCAACAAAAGACAAATTTTTCATAGTCAAACGCCCTCAGCGCTCAATCTCTTTTCTAAATCCCGCGCCATGCCACGTAAAGTCGTAAACCTGCCCGTCCTTGACCTCGACGAACTGGACTATGCCGTAGATAGGAAGCTTCTGTTTCTTGCAGAGCCTGCCTATCCAGTTTGGCGTGAACGCCCACGCAAAGCGCACCGCGCCGTTTTTCCCGCCAGGCAAGACGTCGATTCCGTGATTCCATCCGAACTTATACTTGGCAACGACCTTAAAGGTGTCCTTGTCGTGAACGACCACGTTCGGCGTCCGCGCAGCCTCGTCGTCAGTATAGTGACTAGAGTAGATGTATCTGCCGTCGGTCGTCATGTTCTGGGAACCACATACCGAATCATCGCCATGATCCACAAAAAAAGGCTCGCTGAGCTGTTCCAGCGACTCGGCCTTGAATTTACAGTACCAGCACTTCCGACCGCTCTTTGTCGCAGGGTTGTAATCGCCAGTCGCGCCCATTCCGAGGTATATCACGCCATCGAGACAGGTTATGCCGTCAACGCCAACGTCCAACGACTTCACCTTCCGCGTCTTGAGCAGTTCAAGCGTCTCGGCGTCATATACGTATATGGCGCCGCACGCCTTCCCGCCCTTCTTTTTGTCGGGCGCGAGCCATACGCTCGTATAGAGCCTGCCGTTCCAGATGCAGATGTCGCCGCCGTGCGAATCGGTCGGAGTGCGGTCAAGAAGACGTCCGTACCAGTCAGTCTTCACGATCTGGTCGTGGAACGAGAAGTAGATTGCGTTCGAGCTTACGCACATGCCCTGGACGTGCCCGCACCACTTCTTTGTCTTTCCGTACTGCTCCTGTATCGCACCATGCTCCGTGACGATAGTCGTCCAGTTGGGAACGGTCCAGTATTCCTTCGACAAATCGATCGCGTCGCATCGCACCGCCAAGACAACCGCCGCGGCTGATGCAAAAACAAGCCTAGTCATGAACCTTTTCCTATCGAATGATCACGGTCATTCCGTTGGTCTTGAACTCTACCGTCGCCTCGGCGGCTTTGCCTCTGACGGACTCGCCGAACACCTCGTAGACAGGCACAACGGAATAGGTACGCACGTACGGTTTCTGGCGAACCCAGTTGATGGTCAGCGTTTCCCCCGTCTCTCCGTCAATCTTCTCGCCGTCGACATACCACTCATACGACTTCGCGGCGGCGGAGAAGCACGAGAGCGTACCGGCTCCGTCAACCTCGATTTGCGTCGGCTGCGGTCTCGTGACGAACTCGTCCGCACCGGTGGAGGCCTTGCCGCTCACCTTGCCTCCCGAGAGCGGAATGAACGCCTTTGTATACTTCTCGTAAAGTCCCGCAACGCCGTTCGTCACGCACGGCACGTAGTCGCGCACCTCCGTGCCAGACTCGGAAATCTTAAGGCCATAGAGGCGTATGGGGGAGTATTTGTACCCGACCTGAAGCGTCCCCGTACCGTCCGAACGAGTGCGTATTCCAGCCATTTCTGCATTGTATAACACGGCATCGCCGCGCTTGAACGTCGTCCGCCCATTCGCACTGTCGAAAATGTACTGCCTGCGCTCGTTTGAGACCTTCGTATCGCCAGTTCCTACTGTGCCGTCGTAACTGTCACAGTACTGCCACCAGTAATTGTTGTTGTTGCCGCCAACGGCATCGAAGCGCAGGTATGTACCAGCGGTCTGATACAACAGGATAGGAGAGATTGAGGCAAGTGCGTACGTGTTCCAGATCGAGAAATCTGCCTCGACACAAGAATTTGCCGTGAGCGTATAGCCCGTGTCAATCCGCCCCGTCTCCGTGCCGGGGAATTCGAGATACGCCTCGTCCGAGCCGTCGGCACAGGATATGGCGCCGCCCGCTTCGGCGATACGGCGTCGGTACGCACTGCCGCTGTCGTTGCTGTCGCCGCCATCGTACGTCTGCGGCGTTATCGTTCCGCCTCCGACAGCATCGACCAGCACAGGAACGCCATCGACGACCATAGGCCGGAAATCCTTGACTGGATTTACGGCATCGCCTTCGTAGATCTTGAGCCCGTAAATCTTCATTGGCAGAAACTGCTTTTTGCCTGTACAGTAGCTGCCGATGTGGAGCGTGTACCATGAGAGGTCGCCGCTCACCGCCTTGCCCTCCGAAGCGAAGTGCGTTATGTTGGTGTAGCCCGCCGTCACGAACGCCATCATGTTAGACGTGGCAACGAGAGTGCGGCGTACACCGTATGCATGTTCAAGCCGCAAGTCGGCTTGCTCCCATCCCTCCGATCCGACCATGCAGTAGAATCCGCCCTTGGAAGCCGAACTGCCGTACGTGGTCGCATAGATATGTCCGCTTGGACCGTAAGCATCCAGCAAATACAATAATTCACCATGGAGTTTGTCGGTCGTCCAGTCCGGAGTCAGTAGCGCGTAATCAAGTTCGATGCGGGAGTTCTGCTTCACATAGTACCCTGTATTGAGGATAAGGCTCTCGCCCGCGGCATAGCCCGATGCCGTGTAGATGCCGTTGGTGTTCGCGATGGTCGAGAGGTAGGGATCGTCCAATGCCTCCGCGATTCCACCGCCTGCCACGCCAGCCCTGGCGTTTTCGCCAGTGTGGAACGTCCCCGAGCACGTTTCCCTAAAGCCCGCGACACCTCCCTTCACACATGGCTCGAAGTTCTTCACAAGCGTACCGGCCTCATAGACCCTGAACCCGTACACCCTCATTTTTGGCGTATTGCCACTCGCAAGGAGACCGTTCGCCTGGTAGTTCCGCTGGAAGAACGTCAACGGATAGGGGCTTTTCAGCGTAGACGGCGCGGAAAGCGAAAAACTGCCGTCGAGAACGCCGTCCGTCCACACCTCGGCCACGCGATTTCCTTCGGAGAAGTCCACCACCACGCAATGCCGTCCAAGATCGGCTCCTGCGAGATTGGTTGCCTGCTGGGTTCCATCCATCGCTTCCTTTGAGCAGATGAACGTGAAATATCTGTTGCCTACAGTGTCAGCTCCAATGTAGCAATCGCAGCAGGGGCTTGACGTGTCATCACCCCAGAAACCAAAGAGATGGCGTCCGTTTTCAATTTCCGTGAACTGGAAATCCAGTTCGATTCTGGTGTTGGGTCCCGCAAAGACTCCCGTGTTCACGCTCATTCCGCCATCGCCGTTCGACGACACATAGCCGCTCTGCTTCTTGAACTTGAGCTTCGTGACAGGGAAATTGGCGAGGTTGGCATTATCCGCATGCGATGCCTCAACCTTCGATGCATCGCCACTCAACTCACGGAGATCGGGATAGTCAACAAGATTCTCGCCTTCCTGCGAAACTGTCACCGCCGTGACACGAGCGTAGATGTCGTTGCCGCCGACCGGCTGCGCGAGCTGGACGCGGTACGAGCGCGTGCGGGAACCGTCCCACTGGTTGAACACCGAAAGCTGTTGGACATAGTTCCCAGCCGGCATCTCGCCCAATCTGGCATCGCCCGAGTTCAACGTGCCTGAGGCGTACGGGCGGTTCGACACGCACGTGAAAGCGACCTGCGCCGCGCCGTTCCAGGCGGTTATGCCTGTAAGCGTCCACGTACCCGCAAGCGGTCCGGAATTCTCCATCACCTTGACGTAGCTTGTCGAATTGAGCGCATTCGCTCCATCACCAGTCCATTCAGTCGTAGATGCCACAGCCGAAGCAGAGGCCATCGTTGCCGTCGTGGCTATTGCTGCAAGACTTCTCAATGCCTTGCGGAACAATCCGCCAATAGATGTTGTTTGCATGGTCGTTTCCTCCTTTTGAGTTGAAGTTGAAGACAATGGAACGTCAGTTGCTACCGAGACTTCCGGGTCCGACTCCGTATCTGCCGCAGCTGGGGCGCAAGTTCCGGCCGTCTCTGTCATCGCGGACGGCGCTTCCGTATCGCCACCTTCTACCATCTCCGCCACAACGCCCACGACGGCAGCCACCCCGACCATCAGGAACGTCGCAGCGGCGACAAGCGCAACGACAGGCTTCTTGAGAGTCGCACCAAGCTTAGCCCCGAGAATCTTTCGGGCGTAGTGAAGCCGCCACATTATGGTACCGGACGGCACGGACAGCACTTTTGCGACCTCCCGAACGGGCATGTCCATGAAATAGTGCAGAAGAAGAGTCTGCTTCATGTCTTTCGGAAGTCGGTCGATCGCATCGCGCAATATCGAAGCGTCGACTTCTCGGAAGACACGTGCGCTCGCATCGTCATCCTGTGCATCCTCAGGAATATCCGCATCGCAGAACTCCATTTCATTCGATTTGCGCCGAACATCCTTGGAATAGCAATTGACGAGAATGCGCGACATCCAAGCAAAAAACGCCGACTGCTCAAGGTAGCTGTCGATTCGGTCAACTACAATGGCAAATGTGCGATTTACAAGCTCCTCGGCATCGGATTCGTCAGCGCAAAAGCGGCGAGCAAGGGACATAAGACCCGCTTTATACTCGCTTTCGAGCAATTTCGCGCCCTTTTCCCGATCATTCCGTATCTCGTCAACTATAGATGCCATCTGACGACAAAAGCCCCTTTTAAGAATATAATACCACAATCAACGCATTTGATTGGATAAAATCATAAACCCATCAAACACGCCGTCGAACAATGGCTGGAACTCTATCTACATGACAACCGCCACGGCCGCGATTGCAACAACTGCGATTCCCGTTTTCATGACTTCATGAATTCTTCGCGTAGATGCGCGAACGCGGATGGGGCGACTTAAGGAAGCGCCGCCCCCCTATCAAGTGCGCAATTTCATCACGCTTATCCCGACTTTTTCGGGATAAGCGTGTTTACATGTCCTTGATTGACAACCCTTTGAACGCAATTCTGTATGATAGCCGTTCGGGATTCTTCTCGAAAAACGATTGCGCCTTGCGCTCCAGCGCCTTTAAGTCTATTCGAGCGGCATCGCGCTTCACCTCATAGAAGTCTATCGACTTGCTGAACTCGTTTTCGCATACAAGGTCAATCTCGTTCTCGCCCTTGCGATCCCACCATCCCCCCATACGGGAATAGACGTGGCCTTCCATGAACCTGGCACGGAAATACCCTTCCAGCGCAATGCCGGAAAAGACATCGTAGTCGCGTTTGACGACATCTTTCAGTTCATCGAACATCCGCACCTGAATAAGATACTGGTATCTGAAGACGAACCGGAACCAGAACCGGAAGAAACGGCTGTCCCCAAAGTTCTACACCTGACTTTTGACCGCACTGCCGCGCTTACCGAACGAATCGCGCGGCTCGACTGTGAACTTCACCGTTGTGCGCCAGTCGACAGGCAAGTCGGACTTTGCGAATGCGCACTCTACCGGCTGTGTGTCCTTCGCGTCAGCCCAAAACTGACCTTTGGAAAAGACGTATTTTTCCTTAACGATTTTTCCGCCCCTCCTAGCCGTTACAGCATAGTCAAAAGCGCGGGACGCCCTCGCCGTGGCATGTGCGACGGGGAAAGACACGATGACGGCTTCCGTGCTGACGCCCGCCTTGTTAACAACCGTCCCCTCCGAAATCGAGACCTTCGCGCTCTTCGCGAAAAGAGGCGGGCATGACCTCTTAGCGCGAGCTTCGGCGCGGAGCGAACCGTCGGGGCTAGGTAGCGGAATGACCCAGTCTGGCCCTAGCGGCTTGCCATTTAGGAAGTCACGCCGTTCCACCACAAACTTGTCCGAATACATAGTGCCGAACATCCCCTGCCACGACTTCGTGATGTACGCCTTCGGCATGATTGCGTCCGTGTCGGAATTGTTGTAGCCGTTCTCGCGGCCCTTCCGTGTACAGCAGAAGTTGAGCGAAGGCACCTCAATCGCCGTAAACTCCTTCTGCCAAATACAAAGTTCATCGACTGCATTGCAGTGCCCGTGTCCGCAGATCGCCAGCGCATTCGGATAGTTCTTCAGCACATTTGTCGTCTTGCCGTTCTCCCAGCCAGAACACCCCGGCTCGCCAACCGTGCCCTTGAACATACGATGCTGCACGAAGAAAAACGGCATGTCTGAATTGAGACTCTGGCTCGACATGAAATCCGCAAGACCTGGAATAGAATTGCCGTGGTCGGATTCATTGGTGTGGCGCGGATGATGGACGAGGACGAACTTGTAGCCGCAGCACTCCTTGACCTGTATCGACGCCCATTCCTCGTGGAAGCACTCGTCCCATAGCGCAGCGACGTCCATCTCGGGAATGACGCCCGAATCCACCTCATCCTTCGGTGCCCAGCTGTACTTGTGCATGTAGCCGCCCATGTCGTGGTCACCAAATATGTGCAACAGCTTGATCGGCGCACCGTCGGAACGTCTGTTTCCGGGGAAAACATTGTTCCAAATTGTCGCGAAATGGCGCAGACCCGACGCAGTGCCGAAGTCCGTCAAGTCGCCGGCCACAAGCACGCCGTCGGCCTTGCGCATGTCGAAGTAGCGGAGCGCAGGCTCGAAGCACAGGCTGTTCTGGACTCCCCACCCATTGTCATTGACGACTAGGTGCGTATCAGAGATCATGCCTAGCCGCATGGTCGGGGTGCGCGAACCGCACGGCGGCGAAGTGAAGACGGTCTGCCCAATTGTCGGCCCCGTCGCAAACGCCGCCGCACCGCCAAGAAACTCCTTTCGCGTCATGCCGTTATCGTATCACAATGGCAAGACCTGGCCTGTATGCCACCAGGCATCCATCCTCGCCAACCTTGACGTGCTTGCCGTCTGCACCACAACGAATGCCCTTGATGTCTTTACCAACCGGATACCCTTCTACGCAAAGCGTTGCTCCATTGCCAAGGTTGTCCGAAACAAGCAGAGAAGCTCCGGCTTCATACTCGAAGCCCGCCAATGTCAGTTTTGAACCATCGCCAAGATTGAGCGGTGCATTTTTCATCTTCGCAACAACCTTGCCGAGTGTGTTCGTCGCACCTGCCGCCGTCTCCAGCGCACCGCCCGCAAGCCATATTTCGGCCTTCTTTTCAGAGCCATCGCCATTTGCCGTCGAACGCTTCCGGCTTACGCCGAACGTGCAGCCGTCGGCAATTTTCACCACGCCGTTGCTTACGCAGATCTCATTCGGTAGCGTGACGTCGCCGGAAATCTCCATCGTGCCCAAGCCATCCTTGACGACATGGGCGTTCCAGTATCCGCTGTTGCCATACACCGTGCCGAAATCGGCAATGTTGCCGGTTACGAAGAAGTCTGAACCTTCCGCAACGTCATTGACATTGAGCCAGAACGTGCGTTCGACATCACCACCCGCCGCCGTTACAACGAATCCGCTTTCGCAGTAGGACGGCGAATCTCCCGTCACGATCCAGTTGCCGCGTTGCGCCACAGAGCCTACGCGCGCAGGCTTGCCCTTTACAAGCGCACCATTCATTAGCGTCACATAGCTGATGTAAGAGCCGGAATCGACCGCAGACTCGCATTCACGGAGCGACAATGTACCGCCTACAAGGTCGATTGCGTCATAGTTGCCCGTCTGCCAAGTGCCATTGAGAGCCAATGTGCCGTTCGTCATCACACGGTACTGCGTCCATGCGGGGTTTTCTACATGACCGGCAAGTGTCAGTTCGGCGTATGGCGCAACAATAATCACGCCATTCGACGGGAATGTTGTTGCCGCCGTCGTCTTCACCTTGAGAAGTGCGTCTTCCAAACCGGCGAAGACAAGGTCGTTGCCATACGGCGCAGTGCTGACGGCGGAGTACGTCACCGTATCGCCACGCCGGAACTTCAGCTGAATGTCCTTCATGCCGTCGCCGTTGGCATCGTCTGCCGTGGCAAGGTTATAATAGGCGGTAGGAGCTGGAGACTTGTCGCCTACAAGATAGTCCTCAAAATCGACACTGCGCCTTGAGCCAATGGCCGATGTAGAAAGATAATAGTTATTTGCATTGTTTATCCACAACTGGAGTTGATTGCCATTCTGATAGAGCCGTCCAAGCAGACATACAAGAAGAGACCCCTGATATCGCTGAATCTGGAACGTCGTATATCCGGAATATTTTCTGGAGTTCTGCAAGTGCAGTCCCGTTTTATAGCAATCGCCCACGCCGTTGGCGTAAGTGTATTTCCAGTGGTGATGCGCGTCCACCTCCACTACGTCGCTGACCTTGCGTTCCGTAGAGACCGTCACGAAGCTGCCATCTGGAAGATAGGGAGCATATCCAATCTTATCGTAGATATTGAACTTCAGCTTCAAGTCCTTTACGCCCTGGGCATTGGTAGAATCATCGGTAGCATACGAATTGTAGGCTGTGCGCTTGGGCAATGTAGATGAACTGTAGATTTCAAAATCCATGCCAAGAACCACCTCGGATGCGTATCCGCTCTTCTCGATGTTGTATGAATACCCGCCCTTGCTCCGCGCTTCCACATTGGCGCCGTTCTGGCGAAACTCCACGATAAGCGCACAAATGTATGAACCTGCAAGGTCGTGCTGGAACTGACACGTCTTGTAGCCGTTCCTGTCGGACATGGCAGAGTACTTGAGGTTGTAGGCGGTCTGCCTGCCACCTTGTTCCTTGTTCTGCCACACCCAATGGAAAAAACCCTCCACCTCGTCGAGATCGCGAAGGTCGTGGTTCTCCGCGACGACAGTCCATGTATCGGCAGGCAGATAGCCATCGTAAGTGGTTTCATCTATCTTGCGCGTGACAGACACCGCCCCGTTCCCGTTAAGCGCATCGCTAATGGTATCGCCTTCGTAAGGTGTATAGGCAACTGTCGCCGCTGGCTTGCGCATCGTAATCACGCTAATGTTATAGCTGCCGACAATGCCCGAAAGCGTCTTCGCCTCTACACGCGGATCGCCGTTGTCAACCATCGCATCAAGGTCAAGGCCAAGTTCGATGTCGAGCGGCCTTAGCGCCGCCGCCCTCGCAACGTAGGCAACGACATTATCCCCGCTCTGCGTGAACTTGATCGTGACGGAAGCCGTGTGCGGACCAACATGGAAGCGCGTCACGCCCTGAAACTGCACCGTCATCGTCGCCGCGCCGTTCTCCGTTGCGCGAATCACGTTGTACGGACGCAGGATTTCAGTGTTGATCTCATCACTGATGAAGTACTTGGCCCCGTCGTTGGAGCCGTCTTTTGTAAAGTAGGCGTAGGCCGGCTCGTAGTCCTCAAGGCTTACACCCTCGAATACGGTTGTCGGGCTTGCCGCATTCACAGAAAGGATTTCCGTCGACGTGAGGCTTCCGCCAGTGATGAAGGTCAATGTGTCAGGCGATGCGCCGTTCAATGCCAATGATGCCGTCATTGCGACAAGAGTGGCGGCTCTTTGGGATATATTCATTGTATCTTCCTCTCTTTCTGCTGGTGGATTTATCGTTTCATCGTTAATGAAAACAACTGGCGAGACTGTCTTAGGCTCTGGCACAGGCTCTTCTTTTGCAGACTCTTCCTCGAGCAGCGATTCCGCCACCACTGCCGCAAACGAGACGAACGACGCCAAGGCCGTCAAACACGCCGCGATCTTGGCCCAGCGCGGCAAACGGAATCGGCGTAAGAACGGCACGTTCGCCGCAGCATCCACCGCCACCGCCGCAACAAGGCGGTCGGCGAAATCCAGCGGCAAAGGATGCGGCGGCTCGGCGGCGGTGTCGTTCATCGCACGGAACCAGCGCGAATGCTCCGCCTGCTCCGCCGCATAAAACCTACGGCAATCTCGACAATGCGCAAGATGCAGGTCAAACTTGCGCTTGACGCCACCCGAAAGCCGCTTGTCAAGCGCATCTTCAATCAACTCTCTAGTTTCCTGACAGTTCACTTTTGCCCTTCCTCTCCATTAGACGAGACCTCTGGACGAACCGTTCGCGCAATCTTGGCCCTGACAATGTTCTTCGCTTCGTGGAGACGTCTCTTTACCGTTCCCTCCGGAAGCGACAGAATGTGCGCAATCTCCGGCACCGTTAGGTCTTCGTAGTACCTGAACACGAGAAGCGCACGGTAAGATGGCGGCAAATCACGAATGGCATTGCGCACGATCTCCGCCTCGTCTTGCGCCGAAAGCACTTCGCCGGCATTGGGACGCAAATCCTCGCATACCGGCAGCGTCGCCTGAAAAACGAGCGCGTTTGCAGCTTTCCGCCGCGCATCCGAGCGGATGAGGTTTACGAGGATTTCGTAGAGCCATGTAAAAAGCGAAGACCGCCCAGCGAAACGGTGTATGTTCTCTACAGCACGCTCCAACGTGCGAAATGCATAGTCTTCTGCATCAGCCGCATTGCCGCAGATACGGAATGCCGTCTCATAGAGACGTCCGCCATATTCAGCCACCAAACGACGCGCTCCAGTCGCTCTGCCTGACAATATCTCGTCTATCAGCTCCATGCCCTATCAATATTAGACGATAGCAAGGCACAAAACGTTCACCTAAACTTTTTTAGATCTTCTGCTTATAATTGCCGCCACGACAACGCTCATGAGCGGGCTGATCAGGTTGAAGAAGCAATACGGCAGATACGCAACAGTCGATGCTCGCCAGCAAGGCCGCAAGAGCTGTTGCGAAAATCAACGATATCTGGCTCGGCCCGTCGCCTACGTCTCGTCCAAACACGGAAACGCCCAATACTATCATCCCAATCAGCGCCAAGAGCGGCACAAATGCGATGACAATGCGGCGCAAACTCATTCCCCGTCCTCCGTCAGACAAGAGCCAGAATCGCAAGGATTATGCCGCAGAGGCCTTCGCCGGCGACGAGTCCCGCCGAAAACAGCGTCCCCGTCTCTTCCATCGCCGTTGTTCCTTCTCCTTGCAGACGCGAGACCGCTAGGCGCAGAAGCCCGCCCAAGAACATCGTCACGCTAAGTCCGACTGGGAGGTACATGCCGATTGCAACCGGCATAACCGGAATGCGCAGAAGCGCAAGCACCGCCGCTATCGCCGCGCCGATGCCGATGAGATTCCAGGGAAGTCCACCGTCCATAATCCCCTCGACTATGACCTTCATCAGCGTCGCCTGCGGAGCGGATATTGCGTCGCTGCCGAATCCCCATGCGCGATGGAGGAGAACGAGCACGCCGCCAATCGCCAGTGCCGATGCAATTACGCCTATAAACTCTCCGATCTGCTGTTTCCACGGCGTCGCCCCCAGGAGATATCCCGTCTTGAAATCCTGCGCAGTGTCGCCGGCAATTGACGCGACTATGCACACAACGCTGCCTATCGCTATCGCCGCGACCATTCCAGCCGCACCGACGGATCCCGTTTCTTTCAAAACCAGGGTGGACACGACAAGCGTCGCGATTGTCATGCCTGAAACCGGATTGTTCGAACTGCCGACAAGCCCGACCATCCTGGCCGAAACCGCCGCGAAGAAGAATCCGAAAAGCGCGATCAGAATCGCACCGAGAAACGACACGGGCACGTACGGTATAAGCCAGATGAAAGCGACCACGCATGCAAGGCACCCAATGACGGTTTTCATGGGAAGGTCCCGTCCGCCGGCTGCGCGCTCGTCGTCGCCGGCTGCGGCAGACGCGCCCTTTTTCAGCTTGAACGCACGGAAGAACGTCGGCAGGGACTTTACGAGCGAGACGAAGCCGCCCACGGCTATCGCCCCCGCGCCGACATATCGAACGTAGCCGCTCCAGACTGCCTTCACCTTTCCGGCGTCCCACATTGCGGCTGCCTCCGGGATCGTCGCAATGATAATCGGTATCAGCACCATCCACCCAAACATCGCGCCGCAGAACAGGAACGACGAGACTTTTGGGCCAACGATGTATCCAACGCCTATGAGCGCCGGTGAGACGTCCAGCCCGACAGCCCCGCGAACGGCTTTGACGGGCCAGAGGAACGTTTCGGGGATCCACTTTAGGCCACCCGTGACAAACTTCACGACAGCCGCGAGTCCAAGCCCAGCGAAAACGTTCTTCGCGTGCTTTGCGCCCGCTTCGCCTGCCCGCAGAACGTCCGCGCAGGCAAGGCCCTCTGGATATGTCAGCGTCTTGTCGTCGACGACCAGCGGCTTTCTCAGCGGCACCATCAGCAGCACGCCGAGTATTCCGCCGGCAAGGGCGATCAGCGTAACCGAAAGCAGCTCCGGAACTGCGAATTCCGCAGGGCGCTCGTCCGCCCAGAGATACAGCGCCGGCAGCGTGAATATCGCGCCAGCCGCCAGCGACTCGCCTGCGCTGCCAATGGTCTGCACCATGTTGTTCTCGAGAATCGAGTCGCGCCGCAGCACGAACCGCAATACGCCCATCGAAATAACCGCCGCCGGGACGGACGCCGAGACCGTAAGCCCCACGCGGAGTCCGAGATAAGCGTTGGCTGCGCCAAACACGACAGCCAGCAACACGCCAAGGGTGACCGCCGTCAACGTAAGTTCTTTTTCGTTTTTCATATCTGCTAGAATTGACAGCCAATGCCGAGGCCAAAGACGGACATGTCGCGTCTGGCCGTCGCGGCGGAACTCTCCTTCACGAGATTCCTTGCGTCAGAATCGATGACCGCATACTGACGGCATCGTCCCCACAGGAAGAAATGCTCCGCGAAACGCCACTCGACCACTGCGCCGAATATGGTGCACATCAAGGAGCCTCCGAGGAAACTCCCGTCGATCTCGCTTCCGAAATTAGATCGGTAGCGGGCTGAATCGCCCCAGACGGCCTCCAGATACGGCGTAAGCGTCACAGACTCGAACAGCTTGAAATCGCGGCACACGCCAATCCTCGCCCGGACCCACGTGCTCTCCTCGAAAAAGCCCAGCCAGTTCATATACGGCGTGACTATCGGATTTTGCAATCGAAAGTCCGCAATCCACCCAATCTGCGTGCCGATATCCTTCTTGTATCCGCCAAGCCAATCCCAGATGATGCCGCCCCACCCCTTCAGTGCAATGTCGTCCGTAAAATTCAGCTTGTTGCCGTATGTGAGCGTTCCCTCGTAGCAGTAGAATGCACGGCGGTGGACATCGTCCGTCTCGTTGTTGAGCGCGCTTCCTATCCAGAAGTCGGTTGCGAGCGTGCCAAAGTCCTTGTGCGAGACGCTCAGTATGCCCCACTGCTCGGCGACGGGCTTGGTGTACGAAAGACGTCCCGAGGACGATATGTACGCAGACTCGAAATACGCCCTTCCCTTGAAATTGACGTCAAGCTTTTCCTGCGTTCCCGGCAGGGCGACCGCGATTGCCAGCAGCGCGCCCGTCATGGCATGCCATGCGCCTTTCCACCGATCACGCGCCTTCTGGGAGCGGGTGGCGGCGAGCTAACCTTTGGCTTCTTCTTGCCGACGTTCACCGACTCTGCGTGTCGCTCGGTGACAAGTACCGGGCGCGTGTAGCCGTTTCTTGCGAGACTTACCATCAGCGCCCTCGCCTCGCGCAGGTCCTTGACGTCCGGATCGAGCCGGATGTGGATTACTCGGTCATGCGGAATGTCATAGTCCTCAAGAATCTCCGGCACGTCCGAGATTTCGACGCGGTCGTTTCCAAAATACACGCCGCTCATTGCGCATCGAACCGCAGGATTCTGCGCATCGAGCTGCACGACGCGGTGCGATGCGCAGCCAAGTCCGGCAATGGCAAGGCAACCCGCGAGAAGAACCGCCGCATGCAAGCGCATTGTCATTTCGCCGCGCTCCTTTCGAGAAGCAGTTTTTCGACGCGCTTTGCGTCCTCCGGCGTGTCAACGCCAACGCCTTCGTCGCGCGTCTCCACGACGGCGATCTTGGCGCCCATCCAGAGGGCGCGCAGCTGCTCTAGCTTCTCCGTCTTCTCCAAGGCGCACGGCGGCTCAAGGATGTACTTCTTCAAGAACGCGCCGCGATACGCGTAGATTCCGATATGGCGGACGTACAAGGGCGACGGAAAGCCGGGTTCGTTGTCTCGGTCGCACGGTATCGGGGCGCGGGAGAAGTACAAGGCGCCGCCGTCGCGATCGGTGACGACCTTGACGACCGTCTTCGCGGCGAAGTCGGCTGCGGAGCGAATGGGCGTTACGGCGGTCGCCATCGACCAGCGAGGGTCTTCCTTCAGTTTCGAGGCTAGCGCCTCCACGAGAAGCGGATCGACAAGGGGCTCGTCGCCCTGCACGTTCACGAGGATGTCGTCGTCACCAAAATCCGCTCCGAGGAAGTTGCGTGCGGCGCAGGCGATCCGGTCCGTTCCGCTCGGAAGGTCGGATGGCGTCATCACCGCCTTGCCGCCGTTCGCCTCGACGGCCGCGACGATGCGGTCGTCGTCCGTCGCGACAAGAACCTCGTCGAACCCGCGAGCCTTCTTCACGGCATCCACGACCCACGCCACCAAGGGCTTGCCGGCAAGAATCGCGAGCGGCTTGCCCGGAAACCTGCTCGACCCGTATCTGGACGGAATTATCGCATACGTTTTCATTGGCGATCCTCCTGTTCGCCGGCGGACTCCTCGACGGCGACCTTTGCAAAGAACATCTTCCTGAAGAGAGGGAGTCGCCTCTCCTGTCGCTCAAGCGACCACATCACAAACTTCCACTTCTCCCCGAATCCATACGACGCCTCAAGCGGCGGACTGAACGCCTCGAAGTTGTCGCGCATGACGGAAAGCTGCCACGCCATTGCGTGCGTGCGGAACTCGAAGCCGCTCATGAAGCGGTCCGCGAGATCCGCCATCGACACTGTGTGCGCGCGCTGGAATATCTTGAGCGTGTGGGCGAAGTGGGTGAAGTAAAATCCGGCCATCGCATTCAGGTTCTGGTCAGAATACTCCAGGCTCGGCCACCCGAAGCTGCCGCGTATGGAACACGTCGCCACCTTCTTCGGCACGACCATCTCGCGGATTATGTCGTACTCGAACTCGCAGATCTCCTTGCCGACGCCGAAAAGAGGCGACTGCGTGGCCGGGTCGTACTTCTTCATCGCCATGTTCTGCGCGGCGGCGTCGCCCATTAGCACGGCAAGGCCAAGGACAACCTCTCGCTCCTCCGCCGCCGTTCCGTCGGAGCTGTGGAAGTAGTTCGCCGGAATCGCGTTCATCGGCTCGCCCTCGCAGCGGAAGCGAACGTAGAAGTCGGTGATGCGGCCAGAGTCCGCCCGCCGCCTGAGGAGCCTGTAGTAGCCGCTCAAGCCAACGCCAAGCGCGCGCAACGCGCCGACGCGCGCGAGCATGTATTCTGCGTAACCGGTCCGAGACGACGAAAGGCCTTTCTCGACCAGGCTCGACTCGATGGGGCGCAGATTCGTCTTGTAGACAATCTCTCGCGTCACGCTGCGCCCCTGCGGCACGTCCTCGCCGTCGCGCAGCTCATAGACGTTCGCGTACTCGACCATCTCGCCGTGGGAAAGCATGCCGCACAGGTTTTCGAGCAAGTTGGACGTACGGGCGTCTGCACCTGGATGGAGAGCGAGGACGCCATTCTTGAATGTTCCGCCAGGAAGCGCGACGCGCCTGTCGTCGAAAGCTGGCGCGGCTCCGTCGCCGACGACGGAATAGACCTCGCCGGTGATGTGCATGTAGAGCGTCTCGGTGAAAATGCGCGAATTTTCGTCGGCAAGCTCCGGTCGCGTCAGCAGGGACCTGTACATCTCGACGATCTCCTGCGTCTTCTGGATTATGCCAAGCTGCCCAGTCTTGCCAAGGACGACCGCCTCCATCAGGCGCTCAACCGCAGGTATGACGGTCTCGAGGGCAACGCCTCGCTTCATGCCGAAAAGCTCGATCTCGTGGTGTCCGCGATGCTTGGGCATCCTCGTGAACGACATCATGTTGCCTTCGTAAACGCTCACGAGCTCCCTGAGCCCAGCGATGAACTCGCCTGGATCGGTCTGCGCCAGGTCGGAGAAGCGGCAGAACTCGGGGAAAGAAAGAAAGTGGACGCCGCGCGACGAATGGTAGTACCTAAGCTTCGTGGAGATGCGCTTGCTAGAAGCCTCCAGCGCGACACGCATCTCGCGCTCCGTCCAGACAAGCGGCTTCACGCGCCAATCCTGTCCGCGTCGCTTGTAGAAGTCGAGCGTGGCGACGTTGCGATCCATCATCACGACGTCACGCATCGAGAAGCCGGCCGTTCCGAGGAGCCATTCGTCCGCCGCTACAAGATCGGGCGTGCAGACGTCTCGCTGCGAGATTTCGAGCCTGTCGTCAACTACGTTCGCGCAAAGTATGTCGTGCATCAGCACGTCGCCGCGCACGGCCGGGGGAAGCCGCGATATCTTCCAGAACCTGCCGTCCAGAAGAGGGAGCGCCGCGACGGAGTGGTTGCCAGTCGTCATCGTGAAGACGCGCCCGCGAGCGTGCTTCCTAAGCTTGGCCTTCGCAACGACGAGAACGCTCGGGCGTTCATCGAGATGCGTGGCGATTCCGCGCTCGATGATGAAAGTGTCGTTGCCCGCGTCGAATGCGTCAAACGTGCGCTCGCGTCCCATCGCGACGGTCTTGACCGCATCGCGACGACGCTGTCCCGACGACTTCATCCTCTTCAGAAACTGGCGAAACACCTTCATCTTTCCTGATCAAACGACCTTTCCTTTGCGATCAGGTCCTCGGCCAACGCGCCAACCGCATCAAGACCCGCTTCGTCGGCGGCGGCGAGAAGATGCTGCAGGGCCGGCATCACGTGGCATCCGAACTGGGGCTGCCCGACGGAGGCAAGGCGTCCATACGCGCCGAGGCATTGGACAAGGCGCTGCACCGCCGCGAACGGCAGCACCTTTTCGATCTCCGCGCGCCCGCATCTCTTCGCGTATAGCGCGGCAAGCGCATGCCTCTCGCTTTCCTTGAGCTCCACGTAAGGATCGTAGAGAAGAGAGGCGAGATCGTACGCCGCAGGCCCGAGACGCATCCCCTGGAAGTCTATGAACGAAAGCCTGTCGCCGCTCCACAGCACGTTGGTGGACTGGAAGTCGCGGTGCACGAGCGCCTTCGGCTCGTTCTCGAGAAGCGCCGCGACCTTCTTCAGCTCGGCTTCGGCCGCTTCCGGCATGTCCTGCCTGAAGCGCGTGCCAAGGCAGTGCTTGCGGAAAAGGTTGCGCTCCCAGGTCCAGGTCTCGTCGTCGAATCCGGGAAGCATGTTGAGATCCGCGATGGCGGGATCGCCCCCTAGCGCGTTGAACCCGGCCAGCGCCTCCACGACCTTGACGTACTCGTCGAAGGACATTTTCTTCTCGGCGCCTGCGTCGGAGAGGACCAGCGTCTTTATCGAGGCGAGATCGGCGAGGACGTCCGGGACCGGTATGCCCTTCGACTTCAGGTAGCGGGCGTGCCCGGCGTAGAGACCGTTTTCGTCGCGGTTGCCGTCGTCGTAAAGAATTATCACGCCCTTGTCGCAGCGGAAGAACACGCGCTCGCTGCCGCGCGCGCCGAGAAATTCCACGTGATCGCCGGCGCCGACCGCGTCGAGCGCAGCCCTGACCTGCGGGAAGTCGGCGAATGCGTTGTCGTCACCGTCGCGGTTCAGGTCGATGTACGAAGGGATTGTTCCGGCATCGGTCCAAAGCATCTCGCGGCTCTTCACGGCCTTCATGAACTTGCCGTGCATCATCGCGTCCTCAAACGCCGAGACGATCGACGAAAAGCCCTCGCCCTTCACGTACTTCAGTATCTCGGGCTTGATGGCCGATATCCCGCAATAGGTATAGGTGCCGTCCCAGCCAGCGTCCTGGCTCCGCCAGTTTGTGACAAAGCCGGACTCCGGCTCGACTTCAATCGTGCGCGGGCCGGAATCGGAGACAAGCCCGCAGCCTATCACGCTCGGACTGTCGAAGTTGCGCACCTTCTCCACCGGGTTCGGCGCGTTCTCGACGACGATGTCGCCGTTCACGAGATAGAACGGCTCGTCGCCGATCCACTCGCGCAGGGGATTCAGCACTCCGCCAGTTCCAAGTATCTCCGGCTCGTAGCTGACCTTGATCTTCACCTTGTCGCCGGACGCGGCGGCCTTCCGCCGATACGCGTCGGCCCAAGCCTTCACCTTCTCGTGCAGGCAATGCGTGTTGAACGCAATGTCGTCAACGCCCCAGCTGCGCAGCATGGCGACTATGCGCGCCAGCATCGGCTCGCCCCACACCGGCATCAGCGGCTTCGGCATCGCGCATGTAAACGGCCTTAGCCGCGTTCCGTGTCCCGCGGCAAGCACTATAGCCTTCTTAACTGTGTCTCCCATTGCTGATATTATAGCATATTCTCATGTGTGAAAATCGCGGAGAAATCGACATCGGGGTAGGGGCCGCCGAACGGGAAGCGCGGCACTTCCACGACAACGTCAGGAAACCCCCATTTGACAAGATACCTGCGAATCGTCGCGACCGCATCGCGATCTATCGTCGGATCCGCGCCTTCGCACCAATCGTGGACTACGCCAGCGATTTTCATGCCTCGCGACTTCGCCGCCTCCAGCGACAGCAGCGCGTGATTGATGGACCCCAGCCGTCCGCATGTAACGAGCACAAGCGGCCACCCTTCATCGGCTGCGAGATCGACAGAAAGCATGTCCTCGGCAAGGGGAACGTCCAACCCTCCGGCCGACTCAACTAGCACGTCGTCGTGACGCTCCGCGCAGACTCTAACCGCATGCCTTATCGCCTCGACATCGACAACTCGGCCTTCCAGCGATGCGGCGAGAAGCGGCGACGATGGGAACTTGAATATCTGCGGCGCGGTCAGGCCTTCTGCATCCTCAGGGAAGCGCACGCCTCCGCAAATGGACCGGTGGGCCTCGATGTCTTCCGAGAAGCCGTCGTTCCCGGTCTGCACCATCTTTACGGTTATCGCGTCGCGCCCTGTTGCGGAAAGCCACCGCGCCATGAGTCCTGTCGCGGTGGTCTTGCCAATTCCGGTGTCTATCCCCGATATGAAGTAAACCGACACGAGCCCCTCCTGTTAGCTGACGCGGCGGAGTATTCCCTCGCGTGGCTCCAGCTCCGGAGGAATCGTCAGCGGCGCAAGCGGGGCGTCGTCGCCTGGCAACGCCTTCCACGCGGCGGAATAGACAGGCATGCCCTTCTCGCGGAACATCGTCTCGAACTCCGTCCAAACTTCCTTGGGGCGCGGCATCGGCTCCACCCGCTCAAAGCGAGGGTTCTTCCGGCAATACTCTTCGAAACATTCGCAGACGGCGCCGAAATATTCGCCGTGGTCTGTCGCGAATTCGACCTTGCCGCCAATCTCCAGCCTCTTCCATAGCGCATCGAGGAAGAGTGGACCGAACAGCCTGTGGGAGCGATGCTTTCTCTTAGGCCACGGATCGGGGAAGAACACATAGACAGTCCGCGCATGGTGCGCAGGCAAAAGGTAGTGGAACGTGTAAAGAGCCTCCAGCCTCAATATCTGCACGTTCGCGAGGTTTGCCCTGCGGCACTTGCCGTCGAAGAGACGAACGCGTCCAAGCATCCGCTCAATGCCGAGGAAATCGCATTCTGGATGCTCCGCCGCGCGCCGCGCAAGGAAACGGCCCTTGCCGCAGCCGACCTCGACCTCCAGCGGACGCGAGAGATCGAAGTCAAGCGGCCTGCACGGGTCGGTTATCTTTATTACGCCCAAAGCTTCTCCAGCGCGTAGTAGGCGCGGGCTTCGGGAGAAAACACATGCACGACCACGTCGATGTAGTCCGCGACAATCCAACCGCTTTCCGGATCGCCCGAGATGCGGAACGCCTGCTTCGGCAGAGCCTTCACAAGCGCCTTCAGATGCGGCGCGGCGGACCCCGTCGCCACGACGAAGAAGTCGGCAAGCCCGGACTTCCCGCGCACGTCGTAAACCTTGACGTCAACGCCTTTCGCCGCTTCGAGAGCGGCAACTATCTCATTTGTCTCAGCGTACTGCGACATCTAAATCTCCCTTAAGCACCTAGCGCCTGACTAGCGGACGGTCAAGCATCTTCTCGTAGAGCGAAATGTACTCCTGCGCGCAAGCGTTGTGGTTGAAGCGCTGCAGAGACTCCTTCATTATTCGGGTTATCTCGCGCTCCTTCACCGCCGCATCCTGGTGGAAGAAGTCCATCGCCATGTCCATCGCCCAGAAAAGCCCGTTCGAGTCGTAGTTGTCGAACACGAACCCGTTGCCGGTCGAAGCGCCTGCGTCGAGCGGGAACACCGTATCGTGGAGGCCGCCCGTGTTGTGCGCAATGGCGAGAGAGCCGTAGATCGGCGCCTGCATCTGCGGAAGGCCGCACGGCTCGAACAGGGACGGCATGAGCGTGAAGTCGCTGCCGGCGAAACCAAGCTGCGAGAGACGCCCGTCGAAGTCGTGGACTCCAAGGCGCGAGTGAATGCCGTGGAAATTCTGGATATCCCAGAACGGCTGCTGGAACGGGCCGTTTGCAATGACAGCAATCTGCGCATCGGGATGCTTTTCGAGGAAGCGGTACGTGATGTCCGTCAAGAGCTGCGGACCCTTCTGAATCGGATCGAGGCGGCTCGGCCAGAAGAACAGCGCCCTGTCGGCGTTTTCCTCCAAGCCCAGCGCATGCTGCAGCGCGAGCTTGTTGCGGCGCTTCTCCTCGCGGTGGTTCTCGGGACCGTACTTGAACGGGATCTTGTCGTCCGACACCGGATTGTCAACAGGATCCGGCGCATTGAGAATGCCTGCCGCGCAACCCGCGTTGAACTTGTTGCGTATCTCGGCGCGGATGGAATCCGGAACGAACGAGTGCCATCCGTTGACGATTTCCATGAGGAACGTCGGCGAGACCGTGTTGATGAAGTGCGCGGCGAAGCAGCCGGACGCCTGAAGGTCGATCTGGTTGTTGTTGCGCGACTCTTCGTAGTTGTACGGCGGATAGCTGTAGTATAGGTTCGACCAGAACTCCGCCGCGTCGATGCCGGCATCCTCTATCCTCGCAAGCGTCAGCTTCTGCGTATGGATGTTGTGGACGGTGAAAAGGCAGGGGATGCCCATGCGACGCGCGGCCGCGGGAATGAGACCTGTCATCCAGTCGTTGCAGTGGATGAGGTCGGGCTGCACGTGCGGGATGATGTTGTTTATCACCTCGCGCTGGAACGCTAGCGAAAGCTTGAGGTTGCCGTCACCCCTGTCGTAAACCGTGTCGCGGTAGTAGAAGCAGCGATCTTCGGCGAGGTGGATGCGCTCGTCGGAGAGGTGGCTCTTGTACTTCCTCAGTTCGTTCGCGACGAGCTGCGCCGTCTCGACGTGGAACATGCGGCGATAATGCGGAAGCGCCACGTGGATGTCGGCGCCGAGGTCGAACAGCGCGGACGTAAGCGACGCGGAGACATCCGCCATGCCGCCGGCCTTGGCGGACATCTTGCCCGCGAGGTTGCCCATGCCGTCAGGCAAATACGTAATTTCCGGAGTTACTATGAGTATCCGGGGGTTTTTCTGTTTTATCGCCATGTCTTTTTCCTCCCGGTCATTCGACGCACGCCACGGCCTGTCCCTTCGTCACGGCCGCGCCGTGTTCGACGAGAAACGTTATGCGGCCTGACGTGGACGCCTTGATTGGATTGAAAAGCTTCATTGCCTCGACAACACACACCGCATCGCCGGCCTTGACTTCCGCGCCGTCCGCCGCCATCGGCGGCTTGCCTGGAGCATCGCTGCGGTAGAACGTTCCGTTGAGCGGCGCGAGCACAGGAGTGCCCTTGGAGAGAGAGTTGGAGCTTTGAGTTAGAGTTGGAGAGCTGGGTTTTCCTTCCTTTTTCGAACTCGAACTATTCGCTTCAACCGTCGCCATTTCCTCGTCTGCAGGGATTGGCCCGCCCTCCTTGCGCCACTTGAAGTAGCCAAGCGCGACTTCCGGGAAGAGCGCGTAGCTCAAGATGTCCTCCTCGGCCTGAATCGTGTCCGGCGGAAGTTCCGCCGCGGCCGCGACGAGCCCCGGCTTTAGAAGATCAGCCGGTCGGCAGTCGATTGGCTTCAGCTTGCCGCAAAGCTGCTTTCTCAGCTTCGGAGCGATTGGCGCGGGCGTCCTGCCATAGTAGCCTGCCGCGTAGCGCCTCGTCTCGTCAGTCACCATCGAATAGCGCTTGCCCGAAAGAACGTTCAACACGCTCTGCACACCGACGATCTGCGAAGTCGGCGTGACGAGCGGCGGATAGCCGAGGTCTGCGCGCGCCTTTGGAAGCTCCTCAAGGACTTCATCCAATCTGTCAAGCGCGTCCTGCTGCGCAAGCTGGGAGCGAAGATTGGAAATCATCCCGCCAGGAATAGCATGCACGAGCACGCCTGCATCTACAGGCTCTACCTTCGATGTCGAAGGCGGCTGGCGCTTCGCCTTGAGCTCCTTGAAGTATGCGTTGATCTTCGTCAGGGCCGCGCGGTCAAGCCCGCAGTCGAACCCCTCGCTTTCGAGAATCGAGACTATCGACTCGACAGGCGGCTGGGAAGAGAACGACGAAAGTGTCGATATCGCGCAGTCGAAGCACCCGGCGCCAGCCTCGGCGGCGGCCATGTACATCGCCGCGGCCATGCCGCTCGTCATGTGCGAGTGGATCTGTATCGGCATGCGCGGCATCGCCTTCTTGAGCGCCGCGACGAGTTCGCGCGCCGCGCCAGGCGTGAGGATGCCGGCCATGTCCTTGATGGCGAGGGAGTCGACCCCCATCGCCTCCTGCTCCTTGGCAAGATTCACGTACGCCGCGACAGTGTGCACAGGCGAAGTCGTATAGCAGATCGTGCCCTGCGCGTGCCCGCCGTACTTCTTCACGCACTTCACGGCGGTCTCGAGGTTGCGCGGATCGTTCAGCGCGTCGAACACGCGGAAGATATCCATGCCGTTCTCGCAGGCAAGCGCGGTGAAGCGCTCGACTACGTCGTCTGGATAATGCTTGTAGCCGAGGATGTTCTGCCCACGGAAAAGCATCTGCAGCGGAGTCTTCTTGCAGACCTTCTTTATCTCGCGCAGACGCTGCCATGGATTCTCCCTCAAAAAGCGCATGCAGACGTCGAATGTCGCACCGCCCCAGCACTCCAAGGAGTAGAACCCTGCGTTGTCTATGGTCTCGGCAATCTTGAGGATGTCGTCGGTGCGCATCCTAGTCGCCCACAGCGACTGATGCGCGTCTCTCAACGTCGTATCTGTTATGCGTATTCGCTTATCGCTTCTCATACAGTTTGTATTATACCATAAATTTCGCCGCGAATGCGCCAAGACTACGCAACGAAGTCGGCGGCGTCCAGCATGATTTCGTTGCCCATGCGGAGGTTGATGTCGCCTGCAAGGTGCTTGACCGCGTCGTTGATGCGCGTCATGAATGGCGCCAACGTCTCCCGCACCATTTCGCGACGGTCCTCGGGCGTGTTCATTATGGCATGCTCGACGTTTTCGAGGAACTGCCTGATGCCGCCGCCGTCCAGAACCGAACCAGCCAGCAGCACATAGGCCGCGTCCGTCAGTCCCCTCGCGCGCAAGGCGGCCTCTGCCTCGATCATGGCGGAGCCGACCGGCATCGGGAGGTCCTCCTTGCGGATGCCGTCCGCCGTCTTGGAGGTCCACTTCGAGACGAGGAGCGACGCGCAATGCGCAATCGATTCGCACACATCGCCGAACTCGTACCAGCGAGTGCGCATTTCCTCGGTGCGCGAAGCGGACTTTGCCCCCCTCTTGGCATGGATCGTGCTGAAGTATATTCCGTACGTCTCGCACTTGAAGAAGAGGCGGCGGTCGGGGCCTGACCCCTTGTCCACATCGTTCAGGTGCTTCATGTCGGGAAGCGAGAAGTAGTGGAACGTGCGCATCCCGTTCAGAAGCCCGCCCATGCCCTCCCGGACGTCGAAGCCGCGCGGCATGTTGAGGTGGCCGTCCACGTTCAGCGTCTGATACGGCGTGGCGTGGGTGGACGTGCGCTGGTAGAGGTTTGGGTTGGTGTCGAGCCAGCGGGCGATGTTCCCGTCGGGGTCAGCGACCGAGAAGGAGCCGCGGTACATCATCTCGCCCTTCTTGAGCGCGGCCGCATGGAGCGCGATGGAAAGCGCCGAGATGTTCTGCTCGTTCGGCTCGAAGCGCGCAATGTCGCCGCGCAGAAGCGACTGGACGATTTCGTTGCCGCGATCGACGCGGGCCTTCAGATGGGCGGTCAGCTGCTCGAGAGTGCGCGGACGGTGGAAACCGGAGCGCATGGTGGTGACCATGGTCTCGTAGTGGAGCTTGGGCATCCGCACGAGCTTGCCGGTGTTGTCGGTGAACTCCACGTGGTCCGGCAGCTGGTCGGCCGTGAGCGAAGGTCTCTTGTCGTTGAACTTGGGCAGGTCGAACGGCTCGTACTGGACGGACTCCAGCGTACCGTCCCCGCCGAACCTTCTGGCGGCGTGCTCCTTGGGATGGGTAAGCTGGGCGATGCGATCCTCGTTCAGGACGGAGAAGAACGCCTCCGCCCTGTCCTTTGGAACCGAGACGCGGGTGGCGCCGAAGCCGTCTGTCTCGATGCGCACTCCGAAGTCCGCGCCGAAATCCCTGATGATCTCGAACGCCTTGGGAGGAATCGGCTTGTCGCAGTGATAGACGATGCTGTCCCCGACCACGCCGGCGCGCCAGGGGATGCGCGTTTCCGGTTTGACTTCAAGATGCTTAAGCGCGACATGCCTGTGCTTGCTGACCCATGTCGTAGGCGAGCAGAGCTTCTCGAAGTTGGCGAGGTTCTCGATGGCTCCCTCCTGCAGGCCGGTGCCGGCGAGACGGTCGTAGAGCTCGAGCTGCATCGCACCCACCTTGAGCAGCTTCTTGAGCTGGGCGTTGAATTCGCCCTCCTTCTTGTCGATCTCGGCAATGACCTTCCTCCGCATGGCGCGCTCGGCGGTTGAGATGCCCTCTGCATCCGGATTGAACGCGTTGCGATAGTCCGTAAAAAGCTTCTGGAACGCGCCGCTGCGCTGCAGTTCGCGGAGATCGACAAGCCCTCGCAGCTTCGCAAAGCGGGTGTCGTCGTCGAACACCGAGAAGTTCTTGAAGCGCGGCTTGGTGCTGGCGCCGTATGTATCCTTGAACGAGAAGTCGTCGGAGATTTCAAGGTACTTGCCGTTGCCCTCAAGCGAATGCCCCGGGTCGATGGCGAAGAACTTGCCGCCCGCGAAACCCTTGTTCTGTCCGCGCTTGCCCACGGCGTCGCGGTCTGCGGTGAGAAGGAAGAACGCCTTGTACCTGCCGAGGCTCTCGAGCTTGACAGGCTTTCCGTCCGGACCGTTCGGCGGCACGATGCGCCCGTCCTTGATGAAGCCCGCCTCCATGTCCTTGTAGCCCTCGGCGAACTTTGCCTGGAGCATCAGCTTGGGATGTCCGTCGGAATACTGTCCGCGCACGATCTGCAGTTCCTGCGAGGGAACGCCCGCAAGGCGCGTCAAGTCGTTCGCCAGCGCCTCCGTGACGGCTCCGGCCGAGATGTCGTCAGCACCCTGCGCCGTATCCAGGCGGTAGTATTGCGCGAGGATGGGCTTGCGAGTCGTGAGGATCCTCTCTGGACGCTGGAAGGAGCCGGCGTGCGCGGCGCTCTTCTTGATGACACGGTCGTTCTCGTTGTAGTCGAGCTTCATGATGTGCCGGTCGTTGAAGTGCCTGAAGATCGGAGACTTCTTGTATTCCGGATTGTCCGTGATTCCGTCCGCAAGCTTTGGCGAAACGTGCATGACCGCTTCGCGGATCTCGGCGAAGAGCTCCTTCTTGACCATGTTGACGTCGAGGGACTCCCTCCATTCGTCCGGCGAGACGTCCGGGAACCTTTCGCAGAACGCCTTGTGGATCGCGCTCTCGGGATCCTGCAGCCCCTTTTCGAGAATGTACTCGCCCACGGCCGACATGCCCGCCGGATGCGCCCGGCCCGCAAGCATGATCTGCTCAAGGACGGACTTGCCTTCGCACGCCTCCGCAAAAGCGCCGTTGTTCGCCTTGAGCGCATCAAGGGCGTCCATGCTCTCCTTGGAATCGATGTCGGCGAGGAAGCCTCGCGTGTCGTTAGCCGACCAGTCGTTGGTGTATATGAAGCCCGGCTCCACGCCGTTTGTCTTGAGCTTCTGCAGGATGACTGGATTGTTCTCCGAGCGGTTTACGGTCATGCCGGCGCCAAGGCTCCCGGACTTGACCCTGTCCTCCACGGAGGTGTGTCCCTTGGTAAAATCGGTGTTGAGGTTCTTGAGCCCCACAGGCTCGTCGCCTCTGGCGGCGCGGGCATCCGCCACGCCTCCGCCGACGGCATGCTTGGCGGTGTCGAGGGATGCCCCTTCGAGGTTGTTGTCGCTGTATTCCTGCACGTCCCGGATCGCCTCGTCGATCAGGTTGGAAACGGCGCGGGCGACATCGGTCGGCGTTTTGTAGTCCGAAAGGTTCCTGCCCTTCAGGGCATTGTCGGCAATGTTCTTCCGCACGGCAAGCTGCATTTCGTCGGAAAGCTCCAGCATCTTCGGGTTTGTGTCGAGCTGGCGGTTGACCTCGCCGATGAAGCGGTGTTTCCTTATGGTTTCGAGATTGGAGAGCGTCGCCTTGACGTCACACGCCCGCAGCGACTTGTGCAACTGGTTGCGCGAACCGACAATCGTATCGAAGGCATGGGTGCCGAGAGAGCCGTACTCCTTTTCCAGCGCCTCCTTGAACGCCGACATGACGGCGTCGTTAGCCTTCTTCCCCGCGGAGAAGATGTAGTTCCCGAGCCGGGCGGTGACGTTTGCGCCAGCCCCGTCTAGCTTGATGTCGCGGGAGGTGAAAAACGCCGAATTGGCGACGTTCTTGAAATCTGTGATCGTCAGCGGCATTCCAGGCTTCCTTTCGCTAGACCTGGATCATGTGGTGTGTCGGAGCCTCGCCGGGCTTTATCTCATGATTGCCTGACACTGGCGCTCCCGAGGTTATCCTGGCGACCCAGATGTCGCAAAGCTGAAGAATCTTCTCGAGCGTGGAGACGAAATCGTCCACGTCGTTGGCAATCTTGTCCAAGTCGAAGAAATAGTTGTATATGACGCTTTCCGTCTCAGACTCGAGCGAGAAATATCCGCCTGCGGTATCCTTGCCGAAAAGCCCGCCGACGAGAAGATCGCGATAGACGGCCGCTGGCGAGTCCTTCGGCAACTGGGCGATTTCGATGAAGCACAGCACCTTCCCCGTCGCCTCGACGAACTGGAGGTTCAGGTTGTAGCGATCATCCACCTTGAGGGATACGAGGCCGTCTTCGTCCGGCGAAAAGGCCTCAATGCCCGTTTCCTTACGCACATTGGTCAGGAACGCTTTGTATTTTTCAATTTCACTCATGTCGCGATCTCCTTTGCATGTCGGATATTATACCATATATGGCATCGGCGGAGGCGGAAGATTGAACGCGGCGTTGATTGCCTTGCCGAGATCGTCGTCACGCAAAAGAGCCTCGTCGGGAATCGCCGCCGCGGAAATCTCCTCAGGCGAAGCTGCGGACTGGGTGATGGTAAGCTGAGATTTAAGATTCGATGGCTGGGCATCGCTGGTGCTCTGAGGCTCTGCCCCGCTAAAACGCGACACTTCCAGACTTGCGTTGTTTCTGTTAAAATTGATTTCCATTATCTGCTCTCCTGTATTTGGCTATCGCCCTATTTACACACAACATTTCACAAGGTTACACCCATTTCGACAAGAATCTGCCTAAGCTTCTCTTTTGCGCGGAATATGCGCACTTTCACCAGGCTTTCGCTTGCCCCTGTCTGGGCGGCAATCTCACGGATGGACATTTCGCCGATCTGAAACAGCGTATATGCCTCTCGCAAGATCGGAGGCAGCTTTGCGAACGCTGCCGTGAGTTTTCCGCGCAGTTCGGCGCGTTGCTCCGCTACTTCGGACGGGAGATCTGCCGGCCCCGTGGATCCTGCGTCCTCGTCGCGGATTTCCTCCACGAATGTCAGGCGGCTGTTGTCCCGGGCGAGGTTCTTGCGCAGGTTGCGGGCGATGGTGAAGACGAGTCCGGAAACGGCGGAATCGTCGTCGCGCAGATCGTCCTTCATCTGCCACACTTTCACAAACGTGTTCTGGACCAGGTCGCACGCCTCGTGATAGGGCGAGCCAGTAGATACAAGCCAGTTCGTCAGTTTCGGCGCAAGCGCTTTGTAGTGCTCCTCAATGGTCATAGCTCCTCCAATGTAACAGAATCAAGCTCTTCTTCTTCCTTGCGGGCATCCTGCAATTGCTTTGCCCACTTAAGTAGCTCCGCAACTGGTTCCAGGAAATCTTCGGGAACGAAGTCCTCAATAGTCCCATTGGCGTAGAGCGCCCGGGCAAGAGGCTTGTCCTCCATGATCGGTATGCCTTCGGCGAGCGCAGTCTCGCGGATGATCTTCGCGATTGGCCCTGCGCCGAGGGCGCAGATACGCGGCAACGGCGCCTCTTCGGCCTTGAAGCGGATGCCGACGGCAAGACGCGTCGGGTTCGTCACTACTACGTTCGACTTCTTCGCCGCCTGCGCGGGATCAGGCCCGTTCATGATTTCGTCGCGGAACTGGCGCTGCGCCTGCTTGACCTCCTGGGATCCCTCCATCTCCTTGTATTCTCGCTTCACCTCGTCCTTCGTCATCATCATCTGCTTGGTGAAGTTGCGTCCCTGAAATAGCCGATCGACGATGGCTATGACGATGTAGCCAAAGGCGGTGTAGACGGCGAGCCGCTTCAGCATCACCTTGAGGCTGGGGAAGATGTCGTCGAAGGTGCCATAGCACATGGTGAGCAGTTCCGGAACGCTCGCCCAGATGATCTTGTAGATGAGATAGCTGAGGAAGCACACCTTCACGACATTCTTCAGAAACTCAAAGAGATTCTTCATCGAAAATATCTTCTTCGAGCCCTCCACCGGGTTGAGCTTCTCCAGTTTCGGGATGATAGGCTCGAAAGTGAAAAGAAAACCGATCTGCGCCACATTGGCCACAATGCCAATGACCGCCGCTATAAGTACGAAGATGAAAGAATGCTTGCAAATTATGAAGGATGTCAGCGCCATCGTCGGACGCGTTGCGTCGAACGGATCCCCACTCATGCGATCTCCGATGTAGTCGAGGAGCATCGCGGAATCATCGATAAGGGCGACGCCCATCCAGCCGAGGAGCGCAAAAAGCACGACCAGAATCGCCGTCGAGACAATGTCCTTCGACGTGCACACCTGACCCTTCTGCCGCGCATCGCGCAGCTTCTTGGGCGTAGGCATCTCCGTTTTCTCTCCAGCCGACTCAGCCATGCATCATCACCCTCCCAGCAGTTTCTGCACAGGTCCAAGTATGGCCGTATCGTTCGTGTACATCAGCATGTCCATGATGAACGGAAGATATATGATGAGCATCGCGATGCCGAGGGCGGACTTAACCGGCATGGAAAGGAAGAACACGTTTAGCTGCGGCGCCGTGCGGTTCACGAGGCCAAGCCCAATTGTCGCCAAGAACATCACGATGATCACCGGCGCCGATATGACGACCGTTGTCTTCAACATGCCGTCCAGTGCGCCAAGCATCTGCAGCGGCGCATTCGACGCGAACGAGACGCCCTCTGAAAAAACCGGCCAGACCCCATAGCTCTTGTAGAGCGCGCCGAGAAAAAGGAATATCGCGCCGCTGGAGAAGAAGATCGTCGAGACAATTTGCGTAAAGAAGATGCCCGTAGTCGAAACCTGCGCACCGGAAAGCGGAGAATACACTTCGCCCATCGTCGCGCCGCGCTGGTTGTCGATGAAGTTTCCGACGTTCTCGGCGACCCAGAACGGTATTGAAGCAAAGAATCCGATCAGAAAGCCAATAAACGCCTCCTTGACCACCGCAAGCGCGAACATCCACCAGATGGGCTCCCCTGGCGGCATCACGTCATGGATGCACGGCACGACGAGGCACGCAAAGCCCAGGGTCGCCGCACGCCGCGCAACACCCGGGATCATCGATTCCGTCATCGCCGGACACACGGAGAACGCCCCGCCGATCCTCGCCATCGCGAGCACCGCAGCAAGTATCCACCGATGGAATTCTACGTAGGGCATGAATTCATCTCAACAACGCGAAATGGGAGAATATGTCTTGCGTGTAGAGAAGAAGCGAGGAACCCATCCACGATGCACATGCAAGAAGCGTTAGGGAAATAGCAATGAGCTTCACCGCGAATCCGAGAGTCTGCTCCTGTATCTGCGTGAGCGCCTGAAGAAGAGATACGATGATGCCGATCACGGTTGCAACGAGAATCGGTATCAGCGAAAGCCTCAATACGATTATGAGGCACGTTTTCGCATAGTCGAGAATCTGCGCATGGCTCATATCAGATACCCCCTTACAAGTCCCTGTATGAGAAGCGTCCATCCATTCACCATCACGAACAGGAGCAGCTTGAACGGCAGCGATATCGTGACGGGCGACACCATCATCATGCCCATTGCAAGCAAGATGTTGGAGACGATAATGTCAATTGCAATGAACGGCAAATAGACAAGAAAGCCGATCTGGAATGCCTTTGTGAGTTCAGAAACGCAGAACGACGGCAAAAGGATGTAGAAGCTCTCAGGATCCACGACGGCTGGCTCGCCGTCCTTGCCCCAGAGAGTCTCGGCCGTGCGAATGAAGAACACTCGCTCACGTGCCGCAGTATGGTCAGAGAGGAACTTGCGGAACGGCTCTGCGGCATCAGCAAACGCTTCAGTCGGGAGGCTGAGGGCGGTTGTGGACTGAGGGACGGAAGCCTGATTCCCGGCAGTCGAACTTGCAACATTCTGGCTTTGGACCTTCGCCTGAACGATCCCCCACGATTCGCTCATCACGGGGGCCATGATGTAGAAAGACAGAATCATCGCGAGCGCATTCAACACCATGTTCGGCGGGATGGACTGTATGCCGAGCGCATTGCGGATGAGCGACATCACTACCACGATCTTGAGATACGAGGTCGCGACCATCGCCACGAACGGAAGAAGGGAAAGTCCCACGAAGAGGACTATAAGCGAAAATGGATCGGTCTGGAACATGGTTGGTGCCTAGTCTTTAGTTGTTAGTCGTTAGTGGCTAGTAGTTGTGCTTTCGACAATGAACGCCGGATGGTTGCCAAGCTTGTCCAGGCGTCCAGTCGCAATCGCATTGCCGCCCTGGACGAGGCGAAGCTGCGCACCAATGGCCGCGGCCTGGCTTTCGACATTCGCCGATTCGCCGGCCGCGTCGAAGAGTTCGCCCAGCGTGACGATGCGCGGTTCTGCCGCAAGAACGCTGCAACGTCCGTCTGGCTTGAACGGCGTGACTCCGCCGCCGTCCATGACGAAGCGCCCGTCGACAATGAACCGCGGCGGTATGGTGCCAATCTCCGACAAGAGAAGCGCGTCGCCAACGGCAAGCGAAGCCAGATCTGTCGCAGGGAGCGCAAATGCCGCGTATTCCACATCCGCCGCCATCGTCTCGGCGCGAAGCTCCGAACTCGAAAAGTCGAGATTGCGAAGAAGGCCAAGCGCGGCAACGACAGTCTCGGAACGAGTCAGGGCAAATACAATGTCGGCTACCTGCAAAAAGACAGCTTGCGAATCGGGGCTCGCGGAGGCATCGGCAAGGCCTACCAGCCTGACCTGCCGCCGAACGGCGTTTTCGAGAAGCTGCAGAAGCGGACCGCATTCCCTTTCAACAAGCGCAAGAAGAATCGGCCCCGGCACATCGGCGCGGCTGTCCCAAATCTTGTCCAGATCGGGAAAGTGCGCAGAGCGAGCGATCTTGAGCGTATGCGGCTCGTCGCCGAATTTCAGCGCAAGATCGAGAGTGTCGGCAGCTTGGACGGCTCCTGATCTAAGCGTCACAGTCTCTTCGCCAAGGCGACATGGCATCGCAAACGCCGGCGAGTCGACAATCTGGTCTGGCGAAGCTTTCGCCCACTTCGGCATTGCGGAAAGTATCTCAAGCGGCTTCATTGGTTCTTCCTTTCTTCGCTACAAGCACAACCGCAACATGACGGAAAGCCGGAGCGTGTTCGGCAAGCGCAGTTTCAAGACGCGGCAATGCGGCGGCCGCAACCTGTTCCGCCTCTGGCGTTGCAGGCATGACGGCCACGGTCAGAGTTCCGTCCTTGGCAGTGAGCGTGACGCCCGAGCCATCCAGTACGGAAGGCTGCAGCGTAATGCGGACTTCGCCTTCGCCCTTCACGAGCGATGGAACAAACTCTATTTTGCTGACGACGGCCTCGACAATACGGTTGACGGTTTCGACAATCTCCTCTGTGCGTGCCGTTACGGCTTGCGCTACGGCGGCTTCGCCAATGACCTGCGGCGCGACGACAGCCTCTGCCGCGACCGGCTGGACTACGACATGCTGCGATGCCTCAACCGAATCCCTTTCGACATCAGGCTCAGGCATGTGAACTGGCGTCTCAGGCGCGCGGACTGGCGTGCGCTGCGAGATAGGAGACGAAGGTTCTGAAGCAGGCTGCTCGACGGGTTCAACAGCAGGTTGCTTGCCAAGAACAATCGGCTTGTCAATTACAGCCTCATCTGACATGTCCGGCGACGGCATTGCAACTATTTCTGCTTCAGATTCCACATGCCCCACTTGCTCTACATGCCCTACCTGTTCTACATGGTTAATCACATGCTCGACAACAACAGCCTTCGGAATGTCGGTCACTTCCGGCATGCGGACTGGCTTCTCCGCCACGGGGACAATCGTCTCCGGCATTGGAACCGGCGCTTTCGACACGATGACGGGATTATCCGACACTGGCGCAGGCGTCTCCGACATGCGGACTGGCGTATCCGGCATGGGAACTGGCGCATTAGACACGATGATAGGCGTCTCCGGCGCGCGGACTGGCGTGCGCTGCGAGATAGGAGACGAAGCTTCTGGAGCAGGCTGCTCGACGGTTTCAACAGCAGGTCGCTCGACGGTTTCAACGACAGTCCGCTTTGCGAAGACAATCGGTTTTTCGGCTACAACAACATCGGACACATCCCGCGACGGCATTGCAACTATTTTTGCTTCAGATTCCACATGCTCCACTTGCTCTACATGCCCTACCTGTTCTACATGGTTAATCACATGCTCGACAACAACAGCCTTCGGAATGTCGGTCACTTCCGGCATGCGGACTGGATTCTCCGCCACGGGGGCAATCGTCTCCGGCATGGGAACCGGCGCTTTCGACACGATGACAGGCGTCTCCGGCGCGCGGACTGGCGTGCGCTGCGAGATAGGAGACGAAGCTTCCGGAGCAGGCTGCTCGACGGTTTCAACAGCAGGTCGCTCGACCGTTTCAACGACAGGTCGCTTTACGAAGACAATCGGTTTTTCGGCTACAACAACATCGGACACATCCCGCGACGGCATTGCAACTATTTTTGCTTCAGATTCCACATGCTCCACTCGCTCTACATGCTCTACATGGTTAATCACATGCTCGACAACATCAGCCTTCGGAATGTCGGTCGCTTCCGGCATGCGGACTGGCTTCTCCGCCACGACCGCCGAAATGCCGTATCGCACAAAATCGAATGCCTTTGGCCTTTGCACTTCATCTTCGCAAGGCCTTTCCACAGATCCCATAGCTGCTTCGAAACACCGAACAGACTCTTGCGACGGCTTGGAAGGCACCTGCCCGCCGTATGCCGACATAAATTCCTTCGGAAGCGAGAGCGGCATTAAGCCCGACGTATCCAGAACCGAAAACGAAGCCGCGGGCATCCCCCCAACGTCAAATGTCACTGCGTCGAGCATCAGACCTCCTCCTTTCGGACGATGAAGTCCTCGAGCTCTCCATCCTCGCGCGCCTCCTGTTCCCTCGCCTCCTCGGCTAGCCAGACGGCTCGATGTTCGTCGATTTTCATCCTGTTCTTGATGGCAATGTTTAGATTTGCGCGTGCCTCATCGGCTGCGGTCTCGCGCGTCTTCCGTTCCGCCTCCGCGCGCACCACGTTGTCCGCCTTGAGCACGCCTTCCTCGTCGATTCTCGCAACGCCCTCGTTTGCAAGGTCAACCTGTTCACGGCTAACCGTGCGACCGATGATTGCGGCGTATATCCTGTCGCGACGCTCCTCCTTGGTCTCCTCAAACTCCGTAAGCTCTTTCTTTCTCTTCGCAAGAGCCTCCTCCGCCAAGGACAGGGCGTGACGCGCAGCCGTGAGCTCGCCCGCTGCGCGGTCTTCGCGCATCGCCCGGATTCTCAAAAGCGGCTGGAGAGTGTAGCCCATTTACGACACGGCCCCCTTTAGCTTTTCAATGGTGTCGGCGTACTGTGGCTTTTCGTCAAGGCCCTGCTTCAGGAAGTTGTTGACCGCCGCGTTCTTCGCCACCGCCTCGTCTGTCTCGGGGTCCGTCCCCTTCTTGTATTCGCCAATCTTTAGCAGCAGTTCCACTTCGGCGTATTTGGCGAGGAGAGACCTCAGCTTCGCGGCGGCGGCCTTGTGGTCCTTCGGGATAATCGCATTCTGGCAGCGGGATACGGACGCCAAGATGTCGATTGCCGGATAGTGGTTCATCTGCGCGAGCTTGCGCGAGAGGATGATATGCCCGTCGAGGATGGAGCGCGTCTCGTCGGCAATCGGCTCCGTCATGTCGTCGCCCTCGACAAGCACCGTATAGAGCGCCGTAATGGAGCCCTTGGACGAATTGCCGGCACGCTCCATCAGCTTCGGCAGCTCCGAGAATACGCTCGGCGGGAAGCCGCGCCGCGTCGGAGGCTCGCCGGCGGCAAGGCCGATCTCGCGCTGGGCGCGTCCGAAACGGGTGACGGAATCCATCATAAGGAGCACCTTCTTGCCCTGGTCGCGGAAGCTCTCCGCAATCGCCGTCGCGACATACGCGGCCTTGAGACGTTCCATTGCGCTGCGGTCGGAAGTGGAGATGACAAGCACCGCCTTCTTGAGCCCCTCCGGTCCAAGATCCTTTTCGATGAATTCCCTGACTTCGCGTCCGCGTTCGCCAATCAGCGCGAGCACCGTGACCTCCGCCTCTGTGTTGCGGATTATCGACGCAAGAAGAGTTGACTTTCCGCCGCCTGCCGCAGCGAAGATTCCCATACGCTGCCCCTCGCCGCACGTGAGCATCGCGTCGATGGCGCGAATGCCAAGCGAAATCGGCTTGGATATGATTCGCCTCTCAAGCGGCGATGGCGGCGGCGCATAGACCGGATAGTAGCCGTCGGGGCGCAAGGGGCCTTTCGTATCCGCATCCATCGGATGCCCTAGTCCGTCAAGCACCCGCCCCAGAAGATTCTTGCCGACGGGCACCATCTGCACGCGCCGCGTCGGAATCACCTCAGTCTCGGCGGAGATGCCGATCATCGTGCCGAGCGCCGTGAGGAGAACCGCTTCCTTCGTGAAACCAACGACCTCCGCCTGGACCTCGGTGTCTTCCCACGGATTGCGAAGAAGGCAGACTTCGCCAATCTTCACTCCAGGAACGGACGCCTTGACGATAGTGCCTACGACCTGGATGACCTTGCCCTTCACGTCGATGGGCTGCGCGTCCTCCACGGCGCGGTTCAACACCTCCGGAATATAGTCGAAGACTCCGGTCATCAAGCGCCCCCTGCTATGTGCTTCTTGAGCGACTTTTCAAGTGCCGCGAGCTGGATTTCCACTGAAGCGTCGGCGACGCCCGCCTCGGTCTCAAGGACGCATGCCGTCCCCTTGAGGCGGGGGTCTTCGACGACATCGAGAGTCTCTATCGTCGGATAGGCCGACCGAAGCTCCGCGACGCGCGCCCTCACGGACTCGACGACCTCCGGAGCCACCTTAAGCGTGACCTGCCGCTGGGTGCGAATGACGGCGTTCATCGTCTTGCGAACGATCTGCAAGACCATCTCCTTGTCGCCGACTTCGACAACGAACGTCTTCAACGCATTCATGACCACATCGGCCATCTTCTGCTCGACGTTTTCCATGAATGCAACGGACGAATCGACAAGATCGAGCTTCTGCATCGCGATCTCCATCTTGCCGTCGTTCAAGCCCTTCTCGTAGCCGCGCTTCTTTTCTTCCTCGAACGCAATCTTTGCCTCCTCGCGGATACGAGCGGCCTCAGACTCGGCGGCGGCAACAATCTCTTCAGCCGAACGGACCGTCGCGACGTCCATCGCCTTCACGAGACGACGATCCGACGCGATGTTGAAATCGCCTTTGTTTACGAGCAGCATAGCGAATACGCCTCCGAAAATTTCAGTTTAAGTAGTTTTAATATGGCTTGGAACGCGATGCGCGAGGTTCCTTTTTCGCCGCAAGGAACGCAAAGACCGCAAAGATTCTTCGGAATCTTGAATTTCAGACGCGAAGCAAGAGACTCGGGAACGGCTGAAACAGCAGAGGCGAGAATTTCCAATCCAGCTGCAAGAATCTCATCGGCTGTCTTTGCGTCCTTTGCGTTCTTTGCGGCAAAATCCCTAAAGTACGCCGTATATCCGAACACTTCAGGATATACGCCGGGCAACGCCGCCTTGAGCTCTCGCACGACCGAGCCCGAGGTGACATGGCGAAGCGATTCGGCGCACGCAAGCGCGCCAAGCCATTTCGCAACGCTCTCAAGAGTTGCCGCGTCAAGGAGAAGGATGCGAGAGCCGTCGTCTTTCGGGAAGGTGTGGAAAACCGGCTCGACGCCAAGCGAATCGAGTACAAGGCGCTTAATGCGGGGTGCATTTCTTTCATTGCCGGAAATGTCGCAAGGGCAATCTTCCAGCCAACTCTCATGCACCTGTGGCGCGAAATCCCACAGAAAATCGCGTATGCGCGGCCACAGGACCTGGTTTGCGACCAGCTCCCTTGCATTCTCTATGTCGAATTGTGCCACGTCCGCCTTCATCCTACACTCTGCATTTTACATTTTCCATTTTCTTGCCGAACCCTTCCGCGATTCAAGGTGCCTGTTCCACCTGTCAGTCGCTTCGCCGCCGCGGCCTAGCATTTTCAGCGCCCTCGTCTCCAGCACGGCCTCCGCGTGGTCCAGTTCGTTCGGCACATCCGCAGCCCGCAGCACTTCCAGCGCCCGGCTTGCGTCACCACCGTCAATGAGCAACTCGGCAAGAGCGACAGACGCGACGCCATCCCTTGGGTCGTCCTCGACCAGCGCCTCGCAAACGGAGACTGCACGCGGACTCTGTCCGTGCCGCATGAACAGCCACGCTGTCGTCATCAGGAACTGTCGCTCGTCCAAGTTCATTTCCGCGGCGGTGTATCCTTGAATATCGTAACCTGTATCTTCTCGTATGCGAGGCCTTCAATGGCGTTCTTCACAAGCCCCTTGACGGACGGAACGAGATCTGTCAGGTCGGCGTCCCATCGCGTCCGTATGGCAACCGCCGCGGACGACGGCATCACGTTTCTGGCGAAAGGGTCGTTCTCCGGAAGAACGACATGAACACGAGCATCGGCTACGCCGTCGATCATCGTGATTGTGCGGGCGATATCCTGCGCAAGCGCGTCCATGAAGCGAATCCGCTCTTCGCTAGGAGACGAGATCATGCCTGTCTTCTTGAACACTTCGCCGATGCCGTTCACGGGGCGGCGCGGGAGGCCCTGCCGTTCCAGGAGGTTAACGGCCTGCGCGAACTTTGGCTCGGACACCATCACGTTCCAGGTTCCTTCCTCGCCAGGATCCTTGCGACAGTCGATGCCGGCGTCGAGAAGCGCCGCCATAACCAGATTGGCCTGCCGCTCCTCGAGCCCCGCATGCAGCGTCGCCTCCTTGTCGCAGCCTGCGAGCAGCAGAGTCGCCGCCACCAGCACGGCAAAATTCGTTTTCTGTTTCATCTCAGTTTCCTTTCTAGACTTCTAGGTCTCCAGAATCCCAGGTCTCTAGATTTCTAGGCTCACTGGTTTTTCACCAGCGTCTGTATGGCATTGGACGACTTGTCCGCAACCTTCGTGACGACCTCCTGCTGGAATGCGAGATTCATCACTTCATACTGCAGCTCCACAAGGTCTCCGGCCGAAGGTCCATGCATGCGCCCCAGCTGCGACAGGGCACGGATGCGGTGGATGATCCCCTGGTGGTTCTCTTGCGTCGAGCGCCATGCCGCAGTCGCCTCGGAAGCGAACGGTATCGGGTCTGCGGCCTGCGGGTCGCCAGTTGCCATCGCCGACTGAAAGCGCTGCACTGCGGACGGGTCGGGGACGGACGATGTCGCGCCTGCCGCGCCCATGCCAGAGGCGTTCATCTGGCCAGATACATTGCGCACCGCCTCTACAATCATGGATTCTGTCATATCAGCAAGTCCCTTGCTAGTTGCGCCGCCGCAGGATCGGCGGTCTGGTTCGCGGCCTCCTCCAGCGGAATGCGAGCTTCCGCCGAGCGCCCCATCCTTATGAGGGCCATCCCCTTGAAGGCCTTCAGCATCGCCGCGTCGGGGAATCGCGGTATCGCCTCTACGTCGAGATAGTCGATGGCACCTCTGAAGTCGAGCATGCTGATGAAGAGGATGGCGCTCGCCGATGCGACGGACGCCTCCTGCGGACGGAACCGCCCCAGCACCGCAAGAATCTTCGCGGCGGACCTGAAGCGGTTCTGCCCTGTCGCCATCATGGCGACATTCAACAACAGACGCGCCTCCTCGGGCGTCAAATCAAACATCAGCGGAAGTTGGAGGCGATCGAGTTGAGCGCGTCTCCCATGTTCTTGTTGATGTTCGTCATCGTCGTGAGCGCCAGGTTCCACTGCTGCAAGTCGTACTGCAGCTGCTGGAGGTTCGCCTGCACGTCCGGGTGCTCCTGGTAGTTCTTGAGGGATTCGGCGAGACGGTCTTCCATGATGCCAACCGCGTTGATGAGCGCGTTGTACACGGCATCCGTGTGGATGCTCTTGGGAGCGTTCGTCTCGAGACGGTGCGAGTCGCCCGAATAGTTTGCCAGCGTGGGAAGTCCCACTGCGTCTGTTACTCCTAGTGCCATTTTCTGTTTCCTTTTCTGTTTTTTGTTGTTGAACGTCGCCCTTCGGCTACGCCTTCCGCGCTTCTCCGTCCACCCGGACGGTCAAGCGCAAAATCTTTCTCGCGATTGTGTTGGCCTCCTTGAGATCTTCCATGCGCGGAAACTCATCAGGCGGCAGGCCCTCTCGCATGGCCGTGTTGATTCTTGATTCAAGCCCCTTGAGAACAGCGTCATATCGCGCAAGCGCGGCCTGCTTGTCAGGCCCCGCAAGCTCTCTTTCGATTTCCAGCAATAGTCTGCTCTCTGCCATTCCGTTTACATTTTCACCTACGGTTTCCACACTACCTTCCCCGTCGCATTCGTCAGCGTAACGGAGTCCGCCTCTATCTTGACGACGACGCTGCCACCCACGGGCGCCCCCTCCAGTATCCGCTTTCCGTCACGCAGGACAAGGCATGGATAAGGCGTCATCAGGATGCCGCAAACGGGAAGCGTCGGCGCGGCGGAGGCCTTTTTGGACGCGAAGCGCGGGACGTGGGGCGCGCTCGCTCCATCTGCCCGCATCACGTCCAACGCCGCAGTTCCATCCTCTGCGACCTCTGCGTTGCTTGCGCCCAGAGAAACGCACGTCACATCCACATTTGCAATCTTCGGCACGTCGGCGGAAATGGCGTCAAGGGCTCTCCTGATGTTCTTAATGCCTCCCGAAAGCACGGCCACGCGGTTTGTGATGGCAACGACCTTCAGGCCTGTTTCGCCGACCAGCGCCAACGTGTCGGCAACCGCAGTCTCGAGGGACTCCGCATCGGCGAAATCCAGCTCGACGCCTGGCTGCGCGGCGTACGCCTCGGCGGCTGCGGCAAGCCGCTCGGCACGCGTTGCAAAGTTGCCGACAAGAACCGTCTTGCCGTCACGCCGGACTTCTTCGAGGCCCCGGCTCGCCACAACTTCGGGAAGCGACAGCGTTTCGCCAGAATCCGCGGCTTCCGCGGAATTTCCGAACAATCGGAGCGTTCCACCTTTCGCAATATTATAGGCCTTTTCGCAATAAGGCCGGGACCGCTCCACATATGGCCGAGCCTTGTCGCGGAAGAACCATAAAACCGCGGCAAGCGCAACAAGGGAAAGGAGCATCCAGAAAAGACAGCCAAGGCAACCATGCCGTTTCTTTTCCTCGCCCGCAGGCGCGGAATCGCCAGGGGTCTCCTTTCCCTCGCCCTTCGCCTCTGCGTCTCCGTGCGCGGATTCCTTCTCGCCGACCTGCGGCTTTGCAGCCTCGCGCGAGGCAGTCTCGTCCTCAGGCCATACAAGCTCGCCCCACGTCGCGTCAGCCGGGCCGACTGCAAAAGACGTCATGCCCGACTTCCTTACGTGAAAGTTCTGCAACGCCTCGCCGTCAACCGTGACGCCGCCCTCGGAGGCCGAGACATTCAACGGCGAGTCGGGCATAGTGCGGTCAGCGAGGACGATGTCGCAGCTGTCGGACTTTCCGAGCGTGACCGAAACGCCATCGGGAAGCGCGATCTCCGCCCCCTTGTTCGGTCCCTCAACTATTTTCAGAATGAAGTTCACAGTTTAAGCCTCCCCAGAGGCTGAATGTTTATCTCTGCGCTCAACTCCTGGAACGAGAGGACCGGCAGCTCGTAGTAGTCCTTCTCGATCATCTTGCGGAAGTATCGGCGTATGTCGACGGAAACGATGATGACCGGCTTTTGCGGGATCTTGTTCATGTCTCCGATCGTGCGCTTGACGACGGCGAGTATCGAGCGTACCGTCGCCGGATCCATCGCGAGGTACGATCCGCCGGAAGTCTGCCTGACGGACTTTCTGATCTTCTCCTCAAGCGACGGATCGAGCAGGTAGGCCGCCACGATGTTCTGTCCGCCGGAGAACTTGTAGGAGATATAGCGGCTCAAGGCCGCACGAACGTATTCCACGAGCAGCACGGAATCCTTTTCCTTCTGCCCCCATTCGATAAGCGTCTGCGTGATGCGTTTCAAGTCCCTGACGGAGATGCCCTCCTGCACGAGACGCTGCAGCACGTCCGTGATCTTCTGGAGCGGCAGCACGCGCTGGACCTCCTTGACGAGTTCGGGCGCGTCCTTCTCCATGTGGTCGAAGAGGATGCGCGTCTCCTGCAGGGAAAGGAACTCGTTGGCGTAGCGCTTGAGGACGCTGGAGAGATGGAAGGAGAGGACGCCTCCGAGGTCGAGACTGCGGATGCCGCTCTCGTCGAGCTTCGCCTTGTCTTCCTCCTTCACCCAGCATGTTTCGTAACCATTCAGGAACGGCTTGCCGCCTTCGTAGGCGACGCCCGTGGCGGAAAGGTTCTCCGGCGACTCCAGCGCGAACACGAAGCCCTGCTTCAGCACGCCCTCCGACACCGGAACCTCGTTCACGAGAAGACGATAGCGGCCATCGGCCAGCGCAGGGTTCAGCGAGAGGTTTATGCCCGGGAACGGAACGCCCAGGTCGTGGTAGAGGGCGCGGCGGATGGACATTATCTGGTCGTTCAGGGTTTCGTACGAAAGCGCCGTCCTGATATTCGCGTCGATATCGACCGTGAGCGGAACCACCATCGAGAAGTCGTCCCCTTCCTTGCGCTTCGGTCTGGGCGCGCCTTCGCTCGGCGCGGCGGCCGCGAGAGGATCCTCCTGCTGCGCGGCACGCGCGGCGGCGATCCGCCTCTTCGCGTGGAGGCTCCAGCCGACGAGCGCGACGAACGCCGCGAGCCCGAATATCTGGATCTTCGGGAATCCGGGGATCAGCCCGATGGCGACAAGCATGACCGCGCCGAGCGTGATAGCCTTGGGCTGCGCGAAGAACTGGTCGATGATGTCCTGTCCGAGCGGCTTGTTGTCAACGTCTCCGACGCGCGTAACGATTACGCCGGACGTGATGGACACGAGCAGCGCCGGTATCTGCGAGACAAGGCCGTCGCCGATCGTAAGAATGCCGTACTTCGTTATCGCCCAGCCGACTTCCTTGCCGTTCATGAAGACGCCGACGCAGATGCCGCCGACGATGTTGATGGCCGTCATGATGAGACCGGCGATCGCGTCGCCCTTCACGAATTTCATCGCGCCGTCCATCGCGCCGTAGAGCTGCGATTCCTTCGCGAGCTCCGAGCGGCGCTGCTTGGCGGTGTCCTGGTCGATCGCGCCGGCGCGCATGTCGGCGTCGATGGACATCTGCTTGCCCGGCATGGCGTCGAGCGTGAACCTCGCCGCGACCTCCGAAACACGCTCCGCGCCCTTGGCGATGACGACGAACTGCACGATCGTTATGATCAAGAATATGACCGCGCCAACGATGAAGTTGCCGCCGACGACGAAGTTACCGAACGTGTAGATGATTTCGCCGGCATCCGCCTTGAGGAGAATCAACCGCGTCGTCGTCACGTTGAGGGCAAGTCGGTACAGCGTCGTGAAGAGCAGCATCGAAGGGAACGTCGAGAACGCCAGCGCGCGCGGCAGGTAGAGCGAGAGCATCAGCATCACCGTCGAGATCATCAGGTTGATGGAGATGAGCAGGTCGACCATCGGCGTCGGGAGCGGGATGATCAAAAGCCCGATGATGCAGACCACGAGGACGGCCAGCACCAAGTCGCCGAAGCGGCTGAAAACATTGGATATATTTGTCAGTTTGCTTGTCATCTAAGATTCACATCCCACATTTTACGTTCTACATTTCCCATTACGTCTCCAACAACGACATCCTGCAGCGCTCGAAGAGGTCCGTATCGGCCAGCAGGTTCTCGATTTCGCGCGCCGCCGCGTCTGATGCCGGCGTTCCACGTTCGCGAAGCGATCGCGCCGCATCCCTGGCTGCGCGGTTGAATCCGCTCGGCGTGCGCAGTATGGCGGTGTTGCCAGCGACAAGGGCGGACATGACCTCGTCCCGAACGGCTTTCTCCGTGGGGAAGAGCGCATCTACGGCCTGCGTCACCGTTGTAGAGCCAGGCAGGAGCGTCCTTTGCGGCTGGCCCGCGCCTGGCGCGTCCATGACCTCGGCGAACGAGGCGTTCCCGATTCCCGTGTTGAAGCTCAAGGGCTCTGTCGTGCGCGAGACGCTGAGGCTCATGCGACACCTCCAATCTCCGTTGCGATCCGCCAAAGAATCGAAAACGCCGCGTTTAGCACAGGCTGCGTCACGTCCCCTTCTGCGATTCGCACGGCAAAGACCGCCCGTCCGGACTTGGCCATCCACCCCGACCTCACCTTGAAATGATATCCCGCCAGGGGGTGTGAAAACGCGAGTATCCGCTTAATGGCCGCCGGATCGCCGGACGAAGGAACGGTGGCGACGACCACCATTTCGCCCGCGGCGCACTCGAAGCGAAGCGATATCCCGTTTTCGAAGCGCATGGCCGCCACGCCTTGGGCGCTCAGCGCGAAATCGCCGAGGCCAGCCGCACGCCCGAAGTCTCGCACGGCATCTGCTACCCAGGCCGGCGCCGTCATGAGGCCTCCTCCATTTCCTCGTCCTCTTTCGCAACGAGACCGTCGAGATGCTCCTGGGCCGCATCCACAAGCCTCTCCCTGTCGCCCTCCTTGGCGAAGAGACGGGGCGAAAGGCGACGGAACAGTCGCGTAAGTTCGCGCGTGAAATCCATCTGCGCCAAAAGCTGCCGCATCCCGCAGTCGCCCACGAGATTCGCGACGGCCGTCGCCGCCACAAACGCCTGCTCGGTCAGGTCGAGGACGCGACCCGTCAGCTGCTCGCCGTTAAGGAACGTTGTCTCGCCGAACTGGGAGGACATCCTCATGAGCAGTTTCGAGAAGTCTTCAAGAACCGTCTGCAGCGTCTGAACGCAGCCAAGATCAGTAAGTATCCGCCCAAGCGCGACGGCGTCCATCGACGGCGTCCCCGACTGGAGATCCTTTCCGCAGCCGGCGATAAGGAAGGAAATCGCGTCCGCAAGACCTCCTGCCCCGCGTGTCGCCAGAAGCGAGCGGAAGCATTCCTGCGGACTCTTGAACCCGACGACCTCGCTTCTGTAGAGGTCTCGGAGATTCTGCATCTCGCTGGGCGTGGTCGCCCTCGCGTTCACTTCCTCCGCAAGGTTTATTCCGGCCTTGACCTCGGCGCCCTTCTCGGACATCAACTGCGTGCGCGCCTGGCGGATGAGGCCACGGAGCTCCGTTTCGCCCTCGCCCAGCATCTGCTCAAGGAGGTCTAGCATCGCAAACTGATGGCTGGCGTCCGTGGACTCCCGAGCAAGCACCCTCAGCAGCGCACTGGCTCCACTCCCGCTGAAATTGCCAGTGCGCAGCATCTCGCGGAACGACTGTATCGTCTTCTTGAGCTTGTCGTTGCCGGGCATGTCCGGCATCAACGACTGCCAGGCCTCGAGAGCGCGGATGAAAGACGCGCGAGACCCCTGCACAGGACCCATGCGGCGCTCGGAGACGCGCTTCGCGGTCTTCTCCTCAAACTGGAACGAAAGCTCCTCCATCGAGTCCATCAATTCCGCCATGGGATCGGCCTCCATGACGACGGAAGTGCCCATCAGCTCGCCGCGCGACACCGTGGCGGGCTGGGCGAGCTGCGACTCGGCCATCTCACGCATCTGCATCGCCTCAGCGCCCGCCGCGTAGGTCTGGCGGAGAATCTGTGCCGCGTCAAACGCCATAGACCCTCCTGCCGACTTCAAGTTTCCGGCCTAAGCCCTTCTTCGCCCCCTCTGCCCACACAACGCAGGGACCGTGAAAATTCAAAAACAGCTCCCTCGGCGCAACGGGCAGAAGCAGATCGACAAGCCCAAGCCGCGTACAATAGCCCGTCGGCCTGTTGCCAGTCCACGCCACGACCGACTCGGGCCTTACCGAAAGCGTCTGCCCGTCCTCTACGACTATGCGGGCCGTGCGCGAAGATGTGGCCATGACAATCCACTCGTGCTCAAACACCGTCGTTGCGAACGACCCCCTGATGCTCATGGGGATTGGCTTGAAAACCTCGGCGGAAACCCTCGCGCCGACCGGAGCCACGAGCACCTTCGAAGACACGGCGGATATGGGGGATGCGCATGGAATGTGCGTGAGGAAAGGCGAAGCGGCGAGGGAGAAATACGCCTGCCCGCCTGTCCGCACGCGATCAAGGCTCGAGCGGTCTCGCACGAACCAGCCCTTGCGGCGCAGACGGCGAAACGAACCAAAGAGCGCAGTCGGCTGGCCGCGGCTCACAAGCCACTCCCCAGCCCCGACTTCGGCGAATCCGCCCTCTATGGTAACATTGTCAGTCATCTTTCTTCTGCTCTAGCTTCTCCTGTTTGAGCTTCTCCTGCTCCGCCTCCTCCTGCCGCCCCCATTCCTCGACATCATGCGACAACTGCATGTGCTTGCGCTCACGATCCACCTGGCGCATGTTCTTGTCATGCTCCAGCTCCGCCTTGCGACGGTCGTAGGCGTCGTCGTCGCGCTCCTCGCGGCGTTCGCTGGCGTACTTGCGCTCCAGATCGCGCCTTCTGCGCTCGCGGTCGATGTCTTCCGCGTCGTCCTCAAGCTTGCCTTCCTCGGTCACGTCCCTCAGACGAGTCGCCTGAAGCCTTGTAAGCGTTTCGGCGTCAAGGTCCACTACATGCGGCGTAAGTATGAACATCCGCTGCACGGTCTCCGTGCGTGTTGACTTGCCGCCGAATATCCAGCCGATCCAGGGAATGTCCCTGAGATACGGTATTCCCCATCCGGCATCCTCTTCGATGTCCCTCAAATATCCAGCCAGCATGATCGACTCGTCCTCGAAAACCGCAGTCTGCGTCTGGAGGGAAGACGCCCTGGTCATCGGCATCGCGTCAACCGTGACGGACTCGAAGCCACCGTCGTCCAGCCTGAGCGAAAGCCATATCTGGTCGGCGACATTCGTTCCGGGCGCGGGAACGATCCGCGGCTTTATCTGAAGCTTTGTTCCCGCCCTGACCTCCTCGAGCGTCGCCACCTCCGTGCCGACGACACGAGCATGGTAGCTCTGGGAATCCGTCATCTCCGCCGCGAGATTGTTGACAGTGAGAAGCGTCGTGCGGGATATGTTTCGAGCCTTGCCTTTGTCCTTGAGCGCCGTCAGGGAGGCGGCGATGGTGTGCGCGGCATGGATGTGCGTGAGCGACCCGGCCAGACCCTTCCCGATAAGCCCGTCAGGATCGAAAAGATTGTCCGCGTTCTGCCCGGCTCCGTAATTCAGGCTCTTGCTAGAACCAGAGCCTGCAAGCGACAGCTGCCAGTCCAGCGCGTCCTTGCGCGATAGTTCCACCGTCGTCACGGCGATCTCGACCAGCTTCTGCGGAACATCGAGGTCTCGTATAAGCTGCTCGTACATCGGCATGCGCGAAGACACGTCGCGTACGAGCACGGCGTTGAGACGGTTGTCGGGACATATTATTGGCTGGAACATGGACACCTGCGCCGCCTCCAGATGATCCATTTTGTTCGTCAACACGGCTTCGTGGCTCTTCGATCCCGACGTTCTGGACATCATCTCCTCCAGAAGCCGTGCAACGCCCTTTATTGTCGCAGTCGATTCGGGCGACGAAACCTGGAAGCTGACATCATCCGCCCACGTGTTGACAAGCCGGAATATGCGGGTCTCGACTTCGTTGAACGACCTCAGTTCGCGGAGCTTGTCTGCCTTCGCGACAAGCTCAGCCACCAGCATGACGTAGCGCGGCGGACCGCTCACCATCATAAGCTCGTCGTTGGACGTCGTCTTCAGGGGGAAGCGCGCATCCTCTACGCCAAGCTCCGAGAGCATCTCCCTCACCTCGCCGGCCTTCATGTACTTGAGGTCGATCAGAAGCGTCTGTATCTCGCCGGCTCCGTACAAGTACAGAACCGCGCCGTCGTAGTACCACGTGAGATTGTGGACTGTTGCGATGCGATCAAGGTAATCTTGCGGACTGACCCCCTTGAAATCCCCCGAGAACACGCCCTGCACCCCGTCCGACATGATGACCGATATCCCCTCGGCGACGGCGAACGTGTCAAGCGCCGTCCTAAGGGGCATGTCGCGCGCTACTAGCGTATAGGAGGGCTGCTTCCACGGAATGTCCGCCGCGACGGCGGAATTGAAAATCGAGAACTGGAAATTGAAGATCAAAACGGCCGCAACCAGCCAGCGCGGGAGAATACCACGCCGCGAAGGACTCGACCTCATTGCAAAGCTGGCAAATTCTACACTCTCCATTTTCAATTCTCCATTCTTCTCAAGGCATTATCACCATTTCCTGAGACATCGCCTTCGTCTGATCAGACGTCCGCAGCTCTTCCACCCTCGCACGCCACCAGTCGCACGAATCGGCAAATGTCTCAAACAACCTCGAAAGTTCGTGTTCGCTTGCAGTCACGGGCGCATCCTGCCATAGAAACATGGCTTGGTCGTTACCGGGCATTCCGTACGAAAGAACCGCGTCTTCCCGCAGCATGCGACCCGCCGCGTATGAGGCAAAGCGAGGCAACTGAGACTCTTCAACCGAAAGCTCCGTCAAAAGCCGAAGCCTTCCCCCCGTCTCCTCGGCCAAGACCTCCGCGCCGTCCACCTGAAAGACAAACGAAACCCCGCCCTCAGGAACCCGTTCCGGATACCCGATTGCATCAGCCAATCTCTCTACTGCAGTCTTCACATTAATTATTGAATATTATACCATATTTTCCGACTCAGCTTTGACATTTTATCATCATTTGCCCGTGCCTAATTCCACCTTGAAGAACTTCGCGTCATGCATATCCTGAGAAATTGACACAGTAGCCGAGCCGTCGCCGTTCAACGTGACGTCCGGCACCATCAGCATGGAATTCTCCTCGTCCATCATCGGAGTCGCCGACGCCCTGATCCGCAGCAACGAGGCATTTTGCCTCAGCCATGCGGGGCTGTCCGAGACGATGGTCAGGCGCGGGCCCTCGACGGAAAGCGACAGCGAGGCGATGGACATCGTTTCCGGCGCCACCGCCGTACCAGCGCAAAAGCCGGTTTCGGTGAAGCGCACTGTCCAGGTTGAGCCGCCTGCGGTGAAGTTGTAGAAGTCGCTTTCGTCGTTCTTGTCGTTCGCCGGGAGCCATAGGCAGATCGTGCCGTACTCGTCGGCGTAGATGTCGTTGACGCCATAGCTTTCCGGCAATCCTGCGACGTCGATCTTCGCATTGGCCGCAAGATTCGAGACGAGCACCCCCGACAGCCCAAGCGCCGCCGCGTTGACTGGAAGCGGCTTTACGCTGAACGTCCGCCCGACTACGCTTCCACCCGTGATGACCAGGGAGCCGTCGCCGCCAGTCGTCGAATTGCTGTTGCCGCTCATGATCAGGTCGCTGAGATTTGCCATTGCGCCAGAGCCCTTAGACGATATCACCGTTCCGCCAGAGATCGTGACGGCACCCTTGGGCAACTCCCTAGAGCCTGAAGAAGTGCCGACATAGCCGGAGCCAAGGCCTGCGGAGTTCGCGCCGCCTTGGACGATGGTGACGCCTCCTGTAACGACGATGTTTCCAGCGGTGAGATTGCACATCTGCCCGCCGCCGACGCCCGCCGCATTGTCACCGCCGGTCGCATGAATTTCGCCGCCAGCAATCTTGATGACGCCCACCCTGGCCGTCTCGCCAACGTTCCGCGCACCGCAAGAGCCGATTCCTGCGGCGTAGCGTCCACCGGAAACCGTCAGAACGCCAGTCCCGTCCAGCGTAAGCTTCGCATTGGGAGCGACTTCTATTCCGGCGCAGTAGGCGCCGACGCCATCGATCGTGTTCGCGCCGGTGAATGCAAGCGTGCACTCGTTCGAGACGACAAAAGGCGACCAAATCGTCTGCGACGACGACGAGGCGAGATTCAGGCCGTCGAGCGTCACCTTGGACGCGCCGCCCTCCGGCACCACAACGCGAATCGCGCCGCTACGGCACTCGCCGGAGATCGTCGTGTCTCCTGTCAGAAGCAGTATGTGGCTGTCCTTGCTGTATTGCCAGCCTGTGCCTTGTCCATCGATGGCCGAGAACACCAACGCCCCATTGGCCGTGAGAATGTAGCCGAAATAGGCACCACCGGTGGAGGTGATCGCATAGTAGAAATCAAAGGTCGTGCCGTCCTCAAAGGCGACATGCCCGGCATACACGCCATTCCCCGGCGTGGGCGGCAGCCAGACCGTGAGCTTGCCCGCGGCATCAGTCCGCGCCTCGTCGAAGCCGTAATACGGCGCGTGGGAGAAGTAGAGGTTCGTGACGACAAGCCCCTTCACGCCCGCGTCGATCGTCAGCGGGAACAAATCCTCGGAGGACGCATTCACGGGGCGCGGACTTGCGTATAGCGCATAGATCGCCCCGCCGGTAATCTCAATCGTGCCGTCCGACGCGCCTACGGATCCGCCTTTGCCGAGCGAGTTGCCGCCGTTCTCGCCGCCTGTCGCGGAGACTGTTCCCGCCGTAATCGAGAGTGCGCCGCCCGCCGCCGCGGCGCCGCCGCCGATGCCAGCGCCGTATTCGCCTCCTGCCGACGTAACGCGCGCCGCGCCGATGGAAATCGTGCCGCCAGCGCCGGAATGTCCGCCGCCTATGCCTGCAGCCCCATAGCCGCCTGTGGCACGAACGTATGGTGATTCGACATCTTGACCGCTTGACGGTTTCGATATCATTATAATACCGCCCGCGCCCCTATAACCGCCGCCAATGCCAGCGCCACCCCAGCCTCCTGTAGATGTAATCGTGCCTCCGCTCAATTGAACATAACCGCTCGGCATGCCGCTGCCGCCGCCAATACCAGCAGCTTTATAGCCGCCTATAGCCGTCACAACGGTATTTGTGCCGTCAATATAGATTTGCGGAACGAGCGCCATCTCAACGTTATTTATGGAGAGAGAACTTCCAGAGCCAATACCCGCAGCCTCATTGCCACCGGTCGCAGAAATTTTGCCTCCTGAAATTGTAATCTTTCCAGTTCTGCCGCCTGCACCGCCACCGATGCCCGCACCGCCAAACTTATCCATGTACACCGAGCCAGTCGCCGTAATCGAGCCTCCGGCTATTGTTATTGCGCCGCACGAGCCACCGTTTCCCGAAGAACCGCCGATTCCGGCCGAGCCGCCGGAGCCGCGCGCGGCAAGCGTACCCGTGCCGCGAACCGTAAGCGATGCCGTGGGCTTCACTTCAAGCCCCGCCGCGAAACTCCCGCCGTTAATCCGCGATGTGTCAACAACATCAATTGTCGCATTTACTTCGTCCGCCACGAGGAACCCAGGCCTGTCGCCGCCTGCCTGAAAAGTCGCATTGGAAAGGACGACATGGCAATCCGCCGCCGCCTCGGCCGTGGCCGTCGCGAGGAACCCGTCGATGACGAACGGACCGGGACCAGAAAGCGTAACCTTTACAGCGGATGCGTCGAAAGTCCAGCCATCGCCGCTGCCGAGATAGACGTCGCGTCCATTCACCTTGAGGCCAGACGCACGGGGAGCCGTGATATGATGGTCAACGACGTTGAAAATGTAGCGTACCGTAACTCCGACCGACGTTATGGAGACATCTCGCATCGACGTCGACGCCGGGAACCAGAGATAGACCGCGCCATCGTCCGTCGTCTTGATGTCATACGGCGGCAGATATGCGCTTTCGACGCCGGAGATTGTCACCTTGGAATTGGCGTAAAGCCCAGTGAACGCGACGCAATAGATGCGCAGACCGGACGGCGTATAGAACTTGGGGCCGAGTCCCTCCGGTGTATTGGCGAGATGGAACCCGTGCGGCGCGACGTATGCACCGGCAGGGTCGATCGTTGCCGTGGTGGAGTAAGACGAATTCGAATACGAATAGCCAGGACCAATGTCCGCGCTGTAGCAGTCATCCTCCTCGTCGTGCTGTCCGCCGGTGACGACGACATATCCGCCGGTAATCGAAAGCGAGCCATCACTGCCGCCCGCGCCGCCGCCGATGCCCGCGCCTCCGGCCGAAACCGCCGTAATCTCACCGCCGGAAATCTTGATCGTGCCGGCATTCACCCCGCTCCTAGAGCCGATTGCAGCCGCGTTCGAACCCAAGCCGCCGTCAACATCGCCGCTCGTCGCCTCAAGGCTGCCGTCGTCGCCACATATTTCCAATGTCTGCCCCGCCTCGACCTGAATGCCGGGGGCTCCGTTACCGCCATAGAGGCAGACCTCTCCGTCCAGCTCCAGCTTAACGGAAGCGCCGTCCACCATGCGGAATGCCGGGCGCGCAACCCTCTTCGAGGCATCGATGACCAAATCTCTTGCAAGAATGTGGCAATTGGTGGCTGCGCAGATGACGATTTCGCCGTATTCGTCATCGCCGGTAATCTCGAATTTCCTGTCCGAGGAGAGGGTCAGAGTCGAGGTCTTGCCGTTATAGCTCCAGCCGCTTCCTTCCTCGCTGATGCCGGCCGTTATGCCCTCTCCGTTCACCCAGATTGAATCGACGGCCTTCGTCCAATAGGCTAAGAGCTGCATGTCGCCGACATACGGGTAGACTTCGAGTGCCGTGTCGAGATCCATGTCGTAGTAGCAGTCGCCAGTGCCGTTCTTGGCGCCGTACCAGCCGTGAAACACATAGCCGGAGCGAACGGGCTTCACAGCGACGCCGGCGGGGATAGGACAGCCTAGCTTTACATCGTAGGAGCTGTCGGTGCCGGTCGCGCTGTCGTAGAAACGCATCGTGTAGCAGATCGACGGGTGGGTGTTCGTCGAGCCGCTGCTGGCCGCATCGCCAGTGAACGTCGTAGTCGAATCCTTGTAAAGGGCGCCGCCAGTGCCGGTCGCGCCCTGCGAGCCGCCCGAACCGCCGTAGCCACCGTAGCTTCTGTCGCTGTCCGTCACGTCTTCAGACCATCCGCGATCGGCTGGATCACCCCTGCTGCCGCCGCCACCACCGCCGCGGCCGCCCTGGCCGGTGGGATGGCGCTGATTTCCGCCGAGCGTCGTCCACCTCCGGCCGCCGGCGCCGCCGCCACCGCCGCCGCCACCACCGCCGCCGCCGCCGCCGATGCCCTTTGCGGCGGCACCGCCGCCACCGCCGCCGCCACCGCCGCCGCCGCCGACACGGAACGAATAATGGGCCGGAAACTTGTAGTATGTGTCATGGTCGCCGTTGCCTTCACCTCCGCCGGATCCGCCCGAACCACCGGAACCGCCAGTTGCGGAAATAGTCGCCGAGCCTAGAAGATAGACGCTTCCCGTATTCGACCCGTTCTTGCCCGATGTACCGGCAGAGCCGTTGTCGCCGTCCGTGTCGTATGAACCGCTGTTGCTCGTCACAATCTTGGAGCTGGACGCCCCGCTACCGCCGCGGCCCTCTCCGCCACCATAGCCGCCGATGCCGGCTCCTGCGCCGCTGCCGCCGTCGCCGCCGTCGCCACCTACGCCCGCTTTCGTATTGTCAGAAGACAGCGACGCATTGCCGCCTTTCTTGCCGTTTTCGCCGCTGGCGCCGTTTCCGCCAACTGCGACGAGCTTTCCCTGTCCCGTGACGACGAGCGTACCGCCGTCGTTGATCAGAATTCCCGGATAGCCACCGTGGTTGTCGTAGCCGACCGACCCCTTGACCGTCAGCGTCTGGTTCTTCTTGAGAAAGATGACGGCAGTCGAGTTCGCCGCGATCTTGAGCGGACTCATGTGGGAGTCTTCCCCAGAGAAGTCGATCGTCACATTGTCCTGCGAAAGCGTATAAACCTTGCCAGACTGGAGGAAAATGCCCTCGCTCTCCACGACGTCCACCTGATTGATCACCCCTGAATGCTTGAATCCCGTAGAGGCAAAAGAACACGTAGAGACCAAGAGAACAAGGCAGGCAAGAAGGAGCTTCTTCCTGTGCGGCACTTCGGAGCATGTTCTCCAAATCGCCATGCTACTGCGTTCCCCCCGCCTCGACCTTGAAGAACATCGTTTCCTCGCCTTCGGGAAGAGTCACCGAAAGGGTCACCGTGCCATCGGCGTTTACCGTCGCCACAGGATCAAGAAGAGTCGATTGCGCATTGGTTCCAAGCGACGTGAACATGCGCACCTTGAGCGAGCCCGCGTTCAGCCGCAGCCAGTCGGCGTTGTCGGACGAAACGGTGAGCGACACGGTCGAACCGGCGAACGAGAGAGCCGAGATCACCAGGCCGTCAGGCTCAATCGTCTGCCCCGGATGCATTCCCGAGTCGCCCGTCTTGATTCCCACCGTCCACGTCGAACCGCCCGCGGTGAAAGTGTAGGCCTCGCCCTCGTCCAATCCAGGAAGCCACAGGCAGATTGTCCCGTTTTCGTCCGCGAAGATCGAATCGGTCCCGTAGCCGTCTGGAAGGCCTGACACATCGACCTTCGCGTTGGCCGTCAGGTTCGAGATGACAATTCCGCATAGCAACTTCCCGTTCGCATCTACAGGGTTCGGCTCGACAACCCCGTTCCGCGCCACGGCACTTCCGCCAGTGATCACTAATGCACCGCTCGTGCCGGAGACAGGACTTGAGTTGGCACTGGAAATAAAGTCGGAAAGGGTGCTGCTGCCATTGACATGTGTGTAGCCAGACTGGTAGTTCCCGCTCATGCCGGCAATGACTGTTCCACCGGAAATAGTTACGGCGCGCGCGGGCAAATCCTTCGTATATTGAGATCCGCCGACATAGCCGGAACCAAGCCCAGCCGCCGACGTCCCGCCCTGGGCGACAATGAGGCCGCCCCTGACTTCAATCGAGTCGGAAAGCGGAATAGAGTTGAGACCGCCGCCGACACCCGCCGCATAGTCGCCGCCGGTCGCATGGATTTCTCCGCTCTCGAAAATCATCTTGCCAGGCGGCTGGTAGCCGCCGCGAGAGCCGATGCCGGCGGCGTATTTTCCGCCTGTAGCCGTCAATGTGCCTTCGCCCTTGACCGTGATCGTCGCATTGGACGAGACTTCCAGTCCCGCAGAATAGTCGCCGCTTGCGGCGAGTATATTCTCTCCTGTAAGGACGACATCGCACGTCGTATTCGTGACGACGAGCGCGGAGGCGAGGCGCGCTTTCGTACGCACTTCAAGGTCATCCAGAGTCAACTTGCCGACGCCAGATGCCGCGACAACGCGAATGATGCCGTTTGTGGAAAGTCCCGTCACATTGGCATCCGCCGTGATGGTCACGACACCTCCCTTGCTGGACCAGCCAGTGCCAGACGATGTCGTACCGCCCTTTACCAGCTCACCGTTTACGAAAAGCGCCCCGTCAACTCTCGCCCACGTGCCGTCCGGGTAGATGTAGATGTAAAAGCTCCGCTTCGTGCCTTCCTCGTCAACGGCGGTAATCAGGACCGGGTCGTCCTTCGAGGACGAGAACCAAAGCCTCACAAGTCCCGATGCGTCAGAGTAGATGTCGTTCTTGCTATATTGGGAGAGGAATGAATTATCCGTGATCGTCACCGTCACCTTGTTGGATGGCGCAAAGCCGTCAATGTCAAATGGATGCACCGCATTTGACTCCCAGTCGACGGGCGCGGGCGAAATCTCCTTCGCCACGTAGGCGATCACGCTGCCGCCCCTGATGGGCACGCTGCCGGAATAGCAGGAGGAAGAGGCGCGTCCGATGTCGGCCAGCGCTCCCTCTCCACCGGAAGCCCACAGCGTCCCACCTTCGATGGAAATCGTGCTGGTCACGCCATATTGTCCGCCGACGCCGGCACCGCTTGCTCCGCCCTCGGCCGTTACGAGCCCTCCACTCATTGTAAACATGCCGCTGCGGCCATCGCGGCCGCCGCCAATGCCCGCGCCGCCTGAACCGCCCCTGGCCAAAACGATGCCGCCTGAGATATCCGTCGTCCCGCCGGCGCCGCCTCCTCCTCCGCCGCCGATGCCCGCGGCATCCGAACCGCCCGTCGCCGTGACCCTGCCGCCTTTAATGATAATATTTCCTCCCGCAGCACTGAAACCGCCGCCGATGCCCGCGCCGCCTGCGCCGCCGACTGCCGTGACCGTGCCACCCATGATGACGGTCGAACCGCCATACCCGAATCTTCCGCCACCAATGCCCGCGCCGTATCGTCCGCCTATTGCGATGATTGTACCGCTCAAAATCGTAATCGAGCCGGCATCGCTATCGTAACCACCGCCAATGCCGGCGGCGTCGGCTCCGCCTGTGGCCGTCAGCGTCCCGTCCCCCTTTATCTCAATCCGCTTGTTGTAAAGGACGCTGATGCCGGGGTGGTTTTCGGGTGAAGAAAATTTGTTCTCGCCGACGAGAACGAGCGTGACGACCATGGCAGACGGCGTGACCTTCAGCGCACTTGTCTTCGCCGAAACATCGAGAACGAGATTGGAAGCGGTAACTGTGCATGGCGCGGCAATCGTAATGCCCGCGAGATGCTCCGTATTGGTGCCCGTGACCACGCAATCGTTCGCGAGCGTGAGGATTTTCGTTTTGTAATCGTATTCCGTCAAGATTCCGGCATCGACGCCGTCAACCAGAAGCCCCGTGTCATAATAGGGGATGGCAGTGGTCTGTGCGCCGTCGACACGCGCGATCCATTGCAGCGTCTGATCCCCTACCCTCGAATTGAACCGATGCGTCCCGTTCGGCAGCCATAGCCACGCAGTGCCGTTTTCATTGGCCATGGTAACGAACGGCGTGTAATCTGGAACATAGAGGCTCCAAAAGACTGATGCGTTTGAACCGAGGTTGGTGACCGCCACCGGCCAGACTTGCTCGCTGGTCTGCTGCGAGACAAAAACCGCCGAGTAGCCGCTTGCGGTCTCGATCCTGCCCGTCCCAAGCTGGATGTCGGGTCCCGCCGCCGTCTTGAGCGTGACCTGCGCACCGTCGTAAGACGACCCTATCGGGGCGATATCCGCTCCGTTCTCGCCTCCCTTGAGCGCAAGCGTCGACGAACCGGTTATCGTTAGCGAAGAATATGCAATCGCAATGGCGTTCGCGCCTTCGCCTGC
>Ga0310696_10000510_pt1 | contig 60453 bp, 79 predicted proteins | sample AusTroGonzalo_MG_4_FD_203885 | JGI IMG/M metagenome (GOLD analysis project Ga0310696, IMG submission 203885) | Bovine rumen microbial communities from tropical cattle in Woodstock, Queensland, Australia - Gonzalo_02 (v2) (version 2) | ecosystem: Host-associated > Mammals > Digestive system >...
ACGCCTGTCGCGGTAAAGCTCCGCGCGGTGTTTGCAGGATCAACATAAGTAACGCTTACTCCGGTTTTCTTGTCGCCCTTATACTGAGGGAGCTCGGGGCAAACAATAATCATGTGCGGGAGTGTGGCGGGGAGCTTCGAAATAACGACCTCCTCGCTCTCGTTGAATACGTCGTTCCTGTGATACGCCGCCTCGCGCTGTACGAGCGTCGGACGGTCGTATATGTAGTTATCGAGCACTTCCGCCCTTGTCAGGCCCTTGCCGTAAAAACGGATATGGTACAGGTCGATACCACAGCTCTCCGCGCCGATCGTCAAGCCAACAGGCGAAGGCTGCGCGAAGTTATCGTTCGCAGGGTACTGTGATACTCCGCAGAGTACGCCGTTGATGTAGATGTAGACGAAGCGGTTCAGGTTCCTGTCTTCGACGACGAAACAAACGCGGACGCGGCTGTCTTCCTTGAACTGCATAATCACCTGGGACTGTTCCGAGCGGAGCTCCGCGTTTTGCGATCCTATACGGAAGCCCCTGCCTCCTGAGTAACAGGAGAATACTATGCTGTCGTAGTCCTGCACGTTTCTCGTTGCAAACTCCGCCTCGACGGTAAAGCCCGTGGGACGAAGATCGTCTGCGAAAGGCTCGAATGGGATCGTCATGCTGTCCTCCGGCAGGAAGCGCAGAACGGTATTGCCGTCGCTGTCGTCGATCCATCCGTCAGCTCCCTTCCATCCGAAGCCGGCGAAAGTTGCGCTAATCTGGTTCGGTGATGTCCCGTAGCTCCAGCTTGCGGGGTTCTCCTCGCTGTTACTCCGGCCGACGGGAGAGAACTCAAGCGTAAGGCCGTCCGTGACCGGTTCGATAACGAGCGTCGATTCTGCCACGGTAACAGTGTGCGTAACAGACACCGCTCCGCACGCTATGACGAACTTTGTCGTACCGGCGGGGAAATCGTTTACCGACCAACTTTGTGCAGTCCTGCCGACGTTCACGGAGCTTGAGGAGTACTGTGAGTTGTCGGTATTGAGTACGCGCCTCGTCACGGAAGCCGTTTCAGTCGTCGGATCGTAGACCATGTAGGGAATCGTGATGTTTTCGCCCTGTCTCGCTGTCGTGACCGTGAAAGGCGAAAGGACAATGGGAGCGGTGCTGTTTTCGTCTATCCACATCATTCCGAGGGTTATGACGTTCGAGGTGACGCTTACGCCGTCGACCGTCATCGTCGCGTAACAACGGAAGATATGCGCTCCGTGGCTCTGCGCGGGTATTGTGAAGGATTGGGAGCGGTTGTTGCTCGTGATCGTCGCTGTGTCGAGATCGGTTCCGTCCATCTCGAAATGGACAGTCTTTTCTCCTACGCCGGAAGGCGTGTAAACGAAATTGACGTTCCCGTCATAGGCCGCCATATCATCAAAGGTCGTCGATATACTCAACGAGACCACAGAAACGGTGTAGCTCAATGTTTTTATCGAGCCTTCGGAGTTTGTGACCTTGATCTTGACGGTATTCGTTCCGGAGTTCAGGAGCGCCGTAATGTTTACCGTGTTGTTCCCCTGCGGCACGGAGATAGTGCCCTTCGTGACGTTGTTGACGACGAGAGAGCCGACTCCGGCTCCGTCGTTTCCTCCGTCGCCGTCGACAGAAGAATAAGAGAATTGGAGGTTAACGGTCGTCCCGTCTGCCACAGTCAAAAGTCTCGAGGGAAGCAGATTCGTGAGTGTCATGGTGTATTCGTTTGACGCCCCGCCGCCTCCGCCGCCTCCGCCGCCGCTTGTTGCGACCGTCACGCCGTCTCCAATAGGCTCGCCCTCTGACGTCAGGTACAGCTTGCCGTCTTCCTCGTTGAACCAAAGACCGTCGCCTTTCTCTCCGATGGCCGCATAAATATTCGAGATATTCAGCGCATCGGCGTTGTCCTGTGCCTCCTCAGCCGCGCCCTCTGCCGCGCTTTGAGCCGCCTCCGCTGCTGCTTGTGCGGCCTCGGCTGCCTCTGCCGCCCCCGTCGCCACGCTCCGAAGCTCTACAAGCTCCAAAAACTCGTTCGACGAGGCGATTGCTCTGCCGGCAGGGGCCTCTTCAACGTTGATGATGAAGGTCGCCGTGGAAAGAATCTGGTCGTTTGCTCCGAGGAGCATAATGTCCGCTTTGACTTCCCCTTTGACCGCGAGCATCTGCTCTGTGAGTTCTGCCGTGATAGTCCCATCGTTGTTGATCGTCGCAGGATTATACACGCCGGTACCATCAGGCTTCTGGGCTCTGATCTTCGCCGTATTACCCGCCGCAGGGACAACTTTCGTCCCATTTGCAACCATCGTCACGTTGACAAACCGGCTGCCGTTGTCGCCCTGCTTTGCGTAGACATACTTGTATAAGTTTTTCCCCGCAACGTCGAGACTCAACGACTGTACGTATGTTGCCATGTAGTCATCTCCTTTACGTTAAAAATGCTGATTGTACCTTGATGCGGAAAGTCTCGGTAGACAGCCGTTGCCCCGAGGATCCGCAGATTACGATATCCGCCTTTGCGACGCCGCTCTGCGCAAGTATGTTTTTCGAGAGGAGCGCGGTGATGGTGTCGTCCTCGTTGACGGTCGCACTTTCTTCCACCGTCGTCCCGTCTGGAAGCTCCGCTCTGATCTTTGCCGTCGCTCCCGTTCCGAGTGATACCGTTCCCATGCCCGCTGTCAGCGTCACTCTGATGTATCTGGTGTTGCTGTCGCCCTGCTTTGCAAACACATACTTAATGGTTGATTTTGAGCCGAGGCTCAATTTTATGGGTTCCGTTATTGTTGCCATGCGTCCTCCTTGTGCTATGTCTGTTGTCAGGCGGTAGCCAATGACTTCCAACTGCCCCACGTTCCGCTTATCTTGCTTCGCAGATAGACTGCTGAGCAATCATTTACAGTGTACCGTTGCAATACCGCTCCGGAGGGCTTTGCAATGACTTCGAGCCATCCGGCTTTCTCTGCAGGATAATGAAGCGCTGACGTTGCGTCCGCGTTCGTTGACTGGGTGTAAATACCGTTTGCGGTAATATCATTAAGATCGGCGGAGTCGTCGAGTAACGCTACAAAGCCCATTATCTGCTGACCGTTCATATGAATCGAGCCGTTTACATCGAGTGTTGCTTTCGGCTCCGGCTCGTTGATACCTACGCGCGGGAAGTTGTATGTTCCGTCAGATTTGCGGAGCGAAACGAGCGGCATGCCCTGCGGGATCGTAACATATAGATCGCAAGAGGCGAGATTGTCCAGCTCGTCTCGAATCAGCAGATGGAAATCCCAAGACCTATCTGTATCAAGCGAGAGGGCCGTCGTGGTGTTCACCAAAAGCTGGTTCGTGGAGAAGGAAATGAAGTTACCTGAAACAGTGACATCGTTCTTGATGGAAACATAGCTGCTCCATGTCGTCTGATCGGTGCGCTTGTAGTAATACCCTGCGTACTTTAAGCTGTTCGTGTCATTCGTTCCGTCCGCTTTTATAGCAGAAAAAGAACCGGTAAAAGAAAGCTGGATAACGTCCTCGATTTCGTCTTTTCTCCGCACCGTGCAGGAGCTAAGTTTCGGCTTGCTGTACTCAAGCACATTTACTGTCTGCGAAACACTTTTTGAATACCCTCGGCTGTCGATACAGGTCACCCGTAGCGTCAGGGTTCCGCTTGTGTTTACCACGCCGACGCTCATGGAGGTCGTTGTAAAGCTCTTCGAGACATCGCCGATCTCGACCGAGTATGAGGCTATAGAAGCTCCGTTTTTCGCGGTTCCGGCTGTCGCCGTAACGAGTAAGGTCGAATAGCCGGCAATGAGTACTTGATCGTTCTCCGTTGCCGCCGCTGTGACCGAGCGCGAATCCCTGTATGTAAACGCCGTGAACGTCGGCGACGATAAAGACGCCTGTGTGGACATCAGCGCGGAGACTGTTGAGGCGTTGCCTACTTGTGTTGTGTAACCGCTGTCGGCGTATGTGGAGAGCTCAAGCGTAGCATAGAAGTACTTGGCGTTCGGTATCTGGTTCAGCATGGCCGTCCGCTGCGCGGTCGTAAGGGTGTACGTCTTGGATTGGCCTGCCCCTGCGGAGTATCGCCCAAGGTCGGTCGAGAACACGGTCGTGGATCCGTTCTTGACTGTCAGCCGGTGATAATATGAGCTTTCGTAGACCGTGACTGTGAATGCAAGCGTTGGGAGCGAGGCGTCGATATAAGTCGTTGAGGCTCCCGTGATAATGCTTCCTCCGAGAGTTTTTACATTCGCTGCTGTCGAATACCCGTAAACGTGGTTCGACTTCTTTCGGGCCTTCACGCGAACGGAATAGGTCGTATTGGGTGACAGGTTCGTGAGCGTTACCGATGCCGTAGTTCCGGCGGTAGTGGAGAATTGGGTGTAATTGCTCCCTCCGTCAATGCTGTATTCCCAGATATCTGCCGTGACGGACGACGTTGCGCTGATCTTGAAGCCGTTCGCGGTGATATTTGAGGTCGAGTGAGCCACCGTCGGAGCGGTGCGGTCTATCGCGTCAAGGTCTATCGTCGTACTGGTTGAGATCGACGAATAGTAAGTGCCATGGTACGTCAGAGTGCAGTTCCATGTTACGGATATGGGTACGTCAGTCTTCGTACCGTTCGTGTTGTGATTCACGCGGACGGTCTTTGTGGCAACGAGCACCTTCTTGTGGCTTCCTCCCGACATATCTCTGATCTCAGGGGAGGTAAAGGACGACGAAGAACCGTTTATGCTTATCGTGCCCTCCCTTGTTCCGATATTTAGCGTGTAATAGCTGACATAGACTTTCAGGAGAACGTCGGTATAGTTGCCGGTTATGCTTTGCGTCCCGCTCCATTCGCAATAGAGGCCGAACTGCTGATATACGTAATGGTAAAATGATCCGCTTAGTGCCATGGTGCCTCCTTAATCGAGAATAGTTATATTCATCCCGCTTGAGGTCGGAATAAACTTCGTTCCGCCGACGGTAAGGTCGCCGTTGACAACAGCCTTGCCTATCCTCGTTTCGTCCTTATTGAGAGAGAATACTTCGTTCTCGTTGTAATAACCGGCGAACTCCGTGTTCGTCATAGCGGTGCGCTCCTCGCTGTCGCTTCTCCACACCTGTACGCCGTTTTCGTCGATTTTGGTGTAGGTGGTATAAATCTCGTAAGGAGCGGGCGTCCATGCTTTAGCTACGGTTCCCTCGCATACCATTAGGTCAGCGAAGTATAGGTAGCTTCCCGATGTCTCCGCCTTGATCTCTAAAGTCGACGATTGGACGTCCGTAAGCGTAAGGGTATATTCCGTCCACCCGCTTGTGTTCGACGAGGCGTACACGTAAACGGTCTTGCTCCCGTTGTAGGTCACGCCTATCCTGCCGAGATATGCGGCGGTCTGCTTGACCTTCACAGATATGGTGTAGCTCGTCCCCGCAATAAGGTTCTCAACGACCTGGGACAGCGAGGCGTTTGCAGAGAGTCGGAAGCAGGAGTTTGCAACAGTGCTGTTCTTTGTGTCGTCATTCTGGAGCGTGACGACGGTTCCGGTGGCTGTCCAGTCGTCCGACACTCCGTTAAGGCCGGAGCTGTTGTGGACATAGTTGATTCCTCCCGCGTAAGCGTTTGATATGCTGACAGTGAGGCCGTCTATCGTCGCCTGAATATCCGCGATCGTGGTATCGATCACGTCGAGTCTCCCCGTGCCATCATCGTTCGTGAGAAAATGGTTTATCTGTTGCGCCATAAACTCCACAAGGCCCTCCGCCGCCGAGAAGGACTGACTGAGCACGTCGTCTGTGTACGACTGTGAAATGGAGGACGCCTGTACCGATCCCGCTTCTATGAGCTCTCCGCGTATTACCATTGCGTCTATGACAGAGGTAATGAAATGATCGTCGAACGTGAGCGCCGTCGTATAGGGGCCGTCTATTCCGGTGGAGCTTTTGCCGAAGCCGTTGATGTTCCACCGCCAGACGACCTGTGCGGCGGCGGGGTTTTCGTCGTCCATCAAGAATATTTCCGAGCCGTTCGTGAAGACGTATCCTCCGAATGCGCTCGTGAGCATAGCCGTGACCATCATTATCCTGTCGCTGTAAGAGGTCTGTGTTGACTCGTTTTGCTCCGTAGCGTTGCTGATGGCGCTTTGTATCGCGGTGTTTATGTCTTCCGGTACGCACGACAGCACGATCTTGTTCCGGTGGCTTTCGTCCGGGAACTCTGTGTATTCGACCACCTGATGTTCCACTCGTATGCTCCGGTCTATGTCTATCAGCGTGACCTTTTTGTGCATGCTGATATTCAAAAATGCGTATTCGTCGCTTTGTTTTGCGAGGTCAACGACGTTGCACTCGTAGGAGCGCACGGGGAATGCGAGCGTGTTCAGTTTCTCGACTGCGTCCTCGTATAGGCTCTCGGGGACGGTGTACCTTTCGTCGCTCCAATACGCACACACAGTCTTGTCGCAGTAATTCTTGTTCTCGACGTATTTGAGTCCGTAACGCGCACCGTCTATGACTGCTTCCTCGAGCGTCATGCCGTCCGCGCCGAAGGCGTACAACCTCGTTGCGAACTCTGTCGTATCTCCCTTGAAAGAAAGGCTCTTGAGGTTCAGCTCGCTCGTAACGTATTCTCCGGTTGGCTGCATGAGCTCGGGGTTTACGACTGTCAGGCGTTTGTTCGGTATGTCCCAAACGAAATAAACCTTGTAGACGCTCATGCAACGGTAAATAACGTCAAAATCGGTGCAAAAGTCGAATGATATAGTCCTGCTTATCGACGAGACGTTCGCCCCGAGTATCGTCCAAGGGCTCGGTAAATGCGCTTCGAGGACGGTTTGGAGGGTTGCTGTCTCGCTCTTGTAGTTCTGGTAAACGGTGGTTTTGAGAAAGTCAAAATCGAGCTCGCAGTCAATCTTGTCGTCGTCGATCTTTTTTACGATCCAATTGTTTCCTCCGCCGGTTACCTTCGCTTCCTCGTACAAGAGCGGGTACTTCTCGTGATGGGTGTCGAGACAAAACGACATCGTGTCCATGCCGTCGAGAACGTGTTTTACATAGAAGTCTTCGTAGTCTTCAAGCGGCACGGGGTTCCCGTTCACGTCGTAAAAAGTGATCATCTTCCTCCCTCCTTAAATGAATATCGGGTAGTAGCTGATCTCGACCATTGTTGCGGCGTTGCCCGTCCCACTGATCTCAACCGTTGTAAGCCCAGGTGACAGCTTAGGAAACTCCGTCATGTTCGTGTCAGCAAATTTGTTGGTGGTTACCTCGGGTGCTCCGTTGCCTCCCGTTATCTGCTTGACGGTCTTTTTGTAGCTGTCGATTTCAATTACGCCGCTGATATTTGATATCGTGATTCCGAGTATCGTAATGCTCGTTGAAGCCGTGGTAATCCTTATTATTGCGGGCGTTTTGCAGTTTCCGTCGACGAATATGCTTCCCGACGCGGAGAGCGTTTCCGTCTCGAGGGCTCCGTGACGGTAGCCCTCGAGTGTAAACTTCACCTGTTTTATCCAAGGCGCTTTTTCTATTGGAGTGGAGGCTTTCTTGAACACGCAGAAATACGTAAAACCATCCGGCAGAAGGATCTCTGCGCCGTTGTAAAGATGGCCGATGAATTCAGCTATATTGAGGGCAATATCGTTCTCGGTCTCTCCCTCGAAGTCCATTGTAAGCGTAACCCCGCGAAGCCCCAGCGTATGCCGGAGCTTTACGGGGATCATGGATGTCGGAGGGGTAATGTAGCCGTTCGAGTATTCACAGGCTCCTATCTCGTAGGAGAGCAGATGTCCTCCGTAGGTGCCGAATGTTGCTCCGTTGATCTTGGGATCAATCATTTACTTTCCCTCCCATTCGAGTTCTTTTGAAATATAGGGTGTCATGGTGCGGGCAACCTTTTTCCCGTCGACGTAGATATTATTCTCTATGTATGTCGGCTTGGATTTATCGTCGTTGTCGTCTTCCTGCTTCGTATCGGAAACAACCTTGTATGCGTCGGACGCTCTGCCCGCGCTTATGGTGGTTCCGGCCTCAGTATTGACGTCTTCGACGAACCTCTGCATCTTTATCGCAATGGCCTTGTAGTCAGGCGGGATTTGATCGCTCGTGAGGCTGAAATCGACATCGGCGATATCCTCCGCCATTTCCTTTGCCGCGTCTACGGCGACCTTTGCATTCTCCGTCAGGCCTTCCGCCAAACCAAGGACGAGGTTCTTGCCGATTTCGCCCTTCATAAGTGTCGACGGGCTATGAATCCCGAAGAAGCCCTTTATGCCGTCGAGTATGCTCTGTCCGAAGCCTTTGATCTTGTCAAGTACCCAACCGGCGGCATCTTTTATGCCGTTCCAAAGGCCCTGAACGAGGTTCTTGCCGACTTCGGCAATATTACTGATTGCTTCCCTGATCTTGTCCGGTATCTGCTTAAAGAAGTTCTTGACCTGTTCAACGAGCCAATTCCACTTTTCGGCAATACCGTCTTTGATCTTCGTTATCCATTCCGCCGCTGCTTCCTTGAACTTCGTCCAAAGGTCTTTCACGCTCTGGGCAAGGCTCGTGACGAGCTCGACGACTTTCGTTACGAGCTGTGTGAATATCTCGGGAAGCTTTTCCACTATGGTGACGACAATGTGAATGACCGCTTCAATGAGCTGCGGAATCGTCTTTATCAGCCCCGTAACAATCTTCCCAATGAGATCGGGCAATATCTCAACGATCCTCATAATGATCGTGGGAAGGTTCTCCACGATGGCTATTACAAGGTCAATGACGCATTCGATCAGTACGGGAATGAGGTCGAGGATCGCGTTAATGATCGTGTCGATCAAATCCGGCAGACACTCGACAATACTCATTATTATGTCGGGCAAAGCCTCAACGATGGCGAGGATAAGGTCGACTACGCAGTTAATGAGGTCTGGAATGCAAGCTACAATCGCTCCGAGGATGGACTGAATAAGCTCTGGTATGAGCTGGACAATCGACATTATCAGTTCCGGCAAAGCCTGAACTATTGCCAAGATCAACTGCAGAACGCAGTCAATCAGCATGGGAACGAGCTGTATGATCGCCCCGATAATGCTCTCAATGAGGCTCGGGAGGATAGCAATAATCGACTGAATGATCTCGGGCAGTGCATTCGCTATGGCAAGCACTATGGAAATAACCGCTTCAATAAGGTTCGGAATGAGAACCAGAAGCGCGTCGACCACCATTTGAATAATCTCGGGGAGCATTCCAAGGATGGACTGAATGATCTCCGGCAAAGCCTCAACGATGGCTGTGACGACTGTAACAATGCAGTCGAGTAAAACGGGGATCAGCTCGACGAGCGTATCAATAATGAGCTGTAAAAGCTCCGGCAGAAGCTCTACGATCTGGTTTATCAGTTCGGGCAAAGCCTCCGCTATGGCTGTAATCAGTTCCTTTACGCAATCAATAAGTTGCGGCAGTGAGTCGCGCAACCCCTGAACGAGCGAGGAGACGAGTTCGCCGACGGAATCTATCAATCCAGGCAGGGCTTCTAAAATGCCGGTTACTACAGCATTGATGAGGTTTGTTCCGGCTTGAATCAGTCTCGGAATGAACTCTACGAACTTACCCCAAAAGCCCGCGATCCCTTCAACCATCGTGTTTACAATGCTGTCGGCGTTCTCCGCGAGCCCGTCACATAGCGCTATAACGAGCTCTCCGCCAAGCTCCACCAGATCCGTCGCTATGCTGTATATGCCTTCGATCAGTATCGAAACGAGGCTCGTGACCGACTGCGCGATTTGCCCTGCCGATCCTGCGAGCCCCTGAACGAGGGAAGAAACGATCTGTACGCCGCCCTGAATGAGCAAGGGTACGTACTCTACAATCTTGTTGACAGCCCGCGCGAGCGCGTCTCCGAGTGCAGTTACAAGCCCATCGAAGCCCCCTTCGTTGACTGCCGCCGTAAGGTCGGACATTATGTCGGTGGCTTCCTGCACGAAGTCACGCATCATTCCCGTGCCTTCGCCTATGCCCGAAAGGGCTCCGTACAGCGATATGCCGAAGCCCTCCGTTGCGGATTGCAATATCGTTATATCGCCCTTGAGGTTATCGAGCTTCGTGTCGGCCATCACCTGAGCTGCGCCTTCGCAATCTTCGAGCTTTCCCTTGAGGTCTGCAAGCTGTTCTGCACTGTTGCCGGCGATGGAGTTAAACGCCTTCAAACCGGCGGTAGTGAATATCGTTCCTGTGTATGCCGCCTTTTCCTCCTCCGTGAGGTCGCCGAAGGCGGTATTCAGGTCGTTTACTATGTCAATAAAATCTCGCTGTTTTCCATCCGCGTCATAAATGGCAACTCCGAGTTCGTCGAGCGCCGTCTTTGCATTGGCAGTCGGCGAATACAAGTCACTCATGGCCCTTGCGAGGTAGTTACCTGCCGCGCTTCCCTGATAGCCCTTTTCGGCAAGGGCAAGCAATGAGGTGGTAATCGTCGTAAGAGACTGGTTGTACGAGCCGCCGAGGGAAGCGGCGGTAGACACCGCTTCACCGAGCTGTTCGGTGGACGTATTTGCGAGCGTTGCGCCCTTCGCGTACATATCCGCGATTCTGGCGCAATCGTTCATGTTTATCCCTGCTTCGCGGAACGAGGTAGACATGGCCTTAACAGTGGTAGTTAGGTATCCCGCTGCCGCGTCCATGTTCATTTCGCCCGCGCTCGCGAGTGCGAGAGTAGCGTCTATCGCTTGGAGCTGTTCATCGAGCGATAGGCCCGCCATAGCGAGGATATTGAAGCCCTCCGCCGCCTCCGTCGCTGTAAACTTTGTGGATGCGCCGAGCTCCTTTGCTTTGTCTGCAAGTATGCTTATCTCCTCGGTCGTCTTTCCCATTGTGGCGGCGACGCCCGAGATTGCGTATTCGAAGTCGGAGCCCACGCTGATAGCATAAGCTCCGAGCCCAACAAGCGCGGCACCGGCGGCGGCAACTGCCGTTGCAATGCCGCTCGTAAGTGTCGCTCCAAGGTTTGCCAGACCGGTTCGTAGGCCGCTCTGGTCGAGATCAGTATCAATAATAACAGAGCCGTCTGCCGACATATAATCACTTCCTTTTCGATGTGGTTACACGCGGCTCAACGGCTCAAAGCGTATGTACACCCCTGCGTAGCAGAGGATCGTTGTCTTTTTTTCAGGTGAAATCCCGTGGACGGTCTTGCAGATCGCCCACGGGTTTATTATGTTTATTATTTCGCAGTCTTTTGCTCGCCGTTTTCTATGACGAGCTCAAACTCTTTCTTGCAGCCGCGAGTGCATTTCAGGAATACTCCGTGGCACTCCGCTGTGTCTTCGTAAATAGAGTGCTTTGCCCCGCAGTATGGGCAAATAATCCAACTTCTTTTAGTCGCTACGCGTTTCATCATAGCATACCTCCGAATGCTGCGCCCGCTGCTGCTACCTTATCCTCGAAAGAGAGGTTCTGCGGTAGGGCGTAAATTGCTTTCAGGCGGGCTATGCGTTCTCGCTCTTTGCTGTTCTCGATCTTTCCGAGATCGGCGGCGCGGTAGCCCATGATCTCGACGATCTTGTTGTGATCTTCAAGGCTCCGGAAAAGCGCTTGGAACTTCCACCAGTGCAGATAATCAATCTCGTTCAGGTCGATCCTGTATTGTGCGAGGAATGCTCCGTAGATGTACGGTGCGTCGTACTCGTAGTCATAGTACATCTTAGGTTTGAGTTCGACGTTCCCGTTCTTCTTAGGTTCGTGACGTCGGCTTTTTGGCGCTTCTCCGCAACGGTATAGGTTTAGGATGGCGTCGACTGCCGCCTCGATGTTCCTCGGCCTTTCCTCGGTGAAGAAAAGGTCTATGACCGATTCGACGCGCTCTCTCGCGCCTTGATCTCTGTCGGTAATGATTTTCTCAAAAATGATAAAAGTGCGAAAATCCGTATCCACGAAAAGCTCCTTGCCGTCGACATCGACGGTCTCGGGCAAGGAGTCTAATAGTATGTTCGCCATTACTTCTTCCTTGCGGCGGCTCTGCGCTGTTCGCGGTTAGAATATTTGGCGAAGACGTTCTTCGTGTTTATCACGTCGTCCTTCTGGTTGCGGATAAACGCAAGGAACGCGTCATAGGCTGCGTAGCAGTACGCTACATTTGATTTTTCGGTGCACAGCGCGTCGCCCGCTCCCTCTCCGAGTGTTTCGTCGAAGAAGGTTTTAAGCATCTTGCACTGCGCTCTGAGGATTTCGGACGTCTTTCCAATTTTGGGAAGCGTCTTTTCGACCTCTCCCATCTTGTCGATTGCCGTTTCATATTTTGCGGCATCGTCCGCGTCGCGGAGGTCAAACTCGTAGGAGTGTCCGTTATACTCGAAAACTGTGGGGATCGGTGTCGTCTGGCTCATTTGCTCATATCCTCCGTTCCTATCAGTTTGCGGTAAAAGTCTTGGTAGACCGGTCGAAGATACCATAGACGGCATCGCCGCACGCCTTCATCGTGCCGGTGTAGATCAGCGCGTCCGTACCGTCGCCCTTGTTTGCGGGAATGATGGCGTAGGGACGCTTGACTGCCTTGTAGCCGCTTACCTTCTCGTAATAAGTGGCTATGTTGGCTACGTTCGGCTCTGCGACGGCAGTGTAGGTCGTACCGGACAGGGTATAATAGGTCTTACTGTTGTCGAGGGCGCTGTCGGAAGTCTTGAAATACCTCTCGGCCTCCTCCCAACAGTTGACCGATACGATGTTGCGGTGGGTGTCGGTTCCGACAAGCTCGTTATCGGTGATCTCCATGATCTCCTCAATAACGGGTTCGCCGGTGATAATATCGCAACTATAAGAAATGCTCGGTGAATACCCGATCACGTCGGTTTTCTCCGTCTTATAGTTGACATACTTGCGGGTGTACTCTTTCGGGTTCTTTGCCTCGGGAAGCGTGGTAAAACCTTCGCCGATAAGGTGGTAAGCCGAGGGCGAGGTTTTCAGGCATTCCATGTAGCTTTCGAACTGATAGCGGAGTACGAGTTCGTTCGTTGCGGTAGACATTTAATTCCTCCTTGCCTTGTATTCAAGCGAAAAGACCGCTTGGTAGTCTTCCACGCCGTTGTCGTACCGTGCGGCGATGGATGGGGTAGTGTTGAGTGATATGGACGTCGGTCGCCGGTTGTCGTCGATGTAGGGCAAACGGACGAAGCTCCCGTCGGATTCGTCCGTCTCAGTAAGCCATGCGGCAAGATCGTTAAGGATAGCTATCGCGTCGAGCCGCGAGGCCGTGTCCTCTCCGCTTACGCGGGCATAGACTGCGAATCTCCACACGGCAATATAAGAGCCATTGACGTATGACTTTTTTTCCTCCGCTGCCGCAAGCTGTTGGATCATAAGGCTCGGAACGTCCTTGCCGAGGTCTTCAAGCTTGAACTCGACCGGTTTGCGGGGCCACGAATTAAGGTGGTTTCTCATTGCTTGTGCAATAAGAATGCTGTCAGTCGGGAATATTCTTGCCATGTGTTACGAGTTTCCTTTCACGATTTTGTCGACGCCTTTCAGCCATGCGTCTTTCTTTGCCGCCTTTGCCTTCTCGAACCACTGAGCGCACGCTTGCGGGTGCTTGTCCTTTGAGAAATGGTAGTTGACGCCATAGTACATTTTCTGCGCGTACGGCGCGTTGTACTCTATTTTCCCGCTACCTATTACCGTTCCGAGAATGCCCGAATTGCGAAGCATGCCCGTTCGCATAGGTACATACGGATCGCTGTCCTTCAACACCTCGTTATCCAAGAACTTTTGCGCCTGTGAAAACTTCTTGTTAAAACGTCCTATGCAGGATTGGGTGTTGAGTTTGAGCCGGTAACTAACCCCGCTCAAGTAGCGTCGACCTCAAAATGCCACATTCGGCGTGATCCGGTTTCCTTTCGGCAAAAGCCACAGACGCGAAGCCGGTTCGTGCTCCCTGTTTTGATAATGTAGTCATTTCCTTTGTCGCTGAGCGTCCAGAAAGAGCTCTTATCGGTAGCCTCTGCCCACTCCTGATAGGGTAGGTACGTCCTCGGGGAGCCATCGGAGGCTGTCGCGACGGTTTTGTCGTCGAAGATATACAGCCTCGTTTTGTCGCCCGATTTCTTCCCGTGCGAATCGGTATTGGCTCCCTCTGTAAGCGGGCAATAGCAGTGTGCAAGCGTCGTTTCCTGATATACAGCTTCGTCGTTGATCTCTCCGATGTAGTTGAAGAGAGTAACGGTGTCGGTCAGCATATTAAGTCTTCCCACGGCGATCCCTCCAAGCATAAGCCCAACGGGTCATAAGTCCGAGCCTCTTGAGTAGTGCTATCGCCAAGGCTGATACAGGAATGCCGTTAAAAGTACGGACAGCGTCCTGACGCGCATTTCCCTTCGAGATAGAGTAATCGCCGAGGTGTTCGCTCCCGCCCGTGTAGGACGATTCTGCGAAGCCTACGGCGGCGTCTATTCCGCCCTGCTTATAAAGCAGCTCGACCTGATAGGCGACCGCTTTTTTGTAGAGATCGTCCTCAAGGTCGGCTGCTTTCGGCTTGACTATGCAGACTTCGTAGATGACGTCCGAGGCTATATCAGCGAGACGGTCGAACTCACTCGCAGGGATCGTGGCTCCGTGAAAGGTTTCGTTGTAGTACGTCAGGTCGATATTAGCCATAAGCGCCTCCGTTCATCAGCCGCGAGAGATGATCCTCGCGATGGGGATGGTCTTGTGGGCGATGTACTGCTTGCCGCTCTCCGTCTGGGAGTTGACGAGCTCCCAGTTTGCGCCGTTGCGGAGCTCCGCGTCGGTGGGAGAGAGGGTAGACATCGAGGCCATGGTGAAGCTGATGCCGTAAGGAGCGAAACACTTCCTCTGGCGGGAATACAGGGTATCCTGACCGCCGTTGGTCTTGGGATCGCGGTCGACCTCGTAGGGCTTCTTCGCGCCGCAGTCGGTGTACTCGATAGCACCATCGCCGAGGACGAAGGTGGTGTAAGCGGTGTACTCGTCGGCGGGGGTAGTCGTCTTGACCTCGACTACGAGAGCGCCGGTGGAAGCCGCCTTCGTGACGGTAACGACGGGCTGATGGTAGCCGAACGCGGTGTTCTTCTGGGTGAAGGTAATGGTGTCGCCCGACCTCGTGATCGTGTACTTCGTTGCGGTGCCAGAGGTGAGCGCGGAGAGCTTGTTGTAAAGCACTTCCGCGTCGTTCGAGGCGTTGCTCGTGGAGGGCAGAACGAGGTTGGTGTCGGTAGACACCGTTCCGTTCGCTACCCAGGTGTACTCGACACCGAAGATGGTGATCTTGTCACCGGCGGTGGGAGCCGTCTTCACCTGGAGGGTGTAGACGCCCTGAGTGGCGAGGGTGTCGACGTGGGGCATGGTGTCGTCAATGAGAACGACCTTGCCGTTCAGCGTGCCGAGAGTGAGCTCGCGCTCGATACCCTGCGCATCGGTGTACTTCATGTATGCGAGGAGCTTGAGGTTTTCAAGGTTCGTCGCAACAACAGAGTGCATGATGGCGAGGGAGAACTTGCCCTTGTTGTCTCCGCAAGCCTTCTGGATCGCGGAGTTAAGAGTGATGCCGGACATACAGCCCGCGCCGACATCGTTTGCGGCGGCGTTGCCGGTAACGTCGGTAGTGTGCTTGTCAACGAAGATCGCGCCCTCAGGATCGGACATGTTGAACACGCCGGTGAGGATATTGACGATGGTCGCCTGATCCACTTCGTTCCAGTACTCAGCGATCTGCTCCGCGATATTCTCGATGAAGTCCTGACCGCCAGTGATGTCGTAGCTGAAATCCTTTTCAGTCCACGCGGCTGCGCGGCCGACGACAACGCGGGAGTGCTTGAAGGTCACGGTGCTGCCGGCAGAGATGTCGGTGCTGCCGTCATAGTTAAGCGCCTGATAGTTGTTGATCAGGCCCTTAAGCGTGGTGGTGAGGTAGTTGCCTCCGTCCTGATCCGCCATGCTCTGCGCAAGGTCGGGACGGGGACGAATCGCACGGCTCTTGATAAGCTCCGTGCGATTGGGGTTAGGCAGACGGTCAATATAGCCCTTGAACACGTCGCCGTTAAAGATTTTGCTGTCAAAGACAGATACGTCAGGCATTTTATTATCCTCCTATCATTAGTCGAATTTGATCTCCGCGTTCGGATCGGCGTTCTTGCGCTTCATCATTTCCGCGAGAGACATTTTGGGTTTGGGCTGTGTGTGGTTGGGAGCAGGATCGGCAAACTTGGGCTTGAAGCTGCTGCCCGCAGGAGCGGGAGTGGGCTCGGGCGTAGGCGCAGGAGGGGTTGCCGGTGCGGGTGTCTCGATAACAAACGCCGCTTTGTTATCGTCGTCCGCCATAAGCTTTTCCATAAACTCCTTGCCTCCGACGAGCTTGCCGTCTACGAGCGGGAGATTGAGCTTGTCGAACTCCGCCCTGATGCCGCTCTCAGCCATCTTGGAACTGAACTTATAGCCACGGAAGAACAGGTCTGTCGCGTAGCCGCGTTCCTTTTCCTCGAGAGACTTCTTGAGAGCGGCGGTGTCGTCGTTGTACTTCTTCTCCCAATCCGAAACGGACTTCTTCACGCCTTCGATGTCCATATCCTTGTAGGACTGGATCGTGGCGTTTGCGGCCTTGAGCTGATCTCCCAGGCCCTTGAGCTCAGTTTCCTTTGCGTCGAACTTGTCCTTTGCGACGTAGCCGCCCTCCGCGAGGTTGGCGAGCTTAATGGTCTTGTCCTCGCTGAGCTTTGCGACGAGCTGATCGTAGGTCAGTGCAACGGGTGAGCCGTCTTCGTTCGTTCCGAACAGTTTCTTGAGAAATTCGTACATGGTCTTTCCTTTCATTCGCTGATTTTTTTAAGCGTTGGTTCACTCCAACATCTGCTATGCGGAGATATATCCCCTCCGCAAGGGAGAGTGTGACGCGGTTTATATCCCGTGCGTCGCGGGAGGGCTCTTGAGTGTATATAAAAGGCCGTTCGGAAACCGAGCGGCCAGTGCTATTGAATTGTAATTGCAACAACCTTGTGCGGCCTTACAACGACTGTGCAACATTCGTGCAACATTCGTGTAACAATCGTGCAACGCGTTGCGTGTGTTAAACGTGAATTGGAATTGAGTTGTAATGCGTTAAAATCGAGTTAAAGGCTATTTTTGCGTCTTTTTGAGCATTTTTCGCACCTTAACGTGCATTTTTCTCGAATTAACGCATTTTAAGGATTTCCGGCTCTGCGCCCTCCCCAGACCGCTTTCGCGCTTATGCTCCGGTTCCAATGACCGATTTGTTCGCGTTCGGGGTTTCGCGTCCGTCCATGCTGTTCAAGGAATGCTCTGAGCCTCGCTTCCCTCTGTTTCAAAAGGGCAGATGCGTTGTCGAAATCTCTGTCGAGCTGAGCATGGAGATCGGGATCAGTGCAACCGTCTCTTGCTCCGTCAAGCGCCTGTACGCGGCGCTTCGCGTCTCTGATGGCCCTTTCGAGTTCTCTCTGTCTTTGCTGTAAACGGTAGTCTTCGTCGTTGTCCCTTCCCGCGTCCGCCGAGGGATCAGTCGAGAACGAGTGAGTAGAAAGTCCCTCAAAAAACGGATAGAAATTATGGTAACAATTCCATCCGCATAGCCCTTCGCCAGTTCCGTAGCCGGTTTCGCGATAGAAGTCGGGGTAGTGACGATGGTGCCCTTTTATGCAAAAGACGCGGCCCTGCCATTCAGCGTGCGACGGCCTTGCTCCGGCGTGTGAAGATGTCTCGACGAGTTCACAGCCGTACTCCTCCGCCCGTGCGAGCTGTAATTTCCCGACGGACTGATTAAGCCCCGTCAAGATCGCTCTGCGTATTCCCGCCTCTATGCTGATGTGCGATCCCGTTGGATAAGCAATAGTGTGTATTCCGAGCGAGGCAAGGGCGTTTACCGCGTTCCGTATCGCAGAGGCGTAGTCGCTTGCGCCGGTAATGACCTGCAGATAGGCTCCGTCGAGTGCGTTCAGGAATGCGTTCGAAGTGATAAGGGCCGTTGTTTGCGTATAGTTTTTCAGAAGGGCCGCCGTATTCTCCGCGCCCTGCAACAGTATGGCTTGCTGAACCGGCGAAGCGGATACGGAGGCGGTCTCTATTCCCGCCGCTGCGTAGATTGCATTATCTGTCGCCAAAGCCTGATTTACCGCATCGTTCGTAATGCCGTTGAGTAACCCTCGGCTTTGTGTTTCCGTTTTGGTTATAAGAGCGTCCGCCTTGACCGTCATGCGACCAAATTCACGCCGTTTTGCCTCTTGCCACTTTGCAACGTCATCCGTAGAACCGATTTTGGTTATAAGGCGGCATATCTCCGTGGTAATGCCCTGCTCCAATTCGGAGAACTTTTCGACGATGGGATCGGCGGCGGACATCAGGTACTGAGGCGTCAGCATAGCCTTTGCCTCCTTACTTGAAGTGCCTTCCGGTCTTCTTGTCAACGAGCTCTATTCGGTTTACGACTTCAAAGCCGCATATGGATACGACGGATTTGAGCACCTGAATAAGCAAGCTAACCTTGTTTTCAAGATTCGTCTCCGCCTGAATTGCTCTGTACGCGGTCGGATCGGGATAACCCTCCGCGTTGTAAAAATCACTCCTTCGGCGGCCCATCTTCGTCTTCCTCCTCTTTGTTGTCATTATCGCTTGGCTTAGGCGGGTTGTCGAAGCCGAGTATCTGATCGGGCGTTGCCCCGTCAAGCTCATTGACTTTGAGCCTTGCGGTAGCTTCGTCCTCCCCGTACCACTTCATGCGGTATTCCCACTTCATCATAAGCCCCTGTGATACTTCCTGTTGGTCTCGGGTTCTCTCTGTCTCCGCGTCTACTATGATTGAGTCGTCCCAAACGAAGTTCATTTCGTACTCCCCATCAGGGCAGAGCTCGTAAAGATAAGCGAGGCACCTCATGGCGTATGCGAGCCGGCGAAGCGCGTTTTCGAGCGACTTCTGAATATCCGAAACGGTCGCATAGGATCTCTGCTTCATCGCGTTCATCTCCGTTGCGGTTTTTTCGACCTCCGACGGATCCGAGAGCGTTCCTCGCGACAGACAGCAAGCGTCTTCGATCTGGATCAGCACGCGGTTCAATCCCGACATATAGTTCGCGTCTCGAAGCTGCGGAGCCCATGCCTTCATAAGGTTGTCCCCGCTTACGTTTGCGGAGTCAAGGTTATTCGTCCGGTAAAGACGCTCTTTTCCTTTCGGGAGCATGGGCTCTCCGTTTACGCGCATAAAAGCGTCGTCAGAGGCATCTATGGCAAGCTCGCCCCCCTTGTATTCCCATAATAGGCTCTGGTACTGATCGTCTGCATCTTGTATAAGCCCGACGGCCCTTGCGTAAACCGATACCCCGAGCGGAGAGTCCTTATCCACTACGTTCCCGAGGGGTATTTTGAAATACGAGAATAGCGGCGTTTCGATATCGTGTATAACCACTTTCGGCTCAATCTCCGCCCATGCCGCGACCTCGCTGAGCTCGCACGGTTTTCCGAGTGCTTGCTCCGTCGCTGAGACGTATGCGGTGTTCGTCACGGTGTAGGTCGTCCCCTCGAGCTCATGTTTTTCGAGGCGGCTGTAAACCTTCCTGCCGTCCCAATGCCGATAAATGAAATAAGCTCCGGTTATTTCCTGAGCGTTATTGAACGCAATAGGGTAGAAAGCGTTCGCGTGGATGATCTCTGTCGTGATCCCGTCACGACAGATGTACGGCTTGAAGACGATTCCGCCTCCCGCGCAAGCGTACTCGACATTCGGGCGAATATCTTTCAAAACGAGCTCGAACTGCTTTGCGATAAAGTCCGCCATTGGAGAGCCGGTGATTTTCACCTTCATCTCAAGGGTGACGGATCGCGCCACTTCGGAAGCGATGATCGCAGGAAGCACAAGGGATCGGCTGTCGCTTCGGAGCCAAGGCGAGTTATCGCCGTACATTTCGAGCCAAAGGTCGATGGTCTCCATCATCTTATCCGAGATAATGTTTTTGTCTTGGGCGACGTCCGCTATGCTCCTCATAAAGTTGTTTGCAAACACGCCTCTAATCCTCCTCGCTATATTTTTTACAAATTCTAATGCCATTTCCCTCCTCCTATCTATCCGAGAGGAAGCGCGTTCCCTCGCGCTCGATAGTGTATTCAAATGCGTTCAACGTGCCGACATCGGCCGAATCGCTTCGAGTGTCCGCCGTCTTGCGCTCCGTCCACGTTGCGGAGCCGAGTGCCCGTGATAATGTCTCACAGTCCTCGGTGAGGAACAGCCTCCCCTGCGCCAAGAGGCGCGTGGTAAGACGTATCCTGTTGTTCACGTCGTCATCGGCTGCCCGTCGTACATTGATTGGTATGCTGTATCGGTCGGCTGCGTCGCGTATGCATTTGTAGAGGAAAACCTCTTGCGCGTCGACGTAGGCGTAATCGAGCTTCCCGAAGCGTTCCAAAATGGTGTGGCAGAACTCATAGAAGCGCTTTCCGAGCGCGTCCGTCTCGACCTCTCCGGCGTATTTGTCCGAAGCGAGGACGACCGCCTTTTTGTGACCGACAATAATAGCGGTCGCAACGAAAGAAGTCCCGCGCACCGAGCTCCCTATGCTTATGCCAACATTGACCTGGGCGATAGGCATTGAGCGCACAGCGTCCCACGGAATAATGACCGCCTCCGCCCGTTCGGAATACTGGCCGTAAATCCTGTTCGGGGTGAAACAGGATAGTGCGAGCGCGTCGGCTCTGTCCGGCGATTTGATTTTCCGCTTTTTCATCTGTTCCTTGCTCTCGAGCTGTATGCGGCCCTGACTCGTGATCCCGTATTTTCTGACAGAAAGCTGTCCGACGAGCTCCGAGTCATCCGGCAAGGCGAGCTCTCCGGCCTTCATTGCCATTTTAACCGTATTCCACATATAGGTGGTAATGTCGGCGTAGTGTTCCTCAGAGCCATCCTGAGGAGGCTTTGAGGCGAAATTAACAGGCACAATTTCCATGCGCCACAGCTTTTGTTCGGTCTTGACCTCTTCGAGGCGGTCTGTAACTCCTCCGCCCATTCCGGTATCGTCAATGCAGATCGTTATCGGCCCCTTGTACTCTGGGTGCTCTGTTATAAGCTTTTTAAACAGAATAACGATGTCCCCAGCCGTGGACATTAGGTTTTGTCCGTGTCGAATGACTGGTAGCTCGACTTTCCCGTTCACGTTAGTCGCTATGGCTGTTTCGTCGTCTCCGAAGCGGGCAACGTCCACGCCCATCGAAATACGGCGTATTGGAACGTCGGGGAGCTCCGTGACGACGCACTGCTCGATAAGCGGAAGCGGGATGAATACATCGTCTTCTTGCTGTGGGAAATCGCCCTTGACGCGGACTCGGAAGACATCGCTGTCCTCGCCGTACATTTCAATGATCGTCTTGACGAAATCCTGAGACACGCGCGGACTCTCTCGCCCGTCGATATGGAATGTGGAATACTGAGCGCGGTTCCGGTTATGGCTATCGTAAAAGAAGCCGGATAACTGAGTGGGGTTCCCGCACATAAGCAGTTTTGCCCCAGGCGTCGAAAGAGCGCCCAGAACAGGCTCAAATATTTCGTCCTTTACGCCGCTCGCCTCGTCAATGATGTATAAAACGTCCTCCGCGTGGAAGCCCTGCAGGGCATCGGGGTTGCTCGCTGTTCGTGCGACTGCGAACCATTCCTCGGGGTAGCCCTTCATATAGACTTTTTCTTTCGTCCACGTGATCTCTCGGGCGAGGGCTTTGTTGTTTCGGAGCCACTTGCTTACCTCCGCCCAAAGTATGTCGTAGAGCTGATGTTGCGTCGGGGCCGTGCACGGTATCTTGGGAAATTGCCGTGTGGCTAAAAACCATATGACTGTCCACGCCTCGACAGTGCTCTTTCCGACACCGTGACCGCTCCGAACACTTGTCATCGTGTTCGCGGCTACACTCCGTAATATAGAGGCCTGAATATCATCAGGCTTTGCCCCGATAACGTCCTCGACGAACTCGACTGGGTGATCCGCGTAATACAGTAAAGCGTCTTCAAGTACCATATCAGTTGCCCTCCGTCCGCTTTTTGTATGCCGCTATAATCGTGTCTGCCAAAGACGAGGAAGCGTTTTCCGCTGCCTCCTCTGACTCTTTTGTGTTGTCCCTGCTCAATCGTTCGAGCTTTGCGCCCTCCGTGAGGAACTTTAGAAGCTCAATCGGCGTAAGCTCGTTAAAATCAAGGCTTTTTAAGGCTTTCAGGGCTTTGTTCTGCATGAGGACGCCGAGCTGCGACTGTCTTTCTTGCATTCCCGCTATTTCCTTTTTGCGGGCGTTGTATGCTATCCGGCGCTGATCCGCGTCATACTCACGGCTCCGGCTTTGCCAAGACCACTGTGAACTCCAACGCTTTATCAACGTGTCGCTTTTGGATAACTTCTGGGCAACTTTCCGCAAAGAGCGTTCAGCGCCCATTTCAAGATATAGCGAAAACGCCTCGTATGCTTGTACACTCTCTTTCGCCTGTCTCTCCCACGGCTTCTCACTGGCGTTTTTCGCCATGTTCCGCCTCCGGTTTGAGGGCGTATTTGTAGATTATGTCGCCGTGCTCATCCCTCCCCACAGGCCGCAGGATACCGCCGTATCCCTTCGCGGGGCTCGTTCCTTTTTCGGGAGTGTTCCAATTTGCCCTTAAATACTCGGCCATTGTGGTGTCAAAGTTGAGCGCACGAGCTTTGTTATTGCCTGTGTTGTATCCGGCGGCTCCGCACCATGGGAAAGAGAAGTACTGGTTTATTCCGCTTGATATGTCAGAAAACCGCACGAAGCCTTTTTCCCGCGCGGTGATTATCGCCTGTCCGATATTCCCGTCTTGACTTGCCCCCCACTCCGGCGGAACTCCACAGCAGTTGCATGCGTCGTTGCACTCACGGCAAAAGGCGTCGGAAACGTGGAAGCGCATTCCGAGCGAGTGAACAAAGTCTCTCATTTCGTGGATAATCGGGGCTTTAATTGCACGGTTGAGTCGCTTGTATCCGTGCTGATGGCTATGTTCCATGTAGTAGGCGTGTATATCGAAGCCGCAGACCCTGCTCATTTCGGCATAGCGCTTTTTGAGGTCTTCGTTTGCCCGCGCTTCCATGCAGAAGAACTCCGTCGTCACGCTATCGGCTCCGGCTTCTTTCGCGAGGCTTATCAGCTTCTTGTAATCATCGGAGACTCCAATGATGTACGGCCTCAATCGGAGCGTAACGTGTATGCCGAGCTCGGAAAGCCGCTTTATAGCGGCGAGCCTTTCCTCGGGCGACGGTACTCCGCGCTCAATGCGGCGTGCTTTTTCTTTGTCTGCCGTAATAATGGATATTTTGACGTGCCAGTTATGGGCGTGTTTTGCGAACAACTCCATGTACCGTTCGTCCTCCGTCCACCAAGCAGCCTTTGTGGAGAACGACAAGGGGTAATCTATCTTGTCGAAATATCTAAGGAGCTCGAGGGTTATCCCGTGCCTCCGCTCCCATTCGTCGAATTCGTCGGCAAGTCCGCCCCACTGCATTATGCGCCTGTTTTGAATATACGGGAAGAATTGGAGATCGTTCTTCGTGACCGCCGCCGTATCGTTCCTTGCCGCAGACTCGAAAAGGTGGATAACCTTCTCGGGGTCGACGCAACGTATTCCTTCGCCACCTATATAGCCTTCGAGTGTGTGGCTTTTCTGGAAGAACGCGAAGCAGTAGAGGCAGTTGTAGGCACATTTGCTGTACGTGTCCATCGTCATAGGCATTGAGCAGTCGGGAATTTCCATGCTCCATCGCGGGCTCCCGTAGTTGAACTTTATACCGGCGTTTCGCTGCTTCCGTTCCATTCTGCACCTCATTCCTCGACTCTGATAACCGTTGTCGATGTGCCTTCTCTGATCTGGTCGAAATAGCCTTCCGTTTCCGCCCACTGGTTTGCAAGATCGGCGCTTTCAAAAACGAGCGTTATGACGAAGCTGCCTCCTACAATGTCGTTATCTCCGTCTTCCCCGAAGTCACCAAAGTCCCAACCCTCTGTGTCGATGTCGTCGTCGCTCGCAAGAATCACCGCGATCTCCTCTGCGGCAAAGCCCGTGACCGAGGCGACTTCGTTGTCAAAATCCTTGAGTATGTCTGCGAGCTTCTCGAAATCCCACTCGCCTTTGATCTTGTTGAGGGCAATATTGAGGAGCTTTTCGTCATTTTCATCAAGGTTCACGACAGATACAGTTACCGTCTGGTACCCGTCATGGGCGAGCACAGCGAGCCTCTGGTGGCCGCCAACGACATTGCCGGTTCTCTCGTTCCATACAATGGGCTGGATATAGTCGAACTCTCGCAAGCTTTTCGCAAGCTTTTCCCATTCGGGATCCCCAGGCTTCATCTCGATACGGGGATTATAGGGTGCGGGGTTGAGTCTTGATACTTCAATCTCCCTCAGTTCCATAGTCGATTCCCTCCATTCTGATCGTGATGTTCCTGCCTGTTTCGGTAAACTCCCTGTCGACGCCTCTTTCTTTCAGCCAACTCTCGGCGGCCTCTTTTGAGGGGAACGACAGAAATATCTGGAATTGCTTTATGATCGGAGGCGCTTCCGGCTTTTCTGTCGAATCTGCCCCCCCCTCTGCGGTTTTTTCGGGTTCGTCATCGTTGTCTTTCAGGGCTTCGTCAAAGAGGTTTGTAAGTTCGTCCTCAGAAAAGCCCGTGAAGGCAATATCGTCGTCGCTGATCTCCTCAAAGAGCGCTTTCAGCTTTTCATAGTCCCAATCGCCCTCGATTTTATTAAGGGCGATGTTTAACAGCTTCTCTCTGTCTTCATCAAGGTCTACGACGACGGCTTCCACTTCCGTCTCTCCCTTCGACTTGAGGACATTCAGGCGCTGATGACCGCTGACGAGCAGACCGGTTTTGCTATTGATAATCAAAGGCTCAACGAGTCCGAAGCGTTCGAGGCTCCGGCTTAATGCTTCCCACTCGTCGTCCCCGGGTTTCAACGTCTTCCTCGGGTTGTATGGTGCGGGTTTTATGTCCGCTATCTTAAACTTTTGGACGTTCATAATAGTCTCTCCTTTAATGTACCTTGATCTTCTTATCCGGTAGAATGACGCGCACCTCGCTGTTCTTCCTCGGGTGCGGGGCAAGTATGGTCGGGTACGCGTTGCACAGCCGTCTCACGACGATCTCGTTTGCATTGCTCTTCCATGTCTCGTAACAGCCGCCTTTGTTTGTGCGGTGCTTTGCCTGTGGAGCAAGAAAGTTAATCCTTGCCACGTTCCCGCCGAAAGAGAGGAGGCGGGCACAGAGCTCGATGTCCTCTTTGGTGTTGTACGTCTCGTCAAAATATAGTGCCGTCCCTTTCACGAAGCCAATTACGGTGTTTACGGTTACCTTTGTCGAGATGGTCGCCGACATAAAAAAATCGTTGTAGACGGGGTATATCCCGAACAACGGTGATTTGAGCTTTCGGGCCACGTTGAAACAGGCGGAAATAGCGTCGGCAAATTCTTCCTGATCCTCGATTTTCTTTAGCTTCCCGTTTTCGAGGCGGCCTATTGCGGAAATATCATCGTCCATCATGAGCATGTCCGATGATCCTGAAAAGTGTTTAATTATCGCGTTCCGAGCGGTCGTAACGTTCGTAGCGTTCGACCGTACAATGTTCGCGTGGGCTCCATATAGGCGCGTATAGTCTTTGTAGTCTTCCTCTGTCTGGACGAAGATGTATATTCGTTCTTTCGGTATTCCGAGCCTTCTCATGCAATCGAGCGTTTCCTGTTTCTCCGCCCGCCTATAGCTCGGTATCGTTACGATGAAGTCTGTTTTCGGCATCTTCTACCCTCCGGCGTAATTCTGTCGAGCTCAAACCGTGAGCGCGTTTGTTGTAGATGATCTTTATACCGAGGTCGACGCACGTCTCTTTGCCGGTAAAGGTCTTCCCGATGTAGTCCTCTCCGACGAACCGAATATCTATCGGCAATGACCTCAGGGCAAGGTCTAAATCCGCCTCCCCGTCGAGAGGGATAACTTCATCGACCGCGCGGTGTGCTACAAGTTGCGCATATCTCTCGAAAAGGGACTGCACGGGCTTGTTCTTCTCGGGCCTGTCTTTCGTGGGATCGTCGATCAGGCCGACGTATAAAAAATCGCAGTGCCTCTTGCACTCGTCCAACATGAGTGCGTGCCCTGCGTGCATAAGGTCTCCGACGACGCTTGTGAATCCTATAATCATCTTAATCTTTTCGCAACCTCCGTTGCCTTCCTCAGTATCTCCGGCTGCCGGCGAGGGAAGTATTTAAGCATTCTCAGCCAGTGAACGGCCTCTATTGCGGTCGCTTCCATCAGCCACTCGTTCGTTTCAAGGACCTTTACGAGTTCTTTCCTCCGGTCGGAGTAATCCCGCTTGCAGTCCTCGTTGAGAAGTGCCTCTCCGCCGTCGAGTGAGAAGAGAAGCTTTCCAAAGTCCATCAAGAAAGTGCTCATTTCCGTTTTGTCGCTCGGATCAATCAGGAACACCTCGTTTCCGACGAAGATCGTGTTCGACAGGGTAAAATCCCCATGACAGAAGCTTGCGCTTCTCTCTATCTTCATTTCGCGAGCAGCGAAAAATCCATGCAGTATGTCGAACTGATCCTCGGCACCGACTATGCTCGCTCTTTCACTTATCATGCGGTGGAGAGCCCCGACGTCGCATTTTGCTTCTTCCCTATGGACGCTCATAAGCATTATTTGGGAAACAAGCCTACCGAGGTCGGCTGCTGTCAGGTCTTTTCTGTTTCCGCTTATACCGTCGATATACTCGATGTCGATTTTGTTCAGGACGACCGAGTTTACCGTCGGCACGCTGATCCCTATCTCTGACGCCTTTTTATACCAGTCCGCCATCATCTGCGCGTTCCGGCATTGCTTTATTACGCGGTTGCCCGCTCTGAATACCGGCTCTCCGCTGTTTCCGTGTAGCTTCGTGAAGTCGTATTTCCAGAACGAGCTCAAGCTAATCCCTTTATCGTCCACGTAAACGTCGCCGAGAGGCTTGCCGAATACGAGCCGGTCGAATGGTACATCGTGCTCCCTCAGCCATCTTTCGACCTGGGAACGGTTTCGCTCCTCGATGAGGCGTAGATCTCCCTTGCATGAGTTTTGGCCCCTCGCGCTGTAAATAACGATCTCCGCGCCGTCGGCATGGAGCTGTCTGATCTTTGTTATCGTCTTCTCAATCGGCTCCGCATGCTCGAAGTCTCTGTTTCGGTGGCGGCTGATCGTGTCGTCTAAATCAAAAACAAAGATCATGGCCTTCTCCCTCTTGCCCCGTTTCGGGGCATATTCACACATAAAAATACCACTATCCCGCCCTGTCATGGGCTCTTCGAGCGGGATAGTGGTGAACCAAATTGGAGGTCTTTGCACGGTAAATTATATAATAGTTGCATTGCCCACGCAATGCCCAAAAATTGCCCCGTATCGCGTCACCGGCGTTCTATGCCGCTGATCCCAAACAGGAGCGTCGTCAAATCGGTCACGCAAGCGTCGATGTCTTTGTAGACGGTGCGCTTGTCAATGTTTTCGTTCACGGCGACCTCTCCGGCTGTGTAGCTCGGCGTCGAGAGGTATATCGCTTCAAGCACTCTCCAATGCCGCCGGTCTTCGTCTCGCTTTGACTTCTCGCACATTGTCCGATAAATATCGAGCATTCTGTTTACGTGAGTCATTATGACCCGCGTCCGAATACAGCTCCTCTTTATGCTTTCGACGTAAAGCTCCTCATCGGACAGGGTGCTGTTGAGGGATTGCATGATCTCCACGAAATCCTCGGTCGCTTCCTCGGCTTTCTTGACGTCGTAAACGGCGTTCAGGTAGTGTTCATTGAGAGAACGGTAATGCTGCAACAGGAGCTTGGTGTTGTGGAAACGCTTGTCGTACTCCTCTGCCCGAATACGCTTGCGTTCCCTCTCTGCCGCCTTGATCGCGGCAGCTGCGCCCATCTCCGCTCCGGCTTCCGCGCCAATCTTTGCTCCAAGCTCGATCGCTCCCGTAATTACCGTGCCTATATTGCTGTAACACTCTCGGCACGCTGCCTCTGCTGCCGCCTTGATGTATTTCTGCAGTTCTTCTTCCGTGTATTTCGCTTCGCTCATGCTATCCTCCTTATAAGAATCTCAATATTCCTCCAACGTACTTGATCTCGTAGCCTTTCAGCTTTTCCGGCGTGATGTACTGCGCTCCGAAATTCGCCTTCATGTCTCGAAACACGCCCCATGGCACTTTGAAAAACCTCTCGAAGCGGAACGATACGAGCACGAAGCAGTCCGCGCCGAGCGCATGGTGCAGGTCGAGGCGCTTCTTTTGCTCCGAGGTCAAGGCTTTCATTTCGAGCCGGTCAGCGTCCGTGTGCTTTGCCTCGAACGCGACGGCCCTCCCGCCTTTCAGCGTACCTTTGTAATCCGGCTGCGCCTTCTTCGTGAAAACAGCTACGAAACGGCCCTTTCCGAGTGATTGTATCGGCCGCAGTGGTTCCGGTGTCTTTGCGATCTCCGCCAATCCTTTGTCGCTGTAGTAACAGCAGGAGGCCTCTATCATCCGCTCCCATAATTCTCCGGCGACCTTGTTCCTGCGACCGACGGCTACTGCCCTGTAATGCGATGCCGCGTCCTTCACTCGATCAGCCCCAATTCCCTCGCAAAGCACGCCACCTTATAGGCCGTCGCTCCCTTCACGCCCTTGCAACGGCCCTCAGCGAGCCCTCTAAGGAGAAGTTTTACTTCATGGGCATTCTTCTTGGTTTCATCGTCCGGACACGTCTGTGGAGACGACACGGATTTCTGCGCGGCCCTGAACGCTTCGACGAGCTGCTTGTCCGTCATCTTGCGGAGCTTGACTGCTTCATCGTGGAGCGCGATCTGTTCGTCCGTATATCTGCATTTCCTTTTCATGCCGTTTATCCTCCGTATTCTCCGTACTGATCGTTTTCCCTCGGCGATAAGAACTCGATTTCATCCGCTGTGATTTCGAGAGAAGCGCGGATAGTCCCGTCGTTCCCTTCAAATGCTCTTGCGCTTACCTCGCCAACGACGCAGATCTTTTTCCCTTTCGCGAGGTATTTCGCGCAGTTGTCCCCGAGCCCTCTCCATGCCGATACGCGGAAGAAGTCGGTTTCGTTCTTTCCTCCGTTGCGGCGGTTCACGGCAACTGTGAAGGTGCAAACATTCACCCCACTCGAAGTCGTCCTAAGTTCTGGGTTGGCTGTCAGGTTTCCGATGATCGTCAGTTTATTCATCTGTTTCCGTCCTTCCTGTGATAACAGCTTTCGGCTTTGCGTACTCTATAAAGTGCTGATAGGCTCTTTTATTCTCTCCGCGTTCCCTTGTCTGCCGCACCGTGTACCCGTTCTTAACGAGTATCGCCGCAACGGTCAGGCGATCCTGTTCGCTTGCAATCTCAATTCTTGTCATGTAATCCCTCCCAAATGTCTGCAATGTTCTCGTTTGAGCTCTTTCTTGCCACGATAATGGTTCCACGCGGCATTCGTCGCTCAATTATGGTCGGATACCCGAATACAATGTTGACCTGCCTTCTGTAATCGGGTTCATATTCGATCTCTGCCTCCACAAAATCTGCCGCGTTGAGGATAAGCGTGGTATCCTCCTTGTTTGCATTGCAGTCTTTCAGCAATTCCTTGATCTTCTCGATATACCTCTTTTTATTCATTCTTCCTCCTCTCCGAACTCGGGAAATTCGTCGTCTGGGAAGGGTTCCTCCTCGCTTTCCTCGTAATGGTAGGATCCATAAGAGCAAAACATCTCCGGCCGGACTCTTCCCATAAGTCCATTTTTGTGGCTGCACCGTTTCGCCTCCCTGTTGTAGAAGAAGCACTTCCCGCAGATGATTCCTTCTTCTACGTGCTCCGCCGGCAGGGCAGTTATAATCTCGATCGCGATCTGTATTCCCGCCTTCCGCACAGGGTTCTTTTCCTCCCGCTGTTTCTGTTTGAGGAATGGGAGGCAGACATCCATGTTCTTAAAAGTCGGCATATTCTTCATCCTCGTTTAACCCGAAAAGCGGTTGCCAATGAGTGATTCTGCTTCCGGCTTCGAGCTCATCCCATCCGGCCCCAGGGCAAAAGTCGAGGACTTTGAATGATACGAGGTCTTTGTGATCTTTATCGACAGGTGTAACGATCCTCACGAGGTAATCGTCCCTTATGTCGGGGTTTCCGATCTCCGTGCTTATCCATCCGCTGCCCATTTCGTTTTCGATGGGTTTTACATACGAGTCCCACAGTGAGATGTGCCCGTCTTTTACCGGTATGAGAACGATACCCTGACCGGGGCCCTCCGAACTACACTGACGGAAGATCGTGCCTCTGGGGATAAGGACTTTCCCTTCTTTTCCCTCTTCGAAGTCGCAAATATCCTTGATTAAAATGCAAGTGAAACTATCCCTTTTGCTCATTTCCTCCCGTCCTTTCCATGAGCTTTTCCCTGATTCTCGTGCAATGGAGTTCAGTTGTTATGCATTCTTCAAACTCGGGGTTGGTGCACGGGCATTTGCTGCAGTATTCATCGTACAAATACTGCCTTATGGAGTCTTCGTCGTACTCTCGTTCGCCGGTGTCGTCGAAGTACTGTGCGATTGCCGCTTCGCAGAACAGACATTGCTTTTCGTCGAAGAACTCTCCATCGTACTTGCCGCTGTATCTGCAATACCTTTCGCCGACTTTGATCGTCTCCCCGCACATGGAGCACTTGTGTTCCTTCTTTGCGCGGTGTATCTGGCTGCTCCAGAACTCAAGCATTGTTGTTCGCCTCCTCCGCTTTCTTTTTGAGGGCGCGTAGCTTCGCGCTTTTCTTGCCTCCTTCGGAAATGCGCTTTTTCCTGCATTCAGGGCAGAGGAACGAGTACGGCCCCGCCTCAAACACCTTTCCGCAGTCTTCACAGATTTCCTTGCTCATTGTGATCCTCCTTCTTGCACGTTTCCGCTTCTTTTCTCGAGAGGAATATCAATTTGCCTACATCGTCCATGTGGTAATACTTCTTGAAGTCCCGCATCTTTGCGTTTCTCTTGGGCGATACCGAGAAGCGCGGGCCGCACCATGCATCGAGATACCACGTTGCGATTGTCCCGTCCGCCTCCCGAGTGTATAGGCGCGTGTTTCTATCCATTCGCAATTTCCTCCTTTGGTTCACCGCGACTGCAATAGTCGCGAGGGTTCACTCTGTAATCGTTTGAAAGACCGGCTTTATATTTGCACTTGCCCTTTATATATGGGGCTTCACCTTCCTTCTCGTAATGGCGTTCGTCGAAGTACTTGCAGTCTTCGCACCTCAGCAGAAAGTCTCCGTTCGAAAGATAACGCAAAGCTCCAAGAAGCGAGTCCTTAGTAATGCCGTTGATCGTTTCCATTTTGCACACAGTGTCGATTGCGGCGAGCTTACGCCCTGCCGAAATGCTCTCGCTATCTATGTTTCGGAAGATACCGACTGCTTCGCCGATGTTCATTTTGCTCATTTTTCTCCCCTCCTGACGTTATCCATTTCTGTGAATTTGATTTGGTTTTCGTCTGTCTTTGCCTTTCGAGTTCTTTTCATTGGTTCAGCAGAATAGCTCTTGCAGACCTTACCTCCAACTCCTTCATATTCGAGCAGGTCGTCGAACGGAAAAACCTTCTCGCCTTCAAATCTTGCTTTTTCACAGGCGTTTACTATTCTGCAATGCCAGTTCCGGAAACGGGTGCATCTGAAGCATTGGCCTTCAAGAAACATCTCATACTCTGTGCCGTTGGAAAACATGTGCTTGCAAGGAATCTTCTCACGGCTCAATGTCGTCAACCTCCTCCTTCATGTATTTGTGACACGGACACCTCTGAACATATGTCATGTAGCGCTGTGCAACCTCGCATTCTGGCAGTAATACCGGAATATGAATGAGCTCTGAGCCTCTTCTTATCACTCCGGTTACTTCGTGGGCTCCACAACGTCGCTTACACGACCAACATTGATGGACATTCTTTTCCGCGTACAGAATTGTCTGCGGTAACTCAATGGCTTGGCATACTTTCATTCCTCGCCCTCCATCTCCTCGTTCCAACAGGCCGAACAACTGCAACCAATGCCGTTGCACTTCCGCCCCACTACGCCATAGCAATGTTGGCGGCACGGAATCGGTATCATTTGTTCTTTGCCTCTGCCGTCATAATATTTCGGTTCAGCTTTCGGAAACTTCTCAAAGAAATCCTCCGCATAGGTCTTGCGCCGCCTTTCGGGATGTTCTTTCGCCCATTGCTCGACGATGGAGATAGCAACTTCGGGATTTTCCTTTTCGAGAATTGTGCAGGGCTTGAACATATTGTTGTTTTCCGTTCCGAGAGGACAGGCATTGCAGTTGACATAATGTATGCCGCACATACGATTCTTTACCGCCCAAAACTCCCTCGCCGTCATCTCACGGGGAACGTGGAGCTTCTGCTCAAATTCGGCTCTCAGTTGGGCCTTTAGCCTCGATTTAACGTCTTCCATCGCTTCATCCAGGTAATTTTTCTCGCCGTGCCCGCTCACTCTTTCATCGCCTCCTTCCAACAAGCCCTGCACGATTCGCTCTGTCGCACCTGCAGGTCTGTAATCATCTTTACGAAATCGTACCCGTATGGACACTTCTTTTCTCCGTAAATCGCGGCTCTGCATTGGATCGGGTGATCCTCTCCGTCAGGCTGCCGGCAGTATAGCGTAGCATTAGGGAATCGTTCGGCAAAGTCTTTCTCGTAAGTCTTATTCTTTTCCTCGGTGCCATCCTCCGCCTTTGTTACCGCCTCTGCAAGCTCCTTCAACATGGTATCTATGTCCTCTGCGTCTTTGACGAGCTCTCTCGTTGACGGGACGCCGCTCATGCCATTGTGCCTCGCTTCGATCCACATTTCGATATGTGCGTCGATGTCGAAGTAGGCGGCGTACTCCCTGACTTCCTCTGCGAAATGCTCTATGGAGACGTAGAAGCAAAAATCTTCTCCGGCAGGGGAATACTTTTCCAAATCTACCGTGTCATCGTCGCCTTCGCGCACCGTCCAGTCGAGCTTTTCGCATGCTTCGATGTATTTGTCGTCCAATTTCATGCTACCGCCTCCTCGCAGTATTCGGGCAGGTTCGCTCTCACAAGCGCGGCGGGGACGGGAGGCGTCACCGCGTTTCCGCACCTGGCGACCTGCTTCGATTTGGGATAGGGCCGTCCCTTATCGTCGACGTCGATAATGTAGTCGTGAGGGAAGCCCTGTGCATTAAACAATTCTCTGGGTTGGAGCATTCTCATGCGAATGTCCGTTATGACGTATTCCTCTCCGTGGATCGTTACCACCGCAAAGCGGTCTTTCGTGGTAATGGTGTCGAGCGGCTGATTTACCGGCTTCGCTGCTCCGGTGGAGAAGTATTTGACAAGGAACGCAAGTACCTCCGCATGGTGAGCTCCGCTCGTGGAGATCGTACTCAGGGGTTCATCCGCCTTCTGCCCGTCCATGTGGTTCCTGAGCGTCATCACGTGGGCAGTTACGAGACTGTTGTGATCCTTCCCCGTCACTGTTCCGAGGGGGGCCTCCATGTTGCTCCCGTCGCCTGTGTACCCGCCAGCGTAGTTCTTCATGATGTGCGCACATGAGAGCGCATAGCGGTTCGACGTGTCGAGCGTCATCAGGGGTTCGTCGAGGCCTTGTCCGCGCACCTCTTCATCGGCTGTCTCGGAATGGTACTGGATGAGGTGTGGCGCAACGAGGAAGTTGCGCGGACCAGTTGTAATCGTCGGCAGAGGGGACTCAACATTCGCTCCGACGTTGTTCGTGTTGTTGCACATGATCGTCGGAGTCACGATCCCGTATCCGTGTTTTGCAGTTACGGTCTGCAACGGATCGTTTATGCTCTGCCCTCGGAAGCCCTCGCCCCCATGATTGACTGTGACGATGAATGGCTCGGGGTTGTTTATTACGAACCTCTTGATACCCCGCGCGATTCGCCGCAGGGTATTCTCTGCAAGAGGCTTGTCCCTCTCGAAAATGCTTTGCGCGGGTATGTTCCAGTCGATACACTCCGCTGCCGTATGGTAGGGGAGTAGCTTTCCTGTCGTGACCGCCTCGCTGTCTCGGGGCCCGTGCGTAGCTGCCGGCCACGTGATGGGCCTCCCGTCACTCCTCGCAATCAGATAGAAGCGTGTGCGTGTCGTCGGCGCTCCGTAGTCGCATGATTTGAGTGTTTTGTAGTCGACCTTGTATCCGAGCCCGCCGATTAACTTCCTCGCCATGGCGGAGCGCTTGTTGATTCCGAGTGCGGAACACATCTCCGCGAATGCCGGATGATCTGCCGGAATACCGGTCGAGAGCGCCTTAATAAATCCGTCGAAGGTCTCTCCGGCGCGTTCCTTTATGGGTTTGTCGTTCTTCCCGAGCGGGCCCCATGTCTGTATCTCGGGGACGTTCTCGAGCATAATGACTTTCGGCCTCACGAGCGCGGCCCATTTCACTGCTACCCAAGCGAGCCCACGAATATTTTTATCGACCGGCTTTCCACCCTTCGCGCGGGAGAAGTGCTTGCAGTCGGGCGAGAACCACGCGAGGGCTACGGGCTTGCCTCCGCACGCCTTTATCGGGTCGACCTGCCAGACATCCTCGCAGTAATGCCGCGTCGAAGGATGGTTCGCCTTGTGCATGGCGATAGCGTCGGGATCGTGGTTTATGGCAATATCGACGCTCCGGCCGATAGCCATCTCAATGCCGGTGGAGGCTCCGCCGCCTCCGGCGAAATTGTCTACAAACAGCTCGTTCTTTGTCATTGCCTTGCTCCTCTCTTTCAGGCTTTCGCCCGCACGAAGGCGGGCGATTGCCGATTACAGATCAAATCAAGAAGCCGAGGGCGACGCCAATCGTGTCGTGCGCGGCGTAGTTGTAACTGCTGCCGTCGCTGTGCACGTACCTGAAATAGTTCGTGCCGCGCGCGGAACGGAGGCAGTAACACCATGTCTCTCCGTCCGCATTCATCTTAACGCGGCTACCTTCGTTCTCGTAGAGGGGGAAGTGCACGTCGTCGACGTCGACCTCGTAATCCCCGCCGTACATTTCCGTGTAAGAGAGCGCCCAGAGGAGATCCGTCGTCTCGATGATCTGTCCTCCGATCTTCTGCTTGATGGTGCGCGGTTTGATAATCGCTTTGAGGTCGTCGGGGAGCAGGGCATATATCTCCGTGTTCGCGTACTTGCGGAGAAGGCTGTCACGCCAGTTGACGCCCTTAACAACGTCCTCGTACATCTGCTTGTCCTCGCCGTAGCAGTCCTTCATCACGAGGGCGAGCTGATCTTTTCCGTAGGGATCGAGCGCGGCCACCTCGAGGCGAAGCGCGTCGCCGTTCGTAAGCCTGCACTCTATGACGTCGCCGAGGTGGAGCTCATCCTTATTCATGGCGAGGCTTGTCCACGTGTCGGTTCGGGAGTGCTTGTGGATGATCTGTATCTCCGGCGTGACGTCGTGCTCGACAGTCACTTTCAGGGTTCTGCCGCAATCGGGGCATTTAATTGTGAGTTCCATTATTTCTTTCCTTCCTTTCCGTTGTTCTGATATGTGCACTTGGTGACAGGTGCAGGGTGTTTCTGGTCTTTGCAAAAGCCGCATTCCCAACACAGCTTCAGGCAATCAAGGCAACGACATCCGGCGCAATGCTTCCAATCGTCGCTTTTTATGAAAGAGGTCGCTTCACCGTTCATACTGCGCTCTCCGTGCCGTGCTCGCTATGGCTTCCGCCGGTTTGACGAACATAAGGTGAAACAGCTTTGCAATAAGCAAAATCGGGAGGCAAAAGATAAGGGCTATTCCTTTGATCTTGCGCTTCTTTGTCTTCTTCTTTGCCATCTTGCTCACCTCCCCGTGCTTCCGAATCCGTTATCGCCGCGTTCCGTGGTTTTGAAACGATTTACGACGACTGGTTTAGGCGTGATGATCGGCACTATAACGAGCTGTGTGAGCTTGTCCCCGCCGTGGAAGCAGTGATCGTCGTCGCCGTTGTTGTAGAGCTTTGCCGTCATGCTTCCCGTATATCCAGTGTCGATAACGCCTTCGCTCGTAATGTCGTCGTTGACGTTCAGGCCAGACTTCGACATCAACAATCCCACAAAGCCCTTCGGTATCTCGATGTGGACGCCTGTGTTTACCGTGAGGCTGCCCCGCGCAAAGAGCGTGCGGTCTTCCATGGTTGTCGGCGCGTAGATGTCGAGCCCCGCGTCGTCTTCGTGTGCCCTCGTTGGCAATATCGCTCCGTCGTCGAGCATTACCTTGATCTGGGTGCAGTTTAATGATTCCCACATGTCCTCGAAGGCCGCAAGCCGTTCGAGTGCTTCCTTCCAGTTAAGGTCGGTCGGCTGCGATACCGATCCGTCGCTGTTGCGAATTGTCATCCTCTTCATTATGTTCCTCCGTTCTGTACTTAACTGTTTTTCCAGATTGCCGCTCTTTTTGTTCTTCCTTCCTGTGTCTCTGTGAGCCCGCATTTCTCAGGATCGTTGACGCAAGGGTTGTTGCAAAAGGTCTTTTTCCAGCAATAAGAGCAACAATAGTTTCCGTGTCTCTTGTCGCAGTTGAATATCTGGCATCTATGTATCGTGTCGATATCCTTTTGCTCGGGCCTTTTGATCTTATGCGTGATCGCTTCCACCGGCTTGTCCTTTCTGCTACCGTTCCATAAGAACGTTGTAGATCGTGGAGTAGTAGTACTCCCGCTTGTCCCTTTCAATCATCTCATGGCGCTCCGCCCGTTTCAAATTCCATAAGATGTTGATCGCCTTAGTTCGGTCGAGCTTGCGTATGAGCTGTCGGAGCCTTTCGTTGTCCACCGGTTCGCCGTAAAGCATCGTGCGGTCTGATCTCCAAAGCTCTCGTATCCGGTCTTGCATTGCCCTTTCTGTATCCGCAAGGTGCGCTTGTCCAACGTATGCATTAGTAAGGATCCGTTCGAGCTCTTCCGAGGGGGATAAGGGGGTATTATTCTCTATACCAAAATCATCTCTATCTATATTACGTATATTATTGTGTCCGATATTCGGTCGGTTTACCGTCCGATATTCGGTCGGTTTACCGTCCGATATTCGGTCGGTTGCCTCTCGCTCTAACCGTCCGAATTTGGGACGGTTAGCCTTGCTGATATAGGTTGCGGTAGTGCGTCCTCCCGATGGCTTTGCCTGCTCTATCAATCCCTTCTCGGTTAGGCTTCGGAGATATGGGTAGACGTGCTGACGGCTCACGCTGATCCACTCCCCAATCTTTGCAACTCCCCCTGCATACTCTCCAACGGTCTCTGTGTAACCGTGGATCAAGGCGAACACGAGCAGTTCGTTACCGGACAGCCCGCACTCTTTGACCATCCACTCGTAAACAATGATAAACGGTTCACTCATGTGTCATCCTTTTCGCCTCCTCCCTGTATGCAGGGGAGGTTGCTCCCCTGCTTTCGTCGCTTCGTCAGTCTCTCAGCACTTTGCTTCCCTCCGGTGTCTTGATTACGTCAACGCTTTGAGGGAAGCGGCTCTTCATGGTGGGATCGTGGGTGATCGCCATGATCTTCAGGGCGCTGTATCGCCTCTGTATCGCCTCGAGCGCATCGCAATACGCCTGTACTCCCTCTCCATCGAGGAACGGAGGCTCGTCAATAAACAGGAATCCGAGCTGTACGCCCGCCTTGCTGCTCTTGATCTCCGCGAGCGCGAGGATCACGCTTAAAGCCGCTTTCACGCGTTCTCCGCCGCTCCTGCTCATATACGGCAGACGTCCCGTGTCGCTGTCGTTGATGATGATGTCGAGCGTTGTGACTTCCTTCTTGCTGTTGCTCTTGAGCACCTTCTCCGTGACGATTTCAACGCTCATGTGGCCATGGGACATCTGGCCGAGAATATTCGTCGCCGTCGCCTCGAACACAGGAATAATGCTCCGGATGATATTGTGGGGTATGCCATCCTGCGAGAAGGCTTTTTTCAGATCCTCATAAGCTGCAGCCTTGACTCCGAGCGCATTGATCGTCTTGTTCAGCTCTGCCGCCTTTTCGTACCTTCCCTTTGCTTCTTCAAGACGCGCCGTGAGAGCACCTATCTTCGTGGCAATAGTGGAAGCGTTGTACCTCGCAAAAGCTATCTTGGCTTCCAAGTCAGTGACAGCCTCTTTGAGGGTGTCCATTCCTGCTGTCTTAGCCTCTTCGGAAGTGATATCGGAAAGAACAGTTTCAATCTCCTCGGTGATTTCTCGAAGTTCGTCGTCGAGCTCTGCGAGACGCTTCTCTGCGGCTTCTTTTGTGGCTTGGGCCGCAGGAAGGTTCCTTTCAAGCTCCGTCCACTTTCGGGCATCGCGAAGCTGTTCGTCGAGGTTTCGGAACTTTGCAAGGCCTAATTCTGTGTCCCTGATCCGGTCGCTGATGGCATGTATCTTTCTCTCCGCTTCTTCCACATCGCGGCCCGCCGCTTCTATCTCTGTGTCGAGCTCGGTGAGGCGGGCTACGAGGGGTTCGACTGTCGCTCGGGCCGTCAGGAGGTTCTGATATTCTTTTTCGACCTGGGAAAGGCTGCGGACACGCTTCTTCGCTGCTGCGAGCTCATCGGCGAAAGAGGGATCAATAGCGGCTTCGACCGCTTTGATTTCTTCCGAGATTTTCGCCGTTTCCGCCGAGCCGGTCTTTATGCTCTCATCCAGATCTTTCTTGAGTTCGGGGAGGCGGCGCTTTGCCTCAATAGCGTCTGCGAGAAATTTGCACTTGGCGTTCTCGGGATTGGGGCATCCGCTGTCCTCAAGCAGTTTCGTCTTCGCGGTCAGATTCTCGATCTCGTAGGTTACTCTGTGCGCATAGTTGCTGCCCGCCTGGAGCATATCTGCGAGTCGACATTCAAGCTCCTTGCGCTTGTTTATGAGCTCGTTGTATTCTGTCTCCCTCTCTTCCATGGTCGCAAGCTTCCGCCTGAGGTCTTCGTACATGGCGTACCTCGCTTCTATATCCTCCGCGTTTGCAATCGAGCCCTGCAAGGGTACAAGCTTGCACATTATCTCGGAACGTTTCTGTTCGAGTAACGCGATGGCCGCGAGGCATTCCTTGAGCTTCGCATCCATGTCTGCTTTCTGCGTCTTGAGGCTCGACAGAGCGGTTTCGAGTGCAATCTTCGTCTTTTCGTCTTCAAGCAAGGCGTTGTACGTGGCGACGCCTTGCTTGATGTGCGCCTCCTCTGCCAGGGCCGCAATAGCACTTGCCAAGAGTGCCTTCTGAGAGGCCTTCGCGGACTCTTTGGCGGAGTTTGATCCTGCAAGGGTCATTGCCCTGCCGCGAAGCCTAAACAGTCTGTCAGCGGCCTCTGTGCAGGATACGAGCCGTCTTTTGAGGGCATCGAGCGTTTCCGACTCCGCCGCTATAACGTCCTCTGCGTCACGTTTGTGCTTTTCTTCTTCTTCGATCTCTTTCAAGAGATCTCCACAGTCGGGCAATCCCGCCGTCATGGTCGTTACCCTGTCGGTCAAAATGCGGATTTCCCTATTGGTGTCGGTAGCGTGTACGGAAGCCGCTTCCTCCATAAGCTCATAAAGCCCGAGGCCGAGAATGCTCCCGAGGATATTCATGCGGGCCTCTTTGTCTGCCTGCAAGAAGAGCCCGTATTGATCCTGCATTATGAGCGCGCACGCTTTCAGCGTGAGGCTGTCCATGCCGATAATGTTCTCGATCTCCGACTGAGTATCCTTAATCTTTTCCTTGCTCCGATCCGTCCATTCACCCTCGACACACTCGGAGATATTGAGCGTCGCCTTGCCCGACTTCGCTCTGGTGCGGGTCACGCGGTAAATCCTTTCGCCCAGGCGGAAGGTCAGCTTTATGTAGCCGCTTCGCGCCTCGGGATCGTTGCATATCCAGCCGGTCAGATCGCCTTCGCGGGGTTCCTCGAAAAGCGCATCGAGTATCGCGTCCATAAACAGGCTGCTTTTGCCGACTCCGTTCGCGCCGTTGATCGTGCAGAAACGAATGTCCTCGAAAGAGAAGGTCTCATCGCGGTAATTGCGGTAATTGTGCACTTCGATTTCGACCGGCACAAAAGCACCGGCATGACGTTCGCTTGTCGCTTTTTCCGTCGCCTCGTTTATGATCGGGAGCGCATAGCCGATTATCGTTTCGATTTCCTCGGGCGTACGTCCGGCGGCGGTGAGATAGTCTGCGAGGTTTTCCTCCGGCGTATTCTCCGCCCCCATGCTCCGGCGGTCGACGCTTATGCTGATTTTCTGCGGCGTGATTTCCTGTACCCAAAAGGCTTTGCCCTTTTCGTAAAGCCAGTTTTCGAGTGCGGCGTGGTTGAAGGCTTTGTTATGTTCGTCAGTGCAGTCGTACAGCACGCGGACGATTTTGTCCTCTGCTGCATCGTCGCTTTCGAGAACAGGGAGCTTGTAAAGCCACTCGGGGCCGCCTTCGTTGATCTCTCGTACATCGTCGTCGTCGAGGCGGATCGTCAGGAATTGCCGCGTCGGTAGTCTGCGGAATTGCGATACGAGACGTCTCTCCGCCTTGCATTCGCTGTAATCCATATCATGGATATAGAAGCCGCGTTCCTGCCCTTCGTCATTGAAGTTAAGACCGGAGATCGCTCCGCAGTAGAAGGTGCTCTTGCACCCGTCAAGCTGTTGAGGCCGATGAATATGTCCGAAGCAGACAAGGTCGTAATCTGCAGCCGCGAGCGTCGAGGGGTAAACTACCGGCTCGAACTGCGCCAGAAATGCCGTCTGCCCGCTTTCCATGTTGCAGCCTGTTATCGTAAAGTGTGAAACGAGCGCGGAAGGAAGGTCGTTTTTCATCTGGGCCTTAAGCCCAATGATCAGCTTTTCGATTGCGGCAGTGAAAACGGCGTTTTCATCCTCTTTGCTCAATCCAGGGTGCTTTGAGCGGTAATAGCCCCTGTCGAATCCAGGCAGACACGCTATCTGCACCGTTTCTCCCCTGTCGAGGGAAAGGGTATGGACGCAAGGCTCCGTCACGATATGGACACGCCTGTCGTATTCAAAAGCGAGCTCAAGGCTATGGAACTGTTCGGCGCTGTCATGGTTGGGCGTACCTCTCATAACAACGATAGGAGCTATCACGGCGAGCTGCCTAATGGTCTCTATGGCGACCTGGCTCTCTTTGAGTGCTCTGTCGCTCCATACGCGGGCCTGATGGAATATGTCGCCTGCGACTACGATGACGTCGGGGTGAAGCGTTACCGCTTCACCGACGAGCCCTTCGAGACACCGGCGGATGTCGGCTGCGCGGCAGTTCTCTCCATCCTTTTCGGGGCCGGGAAATGAACCTATGTGCCAATCTCCCGTGTGGAGTATCCTGATCTTATCCGTCATTCCTGCGACACTCCCTTCTGGCAATCCATGCAGAGGATCCGGCCGTACTGTTTAAGGCTCCAGTCCTTAACTCCGCGCGTGACGGTTTTGCCGCAAGCGGTACAGCACATAGTCTCATCCGACTGCTGCGCGGGTTTGCGACGTGCGGGCGCGGGCTCGCGCACAGGCGCAGGAGCGGGCTCCTCGTATTCGGCATCGACAAAAGAATCCGGCTGATGGTCGTTCCTGTTTATACGGTAGTCGGTGTCGTCATCATCCTCGACATATACCACTCTCCGCTGATCCGCGCTGTGTTCGCCGTATATTTCTCCGGCAGAAGTGAAGAAATGCCTGATAGCCTCATCCCTGACTGCTTCGTTGTCAAGGTTCGGGACAAGGTAGGCCACTACGAAAGGCTTTTTGAGTTCTTCGATCAGGTACGTTCCCTTGATGTGCATAGCCGCACGGAGCGCTCTGTTGATCGCCTTCGTCTCGCACATCTCCGTGCGGAACTTCAAGAACTCCTTGCGCTGCTTGTCCGTCATGCCATCAACGACGTCGTCCACGACGATCTCTTTATGGGCTACTACTTCAATGTTCTCTCCGGTAAGCTGCGGAACGCTGATGCGGGCCTCAAACTTTACATCTTTGTTTCCGCACGCTCCGCAGTTGACCGGCCTGCCTATGTTGCGGTTGACCTCCGCGCACTTCTGGCAAGTGCTCGGAACGACGGGGTAGGTGCCGAGAATCTTTATTCCTGCGGCGCGCATGAGTTTATTGAGTCCCTTCTTCGTGAGGGCGTATTTCGGCGGCTGTGCGGGGTATTCTCTTGTCGCCGGTTTTGCTTTTTCCTGAATGTAGATTTCGCCGTCTTTGAGGTCGGTACTGATCTGTACCGTATTCATAACGGGCTTGTGGATGGCCGCGATTTCCGTTACCGTCTTCATCGGCACAAGGAGGTTGAATTTCTCCTCGGGGAACTGCGCGGCGATGGTTAAAGATGTGTTTTCCATTTGCAAATCCTCCTATTGCATTGTGGGTAAACCTGTGTTACAATAAGAGAGCGATGAAGTCTCCTCTTCATGCAGCTCGTGGCTCCGGCCGCGAGCTTTTTTCTTTGCCCTCTTATTCACGTCATTCACCTTCTCTTGGGGAGAACGATCCTGCACAATCCGTAGTGCAGAAGGGCGAATGTTCCTGCGAAAACAGCGGCTATCAGGTAATACTCTCCTCCGAAGTCTACGCGCCCGTCCCTAAAAGCTCTTGCATACGGGATTGCCCAAAGCGCGGTAATTACCGTCGGGAGCGCCGCCGCAGTGAGCTCAGTGAATATCGCTATCGCCCATGCTGTGACGGTCTTTGCAGAAACCTTCTCCATTCTTTCACCTCCCTCCGTCGGCAATGTGCGTTTCCGGCTGAGTAGGCTTGTCCGCCGCGCTCATTGCCTTCATGCTGTTAAAAGTGCAGATAAACTGCGCAACCAGAACAATGATAACTGTGACGATGGTCACAATCATCGGCGGCAGTCGCCTGATCTTTTCGTACTTATCCATGTTGACCTCCTTATTCTTTTCTCTCTGCCCGTTCAAGGGCCGCAAGATTTTCGTCTATCCTGTTCCTGATCTCTTTGAGCCGTTCTTTTATGGAGGGGATGGCGAGGAGTTCCTCTTTGTTGACCTCTCCGTCCTCCATGATGACCGCAAGAGCCTCCGCTATCCGCTCCATGTCCTTCGTGGACAGTTGGAGCCTTATCAAGGCGCGTTCCGCCGGCATATCCGCGAGTTCCCTGCAGTAAACGCCGAGCGGGCATTCGTTCGAGCAGTATGCCTGTCGCAGTTCCGGTGCGTTGTACGCGTCTGCCATCAGTGCGACCACCACGTTTGGCGGCTTATTGATGTCGAGCTCGTACTTTTTTAGGCACTCCTCCGTCACTCCCGGAAGGAGTTCGACGGCTCCAGCTCTTGTCAAGAGCTTTTCGTTATACTTTGCCGCCTTCATTCTGGCCTCGTAATACATATTTCCTATTGCTTTTGTAGCCTGTCTCGGCATTTATCTGTCTCTCCCTTCGCATTACAATAGTTGCAGGATATGAGGACTGCCGCGTTCCGCGTCATTACTTCCGTTGCGTCGGTTGATAATGCCCCGTTTCGCGTCTATATTGGGCAAAAAAATTACCGGTGTCCGTAAGCGCGATCCTCGAAGATGTCGTCACCCTGATAGCCGAGCGTCTGCTTGATCTTGAGAGCGACTTTTAGCGACGGGCTCTTGTCTCCGCTCTCGATCTGGCTGTAATGGTTTCTGCTGATCCCTATTACCTCTGCAAATGAGGTCTGGGTGTAGCCCTGACTCTGCCTCAGGTTCTGCAGTTTTATCCTCACTCTTATTCCTCCCTTCGTCCCGTTTCGGGTTCATCCATACTAATTATAGTCCCTGTTTGGGGCATTGTCAAGGATTTTTTTCAAGAAAAATTATTTTTGCCCATTATCGGGGCAAAATGCCCCGAAACGCAAATGATTTTGTATAATAACCATATGGAGGTATTTATCTATGACTATCTTCGGTTCCCGCGTGATCTCTCTCCGTAACGAATTGGAGCTCTCTCAGGAGGCTCTTGGTGTCCGTGTAGGCAAAAGCCGCTCTACGATCTCCGGCTATGAAACGGAGGACAAGGAGCCCGACTTCGGAACACTTTGTGCCCTTGCTGATCTCTTCAAAGTCTCTACCGATTATCTCTTGGGCCGCACCGACAAGCGCAATAACGTCGATGTCGTTTTCCCAGGTGATACGCAGAGTTTTAAGAGAGACTACGAGGCATCTCCAAATGGCGTGAAAATTGAGGTTGATCGTTGCCTCGACTGCGCCTATAAGCTCTTTGATCGCGATGTCAAAGCCGGCCGCACCGAGAGGCTATCGGTTTATTCCAGTCTCTTTAATAAGCTCTCTGTACTCCGTAATCAGATCGTTGCGGTGATCGGTTCCTCAGGCGGAGCGGCGTTCTCAAGCCCTCTTGCTACGTCCAATTTGATGGCTCTCCAATCCCAACTCAAAAACGATGTATCTGCCTTGCTCGATCAGCTCATTCAGACCGACATGGAGCTTGTCTTCCATCTTGAGGAAAAAAGCGGTTCGAGCGAAACGGCGTGATATACGTTGACTTTCAAAGGAAATAGCATTTTCTTGCGCCCTCCGGCTCGGAGAGCGCCTTTTTTCGGAGGTCTGTATGCCTTATTGTATTTATCTTCGCAAAAGCCGCGCCGATCTCGAAGCGGAGTCCCACGGCGAGGGTGAAACGCTTGCCCGCCACGAGCGGACGCTATTGGAGCTTGCCCGTAAGCAGAAGCTCAACGTAACAGAGATATACAGGGAGATAGTTTCGGGCGATACCATTGCCGCCCGTCCCGTTATGCAACGCCTCCTCTCAGAGGTAGAGCAGGGTATATGGACAGGGGTTATTGTAATGGAGGTCGAGAGGCTTGCCCGTGGTGACACTATAGATCAGGGCATTATCGCCCAAACCTTCAAATTCACCAATACTCTGATTGTAACTCCGCTCAAGACGTATGATCCTCGCAACGAGTTCGACGAGGAATACTTCGAGTTCGGGCTTTTTATGTCTCGCCGCGAATACAAAACTATCAACCGGCGCTTGCAGAGGGGTCGTATCGCTGCTGTCAAAGAAGGTAAGTTCGCCGCAAGCGTTCCGCCCTATGGGTATGAGCGGGTAAAGCTCCGTTCAGAGCCCGGATACACGCTTTCTCCCGTGCCCGATCAGGCCGATGTTGTCAGGCTGATCTTTGATCTCTACGTCAACGGAGAAAAACAGCCTGATGGATCTACGCTTCGCCTCGGTGTGTCTCTGATCGCTCGTAAGCTGAACGCGCTTGGTATCCCTTCTGCAACCGGTGGCAAATGGTCGCCGGTTTCCATCCGCGATATGATAAATAATCCTGCTTACGTCGGCCGCATCCGGTGGAATTGGCGGCGGACAAAGAAGAAGATGGTCGACGGAGAAGTTGTTTTTTCGAAGCCGAGGAATCCCCGTCAGGAGTGCCTTGAGGTTAAAGGGCTTCACCCGGCATTGGTTGACGAGGACACCTGGGACAAAGCACAAATCATCATGGCCGAGGTTCCGCCTGCACCGGTAGGAGCAAAGTCCTCAGTTAAAAATCCTCTTTCGGGGTTGGTCGTCTGCGCGAAGTGTAAGCACAAAATGGTACGACGTCCATACAGCGGTAAACACGCCTCACAGCCTCCGTCGCTGATATGCTCCGTATCGTACTGTGACAACGTCTCCGCGCCATTGCACCTCGTAGAGGAAGCCGTCTTGGATGGGCTCGCTGCGTGGGCCGCTGATTTCGTGATCCAGTGGCCGAACGACGAGGATGATCGTTCGGAGGTTTCGGGCGTGAAGTCTCGGGAGCGTATGCTTTCAAAACAGCGTTCCGAGCTGTCGTCCTTACAGAAACAGCTTGACGCCGCTCACGACTATCTCGAGCAAGGCGTCTATACCGTTGATACGTACCTGGAACGCAGTCGTACGCTCTCGCTCCGTATAGCCGAGTGCCGTAATTCTGTCTCCGCTCTGGAGGAGGAGGTTGAAAAGCTCCGCGCAAACGTCGGGACTTGCGAGAGGCTTGTCCCGAAGATAAACAGCCTCCTCGAGGTCTATCACTCCATTGATGATCCTGCTGCAAGGAATAAGCTGCTTAAAGAGGTGCTGTATAAGGTCGAATATCTCAAGACCGTCAACGGGCGTTGGCATAACGATCCGGCTGATTTTACCATCGTTCTTTATCCCCGAATACCTGGAGCCGAGGGCTTTGTGCGCGGCGTGAATGAGCCTGAATGAGGGCTTATCAACGATAACATCTTGGGTATGTTTCGTTATTTCCAAGAAGTTATCGTTGACACGCTCCCAAAGTGACGCTAATGAGGGCACTCCTCTTTTCTTTCTTCTGAAATTGCCTCGAAAAGCGTCCGGCACTTGATTGTGCGCTCATTCTCGAAATGATATGATAGTATAAATCCTGCTCCGGAGGTTGGTATGCGAACCTTTTCCAAAACAGAAATAGTTCCGTTCTCGGAATACTCTCTTTATATGCAGTCGACCGCGAGACCGTCTTCCAGTTTAAAGCACGATGTAGCCGCCGACAAGAAAAAGCTCGGGGAGCTCTGCAAGCTCGTTTGCCCTTCCGTGAAGCCGAAGCGGGAGAATTTCAAGGCGATTATAACGGCCGCAACAAAGAAATGCGATATGGTTCTCCGCCATGCGGATAAGTTATACGCTGACGCTCGCTCCGCTTCCGACGTCGAGCTTTTCTTCAAGAATATCGAAGTTGTCCGTTGTGATCTCGATGAGCTCCGCGCTATCATGCAGTACATTGAGTATGGCGGGTACGCCCTCAATCGTGGGAACGACGATAGCTTCTATATGCCCTCTCGCCTCCAAATCGAAATTCGGCACCTCATAGATCGTGTGTATGATGTGATCTCTGCCGCTCCCGATCCGGCGAAATCCGCCTCAGTGCAGTTGGCTGTCTTTGCCGAGCACGAGAATGAGCTCGACGAGCAATCCCGCAAGAAGCTTGCTTCGAAGTTTAAGAAGTATCTATAAACGAGAAAGGAGCCTTTCGGGGCTCCGTTGTTTATTCGTTGCTTGCATAAAGGAAAAGCGACAAAGGTAAAGCGTGTTCTTCTCGCCAGTTTCCGAAATACTTCGTTGGTTCGCCTTCATTCGCCTTGTCGACCTCTTTCTGCCAATAGGCGACTATTTCCTCAAAGCGATCCTCGGTAATAATCGGGTTCCCGTCGGCATCCTTCTCGCTTCCGAACCACGTCTCTTCATCGAAGAAAATGCTCGGAGTGAACTGTTGCCCGTCCCATATACGAATCGTGATAACCTGCACTTTCTTTCCAACTCTGTATTTCATAGTCTCCTCCTCTTTGTTGATCTCTTTAATTGTACTCGCGCACCCTCGAATAGTCAAATACTTTTTTCGTTTCTCCGGCGGTATTCGTCAAGCGCTATCCGTCCGCAATCCCGAGCAATATGGGCAACCGCCTCCGGTGAGCGGACAACGTAATTGTCCGCGAACAGGATTCGCGCCCCGCTCCGGCTCCGTGTTTCCTTTACGACGTTCGGTGCTTCGTCTGTCGCATTGTTTCGGTTGCCCATATTGCTTCCTCCTCCCTTGCTGATAATCTTGTCGTTAATTGTTATTCGGGTGATCTCCGACAGATACCACGCTCTCTACAAACGCGCATTTGCCTCGACAGAGGTTGCTCTGATTAGTTCCCGCGCATAATCGCATATTGCTGTCGGGTGAATGCCGTCGTCAATATATGCACGCATATAGTTGTTTCGAGTAAAGCTGCAAGGCAATAGCGCAATTACGCTAAGCGCCCAATGCCATTCCCAGTGGTCGAGCCTGTCCCTCCGCGCGTCGAGCGTAACTGCCACACATATCGCCACGACGGCTCTCCCATGCTTCTTGAGAGCGGAGTTAAATGTCTCTCTGATCTTCGTTGTTGACAGATCGGCACGCGCGGCATCCAGTTTCTTCAAGAGCGCGAATTTCGCTTCTCTGCTTCCATCGCCGCCAAGGGCCTTGATCTCTTTCGCGAGTGTATCATCTATTTCCATCATGTTCGCCTCCTCTATGCGCTCAATGGCCAAAAGTCGGGGTTGAAAGTGTCGGAATAGGCTGCAACTCCATTCCAGTCTTTGTAGGTCACTTTTTCGCTCTGCCCAGCGCACTTGAATATGATGTTCGGGCGCGTTATGTCGTCGATGTCCGTTTTTCCGAGCGCGTACCACTTCGCAAATTTCTCGCGCGGGTAGAAGCTCTCACGGAGGTAATGTCTGCCCGACGCCGGCGACACATAGATTTCGCGGCCCCTCCCGTCCTCAATGCCCTCGTACTCGAGGTCGATGATCTTTTCGGGGTTCCTGTCTAAGTCATTGTAATAGTCGTCTTCGCTTATCGTAAGGAGCCATTCTTCGCAGAACGAAGAATACGTCATTGCCGCATGTTCCTTGATATATTCGTCTCCAAGCCGCGCGCGCGTATCCTTTCTCATAAACACATAGCCGGTGTTCCCATTGTCGTCGATCGCCGTTATCTTGATACGATCATCGAGTAAGCCGGGGACATATTCGTTCTTGTCCGCTTCCGACGGTTCTTTAAAACGTACTTTCATTTTCCCTCCGTATCTACAATGACGGCAGTCCGGCCCGTCTCCTTATAATACCTGTTTGCTATATCAACGGCTTCTGGCTCTGGTACACCACGGATTAAAAGATGCATTTCTCCCGTTTCGTCCTTGCCGTAGACGGCACACTTTTTCTTGCTCATGGTCGCCTCCTTAGCAATATACGGGGTTCTTCCCGCGCTCCGTTGTTTCCCTTGCGAAGCAGTAGCCGCAGAACTCCCATGTCCCCTCTGTGAAGTTGCCATCGATACAGCGGAACGTTGCAAAGGTCGGACGGAGCTTGCCGGTCTCCGTGTCGATCCTGTGAGAGTAAGGCTCTCCGAGCTGCGCACAGCTCAAGCGCATTGTCACCGGCGGCATACAGTCCATCGCGTCCATTACGACGTCTGCTGTAACAAGGTCGCCGACACGCGCAGAGGAGTATGAGAAGGTTTCAGGAGTATAGATCGTTCTCATCGTGCTTCCTCCTGCTTTACGAACATGCTCAGGGCGTTCAGTATCTCCGCCAAAGTATCCATACACTCAACGATTGCTCCGTCGTCGAAATCCATCTGCGCTCCGCAAATAGCGTTTGATATGTCCCTGTCTTCGAGCACGACCTCGCCATTCCTTATGTGATAGAATCTGTTATCCTTTCTCATGCTTTCGTCTCTCCTTCTTCATAATCCTTTCCCATGCCTTCATAAGCCCCCTTGAGAGCCTTTTGTCGGCGGCTACCTCCTCGAGTGTATAGCCGAGCGCGTCCAGTGCCTCCTCATAGTCTCCGGTGTATCCGGCTTCGTGGTTATAGAGCTCCGAAAGGAACATTTCGTAAATGAAGCCTTCGCCGGTTTCGTCGGCTTTGATCGCCGTCTCCAGTTCCTCGTGATGTCTGGTAGCCGTTTCCTTAACGAGATCGCGGTCGGTCTTTCTGATATAACAACCGCCGCCGAGGTGGAGTATCTTGTCGGTGTCGTTTTCTGTCAGGCCCCAGGCCTCCATCATTTCCTTGAACTGCTTTTGGCTGAAAGCTGCGCCGATCGGTAGCTTGTTGAACTCCGCTTGCTGTCGGGCTTTCAGTTCGTCGTATGCGTTTTTCATATTCTCACTCCTTTTTGTCCTTAGCAGCTTTATTCGTCGCCATCTCCGTCTTCGTAGGGATTGGCGAAGTGCTCCTCCCGTATGCCGCCGTAGGTGTACCCACCATCGTGGGATAAGATTACGAGGCGGTCTTCATCGAACTGTTCGAGATAGTTCATCAGCTCCCCGACGGTCATCGTGCGGACGTTCTCTTTGCCGTAGGTCTCTCGTACTGCATCAATAATAAGCGCCTTCATGTGATCCTCCTTTTAGAACGGGTAGCAGTCGTCGACGGATATCGGCGGATTGAGGTGACTGTTGAGCCATTCGTTTACCTCCGCCGCAGTCGCTTCGTGCACGTCAATGTATTCGAGCGGATCACTGTTCGTCTCCGAGTAGGCTTCCTTCGCCGCCTGTTCCGCTTCTCCGCTCGATCCGGCATAAACAAGGTCTCTGTATTCCCCGAAGTGAGGGCCAGACTCCGTCAAGTAGCCGGATACGAGATGAACCATGTAGGGGAACAGGTTGCTTTCATAGTTGCGGGTGATGGTAGAATTATTCATGTTGACCTCCGTTGTATTCCCTGTTTCGGGGCGATAGTGTTTCTCGTGAAACATTTTCGCCCCGTTTCGCGTCGTTTGATGGTATTAAGAAAGACCGAGGCGGAAAAGCCTTTCCGAAACGATTTCGCAGTTCTTCTCGAGCATGTCGAGGATTTCCGCGCCGGTTCTCTGACGGCGGACGGCTGCACGAAATTCGTCGGTGTTGGGGTTGTCGGCCAGCCTGATTACCTCGTTCACGGCTTCACGGAGTTTAGTCTCCGTTTCGTCGTACTTTGTCGAGAGCATATCCTTCATAAGACGGAGCGTATCGGCGGGAAGGGCCTGATCTTCGAGCTCCTTGATCTTCTTGACAAGCTCCGCTATCCTTGCTTCTGCCTTCGCCGTCATTTCCTCCTCAACCATATCGAGCTTCGTCCGGAGGAAGTCATTGCGCTGTTCGAGGTCTTCAACCTTCCTGAGGGCTTCCGCCGCTTCCCTTTCGGAGGTCTCCCAACGCTGCTTCATCGAGCACGCCCAGTCGTTATTGATGTTGTCCTCCGCGATGTCGAGGCACCCTTCGAGGGCCGTCCCGACGTAGCTGTCTTCGCCGAGTTCTTCGACAATCTTGCGAATCTTCGCAAGGGCTTTTCTTTCCTGTTCCTTAGTGGCGATCATGGTGTTTACCTCCCCTTAGATAATCTGGTTAAGAATGTTGTTGTATTCGTCCTTTGTAAGGTCGATATAGACTGAATTACAGTCGAGTAGTTCAAGTACGGAGATCAATGCGTCCTCTTTGGTCATTTCCGGTTTATTCTTCATTCTCGCCCATTTGGCCTGTGCTAAAGGCAGTATGTCCGATTTGCGAGATTTGCAATTTGCGAGCCTTTTGTAAACATCAGACTCGAGTAAGTCCGTCCAACGGTTCGTCATGTTCTGGTTCATTTTTCTCCCTCCTTATTCGCTGATCCCGATTATCTGGTAGAAGCTGTCTTTCTCAGCCAGTTTCTCGATGAACTTCTCGACGTTCTCTGCCTTAACGCTCTTGCGCTTCGTGGTGAGCGCTCCGCTCTTTGTAAATTCCTGCCATGTGACCTCTGTCATTTTCCTGTCCTCCTTGATTACTTTATGTTCTCCGCTACGAGCTCGAGCATCTTCACCTTTGTCTCGTAGTCCTGACAGTCTGCGATGATCGTCCTTACGTCCTCGGGGAGGTTCAGGAGTCCGAGCGCTCCGCCGATCTTTTCGAGGGCTTTTGCCTGACGTTCTTGAAGAGACATTTTCGACCTTCCTTTTTGCTCCGTTTCGGGGCTGTTTTTTCTTTACACGTCAATTATAGTCCCTTAAAGGGGCATTGTCAAGCACTTTTTTATAATTTTTTGAAAAAAATTTATATTTTGCCCCGTACAGGGGCAGGGAGAGGCAAAAAAATCGAGCCCCGTGCAGGTTAAATGCACGGGGCTGCTTGGTTAAGGCTTGGTTAAAATCGCGGTTAATCCTCCGGTTTAACCAAGCCCGACGAGTATGTTTTCGTCCTCGCAAGGATCGTCATCGTCTTCCTCGCCGTCACCGGGAGGCATGGCGTAGAAGCCGATTGCGGTGGTGCTGCTTGTAAGCTCAGGCTCGGGATCGCTCTCGAAAGCCTTATTAAATTCGGATACCGTGGCTTCTATAAGCATTTTAATTTCGAGGTCGGAAATCTTTATGCCCTTTTCCGCAAGCATATCGGAGGCGGCTTCGACCGCGTTGCGATACTTCTCCGTGCCAGACAGATCCTTATAGAGCTGTTCGGCCGCAAGAACGCAGGTGCGGATCACCGCCCTCTTGGTAGCGTCGATCTCTCTCTGCGCGATGTAACGCTTGATCGCGGCCCCGATGAAGCCGGCTATCGCGGTCAGGATGGCGTAAACTATCGTCACGCCGTAGGTGGAGATAAACTCCTTGATAAAATCGCTCATGGTGATTCCTTTCTGCTGATCCTTAGTCAGCAAGTTCGATGTTGTCGATGTGGATGGGACTGCAAATGCGCGATTTGCCGTCCTCACTCCGGTCAAGCACGACGCGGTTCCCGCGAATGGAGCTGACGTACCACCGGCGTTCGAGTACCCATGTGGGAATCGTCTTGCCGCCGTACCAGTGAGTTCCGGTGATCCTCACGAGGTCTCCCACTCGGATGTCTTTCGGGTACTTGACATAAGGGAGCTTGCCGTGCTTCGTCCAGTCGCGCCTGTGGTAACCGGCAACGTCGCAGTTACAGGCGGTGTACTGCGTACCGTCTTTCCATCTGTACGTGGTCTCGACTGCGAGGCCGTCGCCGACGTAGATGCCGATGTGTCCCTTGATCCAGACAGCTTCGCCGACCTGGATTCGGGAAAAGTCGGTCGATACGTCTTTGCACCTGGATATGAAGGTGTCGGCGTTCTGATCGGGTACGTCGTTGGAGGCGTACTTGGCTCCGCCGTGACCGTGGTTCAGATTTCCGTTCCACCCCCAGAGGATAGCCTTGAGCGTGCCCGAGCAGTCCATCGCAAAGGTGTCGCGTGTTGCTGCGCGTATCTTCTTTGCGCGGTCTGCGCGGCGATTGAAGGCGTTCTTCGCGATGAATGCTTCCTTCTTCGTTACGGTCAGGGGATCGCCGAAGCCTCCTAAAACATATAGCGTCTTATAGTTGTCCGCGATGTCTCTTGCGCGTGCGGCAAATTCAGTATTGGTTATCATTCCGGTTCCCTCCTTACCTGTCGGGGATAACGAGCTCCCTGCCGATAGTGAGAATGTCGGTCGCAAGGTTGTTCGCCCTGCGTATTTCCTCTATGCGTCGGGAGTCTCCGAGGTAGTCCCGTGCGATCGCGCGAAGGGTATCGCCCTTCTTGACGATATGGACGCGCAAAGAAGGAGGCGTTTCCGCCTCCTGTCCACGTGCCTTTATCTCGACCTCGGGCTCTGTATAGGTCTTCTTTTTTGCCATTGCGGCCTCCTTATGTGGCTGCGGTAACATTCACGGGGTAGACCTTGTTCTCAAACTTCTTGTATGCGTCGAGGTACCACTCCATCTTGTCGCCGTTGTAGGTAAGTTCGTAGTACATTCCGTCCGGCAAGGTCGAAGAAATGAGGTACTTCCAATTCTGGAGTATCTTTGCCTTCCATACCGTGAATACGTCGAACGGGGGAATGGTCTCGCTCTTGTCGAGATGGCCCATTATGTAGCTCCGTACTATATCGAGTGCGATCTGATCCATTGTCTTGCTCCTTATTTTGTCTTAAGTTTCAACCCGTTCACCTCCGCCATAAGCGTATCGAGGTCGCCGTTCCCGCCGAGCCCGTTGTGATAAGAGCGGTGCATGTCGTTCAACACGCGGCGGTCGTCGAAGTCGATCTCTCCGGCGGCGATGTAGGCTTGTCCGAGATAGCGGATACGGTCGTAAAGCATGAATTTGAGGGCTTCGCTTAATGCACTCAGGGACTTACTTTGCGCGTTATTCTGCACTTCGAGCCGTCCCATACGTTCCTCAAGGTTTTTCGCCGCACGTCGTTCTGCTTCTTCTTTCTTATCCTCCGCTCGGTCTTCCTTTGCGGCTTTCCGGTTACGCCTCCAAGCGATCCCGTCGCCTATCAGTTTAACTATCGCCGCACCAACTCCACCGGAAATAAAGGCTATCAAAACTGTTTTGATAAAATCCATTCCGATTTGCTCCTTTCAAATGAGTTACGCTTCATATCCCTTGCACAACTCCACAGCAGCCCGAGGATTTCGTCTTTCACTCGTGGATGGGTAGTTGTGAGGGTATAAATAAAAGGCCGTAGAGGGGCAAATGCGCCCCAATAATCGACAATGCGCGGCGTAGGTCGTCAATCGCTCCCCAGATAGCGGCGGCTTGCAAGGTCGAGGCGGTCTATTTCGGCGTCGACCGCCCTCCGGCGTGAGCGTAATTCGTCTTTTGCGGCGTTGGCAATATCTGCCTGTTCGACGAGCTCCGCCTGATCCTTGATGATCTCCGCTTGTGCCTTTACCACTTCACAGAGGCGGTCAACAATTTCAAGCAATGTCATGTCAGCCTCCGTGCGTCGTTATTCAGCGATCTCCGTCCAACCGTACACGCCAGGTTCCCACACGTTGTTGTCGACGTTGGACTCCCAGAGCTTCCCGTTATGCGTTACACGGTCGCCCTGCATATACGGGTTCGTACTGTCAGGCTGTACCCACTCGCCGACGTCAGTGCCGTCCTGACCAGCAAGCACCTCGGCCCACAGCGACGGGGATGCGTCAGGGCTCCACGCTTCCTGCGAGACATGCGGCTGTACGCACTTGTAGAGCTTGCCCTCGTAACGTACTCTGGCACCGGCGTTGTAAAGCACGCCCGCCTCCGACCACCTGGGGAAAAGATCGGTATAGTTCGTTGCGCTTTCGTCGGGAAGCGTGGCGGCTACTTCCTCGACCTGAGCTCTCATAGCTCTTGCTCTTTCGATAATGTTTTCGCTCATGGTTTACTCCTCCTCCCCGAGCAGTATCTTCGCTGCCCGGACATAGTCGTTTTCCGACGCAGAACTCCGGTTCTCGCCGGTCATAAAGAAGTGCGCTGTCACGCCGCCCGCGTCGTACACCTGGAATTGTGCGGTTACGAGCGTTACGTTCGCGAAGGTCGCAGTCGTCTGATCGCCTTCGAGTATCGTGACCGTCTCAAGGTTCTCCGGCGTGAGCTTTGCCCAAATAGCAAGGCCCTCCGCCTTTGACGGGCAATCCACCAACACATGGAGCGGCAGATTGAAGGCGTCGATAGCGATCTCTTCATCGTTCGCGAGTCTCATCTTGATTTCGTTCATACATATTCCTCCCTTCGGAAAATGAAAAGGTTATCATATAACGCGCCGACCGCCTTGCAGGTACGGTATGCGTTGAAGTTAAGGGAATAAGCCCGCCAACTCTGGTACGAGGCGTAGACATCCTGCGCCGTCATAATCCCCTGCTTATAGAGTCGGTAGAAGGCTTTGAGTTTCTGTCGCATTTTCGTAACGCTTCTATGGTAAATCTTTTTGATGATCCTTCCGGTTTCCGTAAAGAAAAACTTGATTTTCAAGAAGGTAAAGCCGTGCGACAGTTTTACGATCTGGGTTTTGCGGGTGTTGAGTGTAATATCGAGCTCCGTGCACACGCGCTCGATCTCCACGAGGCACTTTTTCAAATACTCTTTGCTCGGGTGAATCAGGTAGCCGTCGTCCATATATCTGCCGTAGTGCTCTATTCTCAGTACTTCCTTGATGAAGTGATCGAGCCGGTTCGCCGCCGCCAGAGCGAACGTCTGACTGATCTGGCTTCCGAGCCCGAGGCCGACGTCGCCGAATGCGTCGACAAAGTGATCGACGAGCGCGATGATCCTTTCGTCGGTGAACTCCCTCCGCGTGATCCGCTTCACGAGCTCGTGAGAAACGCGGTCGAAGAACTTTGAAAAATCGTAGAGAAGCACATAGCCCTCTGTCCCGTACTTGCGGTAATGCTCGTGGAGGTGCTGAGTGAGCCTCCGGACAGAGAACGAATACCCCTTTTTCTCGATGGAGGCGGCGTTGTCGTAGATGAACGTCCTTTTCAGCGTGGGAACGAGGCAGTAATCGCACAGGCATCGCTGTACGACGCGCTCCTCTATATGCACGCTTCGTATGTGGCGCATCTTCCCGCGCTCGTTGATGTCGAACTCCATGAAACCGCTGCTGCGGAAGGTTCCATTCATCAGGCGTTCATGCGTTCTTTTGACGTTCGTCGGCGCGAGCGCGATGTATTTCTGTACCGACGCCTTCCATGATACGTTCCGGCGGGATTTGCGGTAAGCGTCGTAAAGGTGCTCGTATGAAAACACCTTCGCGAAGTCGTCGTACTCAGCGCACGTCTCGGTCTTCTTTCTTGCGCGGGCCTCCGTCCGTCTCCGGTAACGAGCTTCGCGCCGTTCTTCTGATGTCATAAGTTCCTTTCCCTCCCCGTACACCTGTCGGCAGGTTACGTATAGGCGCATAGCGTTAATGAGCATGAAACGGCGGATCACCTGCAACCGCCGCCATGCAAGCAGCGTCCGCTCAAACGCATCAGGGAGTGTATTTACCCTATTGGGACGGTCACGCTCTCCTTCTCTCCCTTCCGGTCTGATTTCGCCGCGTTGGGTTACTCTGTCTGCCGTAAAGGAAGCCGAGGTGGGGAGAGAATCCGAGGGCGACGCCATTCGTGTTGTTCGCGTTGTTGTTGTTATTGTTGCCGTTGCTGTTCACGTACCTGAAATTGTTCGTGTTGTTCGCGGAACGGAGCCACCAGTTCGTGGCGGACGAGAACAGTAAACATTTGCAGAGCGTAACCGGTTTGCCTTACGGCAAGTTTTTATATCGCTCACGGTCTTTCTTCATCAATGCTTTAACGAGGCGTATCTCGTTCTCAATGAGTCCCGACCAGTGCGACATAACATTGGGTTGGAGCCCGAAAATCTCTTGGGCGATTTCGAGCAGGGAGACGAGCGTATAGAGCTCTCCATCCGCCTCTATGAGGTTGTCTCTGCGGAGCTGTGCCTCATGGCTGTTCGTCGGGAATATGCTGTTGGCTTTCTTAAGCAACATCAGCACTCTCACCGCGCACGTTGCCATCGGCAGGAGCAGGAAAAAGGTGTAGCGCTTTGGAAGCCCGACGCACTTCTTGATCGTGTAGACCGCAAGTTCTCTTGCGCTGTGGAGAAACTGCATTTCGGACTCTCCGCGTTTGCTTCTCGGTACGCTCATATTAAGTTCTCCCTTCGTAAAGTAGCTTTCCCGCCCCCCATAAAGGGGACGGGATTATAAGATGTCAGATTTAGCCAAGGCAGAAGCCGAGGGCGACGCCACTCGTGCCGTTCGCGTTGGCGTTGCCATTGTTGCCGTTGCTGTCCACGCACCTGAAATTGTTCGTGTTGTTCGCGGCACGGAGCCACCAGTACGTGGCGGACGAGCCGTTGACCTTCATCTTCTGCCGTCTTGCCGCGCTGTTGAAGACGCCGCTATATACAGCCCCCTCTGTCTCGTAGCTTGTTCCGCCGAATATCTCTCGAGCCGACGGGATCCATACTTCGTCAGACGAGCTCATATTTGCGGTTGCGGTTCCTGCTGTGTCGAAGCCGCGAGAGGTCTTCTTCACCGCAACTATGCGGCTTCTGACGCTCGAAGGTATGAGAGGTTTGACCGTGTTGATAAGATATGATCTCATTTCGGTGTTCTCCCAACCGCCGATAGATCCAGTGCCGGTCGTGTAGTTCGGCGAGCTGCCGGCAAGTCCAGGATTCATCCGTTTGCTTGTAATGAGCAGTTTTTCGCCGATGAAGGTGATAGGCGCTTTCCCGCTGCTGTCGGCCTTATCGTCAGTGTCGAAGGCAACGATCTGCATATTGACGGTTCCCTCCGTGCCAAGGTCAAGCGGCTTGTAATTGCCGATCTTGTACTTCGTAGCATAGGTGCCGTTCGTGATATTGGCGAGGATTTCGTCCCATGTATCGGTGATCTCCGCGTACTGATACGGATCTGCAAACTGCGCATAGCAGGATGTGTTGCCCTGAATGTTGGTCGGCTGCGGGTTCCATCCCTCGAAGGGATAGCCGTTCGTGGAGTCGACCGGCGTGGAGCCGGTGTAAGTCGCCGTGCCTCCGTAGGGAACGTTCTGTACGGTCTGCAACAGCGAGGAGCCGTTGTAGAAGTAGACCGTATAGTAGCGGAGGCTTGCACTGTACTGCGCATTGACCGTGAGCGGGCCGGTGATGTTGTTGTAGGCCTTGTCCCAACCGGTGAAGGTGTAAGTGTACTGCGCCGTCGACGCCTTCGTCGGATTCGGGGAAGGCGTTGTAGCGGCTCCTCCGTGGACGATCATCTGTGTCGAGTAGACCGAGTCTCCATTAAAGAAGCGCACGCGGTAAGCGTCGTCGTAGGTGGCTACGCACGTTGCGTTGCTGTGTACGTTTGTCGGGAGCGTCCCGAAGTCACGGAATCTGTAACCGTAGTCGGCATCTGCAGAGGCTTTTGTGGGCTCCGCTATATATCCTGCCGTGACGGGATTGACCGCGTTGCCGCCCTCGGCTATGACCTCACGGTAGAGCACCGTCCCGTCGTAGTTGACGAAGCGGACGATGTACTGGGCGTTCCCGTTCACTACTACGACGAGTTCGGGGAACGACTCGTTGATCTCCGTCAAAAGCTCCGTTGATATGGACGGTACGCTTACTCTGCCAGTAACGACTGCGAGCGACGTGTTGTTTCCGCTTGCGTCCATGCCGGTACAGGCTTTGAGCTTCGTGATAACAGACTGTAACGTCGTCGAGCTCGTTGCTTCCCACTCCACTCCAATAATACGGACGCGGTTCAGGCTCGTTGCTCCGGTCACAATGCTCTCCACATCGACATTCGGCGTGTTCTCGACGTGGAGCGTCGTCAGTGCCGTCAAGCCCTCAAACGTAAGCGTCGTGAGATTCTGCTGATTGAGAATTGTGAAGTTCGTCAATGTGGCAGGGAGCTTGAGCGTTGTAATATGTCCGCCGTTAGGAAGCTCTATACCGTTAAGCGCCGTTCCCTCCGCAAGCACGCTCTTGAGCGACACACAGCCGGAGAGGTCGACGCTTTTCTGCTGATCCGTTCCAAGCGCCGAGCAGTTTGTGATGTCGATCTCCTTCAGGAGCTCGTTGTTGCCTACGTAAAGCTCTTTGAGATTGGTGTTTTCGTAGTTCGCGTTGCCATCGCCGAGCTTGAGTGTCTGAAGCTTCGTCGCCGCTGCGAAATTCGCATAGCCGACCTGCAAGCCCGAAAGATCGCCGACGCTCTTGATCCTGTCGGCAGAATAGATGTAGACCTCCGTATCATTCATGGCATCCATCGGGTTCGTCAAGGTGTATGCGGTGTTCCTCTTGCCACGAGTTGTGACTGTGTAGGAGCCGTATTTGATCGTTGCCCAAATGTGCGAATACGGGGTTACGGTGATGTTCCCGAGCGCGTAACAGCGCAGGGTAATAAAGGTGCTCAGTGCTTCGCCCGCCTGATACTTGGAGTCGCGATACTTAAACGCATTGTACAGCCACCAATCCCTCTGGCTTTCCTTGCTTCCCTGCAACATGGAGAGGTAGTTCTCTCCGTCTATCAGGTAGGGCTGCAGATACTTCACGAATGCGTCTTCGTTCCATATCGCTTCCGGCCACACGCTCTGATGATCCTCAAAAAGCGCTTTGACCGTGCTGTATGAGAACGTTCCTGCGCTCCTCAGGTTCTTATACATCGTCTTGAGCTCGGACCCGAATGCGTCCCTGATGTTGCACCACAGCACGGAGGTTTGTCCGTTAAAGACGTTCGCTCCGCCGACGGTGTCCGTATCCTCGAGGTCGTAATCGAAAACGAGGACGCCCTCGTTGTTAATACCGATAGCAGTGTCGAAGTCATAAGGAATGGGGAGCCAGTGAGTGCCGTCGTAGGTCGTCAGGAACATATTTTTGGCACGACTGTCTATCATTAAGAACACCTCGGTATAGAGGTAATAGAACAGCGTCGGGCTCTTAACCATGTACGTTTCAAGCTCGCTCTTGAACTTTGCGAGCCTGTATGCGGCTGTGTCGTTAGTGTACTCGGTGCCGTCTATCGTCACGCGCTGCGCGAATGCATTTCCGGTCGCCGCAGTTCTGTCCGTCGAGGCGATCCAGTCGGTGACGCGTTTAAGGCGGGCGTAGTTGGTGCTGTCCTCGGGGTATCTGGCTTCAAAATCGTTCAGCCATTCGTCCGAGGAGTAGTCGGAGCTCTTTAACAGGCACCTGTTTGAGGTGTTGTTTTTGAACTCCCAAGACTCCGCATTCGGGTAGTCCGAGTTGAAGCCGAATACGTTCGCTGTGCTCTTGTCGTTGTTGAAGTTGTATTTCCCAACGAAATGCACGTCGTCGTTGCCATCCTGCCAGAACACGACGATGGGGAGTCCGTCGATGCCCTGCCTTACGCGGCTGTCGTCTTCCTGTGGAGGCGTTTCATACGGACACACCTGCTCGTAGAAATCGACGAGTTTAACGTTGTTCGCGTTCTCCGAGGAGGCGAAGTCTGCTTTCAGGCAGAAGGTCGAAACGGGTATCGAGGTCGAGCGGAGCGGGTACTTCGAAGCTGTCTCTCCGCTCGCAGTGTAGGTAATGCCGCTTTTCAGCTTGATCTTGAAGTTTTTGACGGGATAACCTGCGGATGATGTGCCCTGCACGTCCATTTCCACGCCTGTCGCGGTAAAGCTCCGCGCGGTGTTTGCAGGATCAACATAAGTAACGCTTACTCCGGTTTTCTTGTCGCCCTTATACTGAGGGAGCTCGGGGCAAGCAATAATCATGTGCGGGAGTGTGGCGGGGAGCTTCGAAATAACGACCTCCTCGCTCTCGTTGAATACGTCGTTCCTGT
>Ga0310696_10000513_pt1 | contig 60316 bp, 20 predicted proteins | sample AusTroGonzalo_MG_4_FD_203885 | JGI IMG/M metagenome (GOLD analysis project Ga0310696, IMG submission 203885) | Bovine rumen microbial communities from tropical cattle in Woodstock, Queensland, Australia - Gonzalo_02 (v2) (version 2) | ecosystem: Host-associated > Mammals > Digestive system >...
ACAACCAAACATCACCCTTCCATTCGAAAACCACTGGAATGTCCTGATGGTTGCCGCCACCGTCGACACATGAGTAAGGCAACATGTTGGAATTCAGCATATCGCCCTTGTTGTCAAACAGATACAAGTAAATATTCTGATAATAGTTGTTGATGTGGACAGCTCTTCCATCTGACCACATTTCCCGCGAATGACGATAGGCCAGCACCATAACGCGACCATCTTGCAATGGCAGCACCATGCTGGGCACAAACCCCATATCTTCCATTTCCGCTTCGTATGAGATGTTTTCAGGCACAGACGGTTTTTCAGATTCAAAGAAATTCTCGTCCTGTAATACACCTTCTTCATCAACCAAGATCGTCGCCACACCCTCTTTTGTCTCGCCAAAGATGAAGAATCTGTCTTTTTGGCCGGGCAACATCCCCGCACAAGGATTGGAAATTTCACGACTTTTATCCGCCAGTTCGACAGGGACGACATTTCCGGCTGCAGTTATAGTAAGATAGCGATGAGCTACACCTGACGAGAAGGCCACCATTCCCACACCCCAATGAACATTTTTCCCACTCTGCGCCAACTCCTCAATAAAAACGGCTCCGTTATGGGTCAAGAACCCTTTCGCTTTGTATGGACTTGGACCAGAGAACTCCTTCTGCGCGTGATTGAGCGTGTTTCCCTCCGCATCAACAACCTGCAGGTCAAGACTATAACCGTCTATTTTCGAATTGCTTGGCTTGGTGTATGTTACGAAAACGGTTCTATTGTCGTCGGAGGATCGCAAGATGAGTGCGGTCGCAATTTTTTTCCCTTCGGCAGGTACACCATATATTGTATTACGTACCAACTTTTTATGTTTCTTCTCCATAATCGGGAATGTCGATTCATAATAATCCACACTCTTGGTCTTTTTGTTGTACTTGTAGCCAAGAAGCACCACGTCATTGTCCCGCAAATAGGCAGTCCTGAACTCATAATCTTCATCTATTTCATGCTCCACGGCTATGACATTCTTTTGCTTGTCATAAACGGTGATGTACATGTCATCATCCGTGTCGTACCAACCTTTTTTAACGCCGCACAGGTAAAGATATTGGTCATCTTCACCTAAAACGGTAAGGCGTGCGCCGTCCTCAATTTCGGTTTCCGGTCCGTTCGGGACAAGGGTTTGTGCGCGACCGCCAAACATAATAAACAAAAAGAGAAAAGCCAATAAGATTCTATTTTTCTTCATAACCACTAAAACTGTTTTTCGATTTTTCGGCTGCAAAATTACCATTAATCTCCGAACAATTTTATCCCTCACAGCAAAAATATGTTCCCTCTCAACCAATAAATATGACGTTTCAACAAACCAAAAACCTCTATAGGGTGTGGTAAATCTCTCACAGTCAGTATTTTATATCAAAAAAGAATATTTAATACCCTAAACAGTGTTTTGGGGTATTAAACTGCCGTTGGGGTATTAACGGACGGAATAAAATATCTAAAGTTGGACCTTTTAATTATTTCGCCACAAAATTATTATTCATTGTTTTCCGAAACCTTGCTTTCAACCTTTTTGCTTGCGTGTTGAGAGAAATGAAGCAACTGCAACAATCCTTGGAAACGGAGAGCAAGGTTGTTTATCAATTTGCCAGAATGCTTGACGTTTGCGACAACAAAAACAACTGTCAGCACATCCCCATAGACAATATCTTTTATTGTAAGAAAAACGGGAATGAAACGGAAATCCACACGATTGAAGGGTTCCCCGTTTTTGGAAGCGTCGGCTCCTGGTACAACGCGTCCGAAAAAACCGTATTTTCGCGCACTTTTGGACGGACGGATTTTTCGGGCTCGTATGAAACAGTATTTCGTTGACATAAAGCGTTTTGCACTGCTATGCCTCCTGTGCGTAATCGCATTGGCGAACGTCGCTTTCGCGCAGGTGGGCGGCGACAGCGCGGTCGTGCGCATTGTTTCGCCATTCGACTTCGGGCTGGCGGAGGCGCGGTCCGACAGTGCGCGCTACGAGGTACTCTACGCCACCCACCGCTATGCCGCCGACATAGGTGCGGCCGTCTCCTACAGCGGCGTCGGGGCAGTGACGGTGGCGGTGACGGCCAAGTCGCGGCCCATCCCGCTGACCCGCCGCAACGACTTCGGCGGGCTGCACCTTACCGTGAAGAATTCCGCCAAAGAACACTACCTCTTCGAACTGAAAGACACGCTCTGGAGCGTCTTCGACCTGGCGGCTGAAGATGTCGATGCGGGCGACTTCTCCGAATCGGAGTTGCTGACGGACGGCCTCTTTCTCGTCGTGCTGGAGGACCTGCACCCCTGGGTAAACCGCCGCGAAGGCCACGCCTACGGCGCCCTGCGCAAAGACATCCTGCTCGTGCGCAACTGCATCGCCCTCAACAGCCCCATCGCCCCCTACTCCACCGACTCCACCCTGCTGTGCGCCTCCTTCCTGCCCACCGATGAGGAGCTGAAAACCATCGCCAACCTCACCATCATGCGCGATTCCACCTCCACGGCGAAAACCTACTGTTTCGACATCGAAGGCATCAACAATCTCAGAATCAGCAATCTGAATATCTACACCCCCGACACGAAAAACATGTACGCCGATGCCGCCGTCACCCTGCGCAACTGCACCAACGTCACCTTCGAGGACGTGCTGATCGACGGGACCTACTCGCGCAAAAACCTCTACGGCTACGGGATCTTGATGGACAATGTCTGGAACAGCCATTTTGTGCGGCTCACGGCACGCGCCAACTGGGGGATTTTCGGCACCAACAACCTCAACAACACCGTGTTGCGCAACTGCGACATCAACCGCTTCGACATCCACTGTTACGGCCGCGACGTCGCGCTGTACAACTGCCAATTCGGCAACCTCTACAACCAGTTCTCCTCCGTCTTTGGCACGGTGCTGTTCGACGGCTGCCGCTTCACCGACTTTGTGCCGGTGCTGTTGGAACCCTCCTACAACGCCTACACCCCCTTCAAGCTCGTCTTCAAGGACTGCATCTTCGATGCCATTCCGGGGCGCTACTTCCTGGTTTCCACGGGGAAGTTAGACAACAAAATCAACGAGCGGCCCGAGCTGGCCCGGAAATGCTGGCCCGACGTCACCCTCCGCAACATGACCGTCAATGTCTCCAACAAAATCGACAAGGTCGTCCTGTTCAACCCGAAGGAGGTTGCCGCGAACGCAACCGTGGAAATCGGCTCCGTGCAGGTGGACGGGCTACGGTTCCACTACACTGACACGACCCATCTGGCAAACTTTGTCATCTGTTCCAGGAAAGTAACCGCCAAGAAACCCATCGATTACGACTTCAACAAGATGGAACTGATTCCGTCGGCGAAACGGATGAAGCGACAGGCCACGCGCAAGTACTACTACCCCGGGAGTCTCGTTTTCAACCTGCGGCGCGGCAAGTCCGACAAAATTGAGATCACGGCATCGCGGCTCAATTACAATGTAAACGAAAACAGTGCATACAATATTAAATATAGCAACTGCGAAATCGGAATGGTGCGCTACAATGTCGGCGGCAACGGCGCGAAACGGATCTATAACCGCTGCACGCTGTACCTGAACAACGACGACGACGCCCGCTATTACATTGACAACCATGCCGAATACACCGGTTGCAAGTTCATCCCCTGCAACGACAGGATGTACATCGGATTTTACGGCAGCGACAACGACGTCCGCATCCGCAACTGCACGACCACGCGCAAGGGCCGCCTCTTCTACCGGGGCCACGCCGACAACTCCGAACTCAACAGTTACTCGCTGAAAGGCAGCGCCAATCTATAGGCCGGCCAACACGAAACCCTTCATTCTGTTCATAAACGTGTTCACAGCTCGTGCAAGACTGTTGATAACTTGTTTATATCTTTTCAACCGAATATTGTTGATAAGATTGTATTTTTGCTGATTCGTTAGAAAAGGACAATCAACAATTATAATCACCAAATTAAAAACAGTATGAAGAAAGTGTTATTACTTTTGCTGACCATCATGCTCGGGCTCGGTGCCTGGCAGGGGTCGGCGCAGATGATCGTGGAAATCCCGACCACGGGTGGCACGACTGGGAACAGCTACCTGCCCAGCTATTCCTTCTACAATTACAGCCTGACGCAGCAGATTTACACTGCGGCAGAAATTGGCATGCCCGGCACTATCAACAGTGTCGCATTCTACAACAGCGGCAGCGACAAGACCCGTACGTATACGCTGTACATGGTCAACACCAACAAAACGTCCTTTTCCGGTAGCTCGGACTGGATCACGGTTACGGCCGCCGATCAGGTTTTCACCGGCAGTGTGACCATGACGGGCTCCGCCTGGACCACCATCCAGTTCGACAACCCGTTCGTTTACGACGGGGTCAGCAACCTCGCCATTATTGTGGACGACAACACCGGCTCCTACTCCAGCGGTATGTCTTGCTATGTGTTTGACGCTACCGGCATGGCGCTGCGCGTCTATAGCGACGGCACGAACTACGACCCGATGGCCCCCACCAGTTATTCTGGAACGGTCATGAATGTGAAAAACCATATCAAATTGGACATCACCCCCGGCAATATCAGCTGCCATGCGGTTGGCGTGCCGACCGTTTCTGGAATTTCCTCCAACGACGCGACGATCACCTGGGGAATGCCCGAGGATGCGGGTTCCTACATTCTGCAATACAAAACTTCCGATCTTGACTGGGCCGACAACGGTGTAGTCACAGACTATCCTACTGACACCACTTACGATTTCAATAACCTCCTGACCCCGCAAACCGACTACAACGTCCGCATTGCCAACATGTGTACCAACGGCGACACCAGCCTCTGGCGCATCGTCAACTTCAGGACGACTTGCGCGGAAATCAGCACCCTGCCTTACACTGAGAATTTCGACACTTGGGGCACCGGCAGCGGCAACAACTATCCGGAATGCTGGACCAAGTCCAACACCTACACTGCCGGCACCACGCCTTACGTGAGCTCCACCTCCTACGAAGGGGCTGGTTCCCTCTACTTCTACGTCGGCAGCGCCTCTCAGTACAACATGGCCGTCATGCACGCCATTGACCCGATCTATCCCGTCAACACCCTGCAAGTTTCTTTCGCCTACAGAGCCTCCAACAGCACTGACCGTCTGATTGTCGGTGTGATGGACGACATCACCGACGGCAGCACCTTCACCCCGGTTGACACCGTCTATCCGGTGCCCGGTTCAGTCAGCACCTGGGACGAGCGCATCGTACTGTTCGACAACTATCAGGGTACAGGTACCCACATCGCCTTCAAGAACGAATACACCACCGCTAGCTGCTACGCCTACATCGACAACCTGGTAGTGGAGCCTATCGTGCTCTGCTCCAAGCCGACCCAGGTCACCGTTTCCAACTACACCACGGAAGGTGCCGACATCGACTGGACTCCCGGTGCCAGCGAAGACAGCTGGGAAGTTGTGGCCGTGGCCGCCGGCGCTGACGTGAGCACCGGCACCCCCGTGCCCGCTTCTACGCACCCCTTCACCCTTACGGGTCTGAGTGACAACACCACATACGACATCTACGTGCGCGGTGTCTGCGGCGGCGGCGACTACAGCGGCTGGACCTTCAAGCGCACCTTCACCACCAACCCGGAATGTTCTTCTCCGCTGAATGTGACTGTGAGCCAAATCACGACCAACTCCGCTTTGGTAAGTTGGGACAATGCTAACTTCGGCAACCCCACCTACGTTGTGGGTTACTCTGAAGCCGGCCAGAACAACTGGACCGTCCAAAACGTGACCGGCAACCAGTACATGATCTCCGGTCTCACGATCGGCACTGCTTACGATGTGTATGTCGGTTCCGTCTGCACTGAAGGTCATGCCGACTCTGTCGTGGTCAGCTTCACCACCCGCGCCTGCTTGGTGGGCGGTGACCTGCAAATCGGCGACGGCACCAGCACCACTTCCTACTATCCCTCCTACAGTTGCTACAACTACAGCTACACGCAGCAAATCTTCCTCGCCAACGAAATGAATGGTCCCACCAATATCAACTCCATTGCCTTCGATGTTAACTCCATTCAATCCAGTTCCCGTCACATCAGCATTTATCTGATGCACACCAATGCAGCTTCCAGCGACTGGCTGCCCACCACCAACGCGCAACTGGTTTATAACGGCACATACAATCTTGTTGTAGGATGGAACACGTTCACTTTCGACACCCCGTTCCAATACAACGGCACAGATAACTTGGCGTTGATTGTCCTTGACTCCACCGGCAGCTACAGCTGTTCCAACTATTTCAACTGCCACACCGCAAGTGCCACGCTTTCCCACTGCCAGTATCAAGACGACGGTCCTTACAGCATCAACATAACTCCGTCATCCACAGGCGGTTCCAGCAGTACCTCTTCTACCCGTTGCAACGTCATCTTCGGTGTGCCGTGCGACAGCACCGCCACATGCGTTGCCCCCAACGTGTATGTAGCCTCCGTCACGGACAACAGCATGACCGTGGCTTGGGTTCCTGGCAGCACGGAGACCTCCTGGGAGATGGAATACCACACAGAAGCCGACACCAACTGGACATCAGCTGGCTCTGTCACCTCTCCCTACACCATCACGGGATTGTCTGAAAACATGATTGTGGTTGTCCGCGTCCGCTCCAACTGCGGTGCCGGCCAAACCAGCACCTGGGCGGCGACCTCCGGCAGAACGAAATGTTCCGTCGTGAACACCCTTCCCCTTGAGGAGCACTTTGACGCTGCCCCGAGCGTCGGTCCTGATAACACGGCCTATTGCTGGTCAACTCTCTCCAACTACAATTCCTCCTACCCCGGTCTCTCCTCCTCCTACGCCAACTCCGGCAACTATTCCGTCTATTTCTATGGCACCAGCGCCTACTTCTCCTACCTGATCTCCCCCGAGTTTGACGCCAGCATTCCCATGAACAACCTGCAGGTGCGCTTCTGGGCCCGCAAGACCACCCCGACCTACTACATCCAGGTGGGTGTGATGACCGACCCGAACGACTACTCCACCTTCACGCAGGTGGGCAGCGACCTCTCCCCCGACACCATCAATGCTTGGAGATTCTTGGATGTCAATCTGGACCAATATACCGGCAACGGCCACTATGTCGCCTTCCGTATCCCGCAGAACTACGTCAGCTACATGTATGTTGACGACATCGCCATCGACGTGATTCCGACCTGCGCGCATGTGGACAGCATCCATGTGAGCGATGTGCAGGCTACGGGTGCCACTGTTGAATGGGTACCCGGCGGCAGCGAGAGCGCTTGGGATGTGGCCTTCGTGCCCGGCACCGGCGCGGTCGATCTCGACACGGTGAACATCCTCACAGCGACCGGCTCGCCGAGCATCACCGTCAACGATCTGGAAATGAATACCGTCTATACGGTTTATGTACGCGCCAACTGCGGCGCCGACCAGAGCTTCTGGATGAGCACCGAATTTATGACCACCCAGATACCCGGCACCCTGCCCTACTACTGTAACTTCGAGGACACCACCGAAGGTCACGGCTTCGGTTTAGTGAACGGCACGGAGACCAACCAGTGGGTAGTAGGTACGGCCACCAACAATGGCGGCACACATGCCTTGTATGTTTCCGATAACAACGGCAGCGCCAACAGCTATACTATCTCCAGCGCCAGTAACGTGTGGGCTTATCGCGACATCGAGTTCCCTGCCAACCCGAGCGGCTATACCCTCTCCTTCGACTGGCACGCAGACGGCGAGAGCTGCTGCGACTACATGCGGGTTTTCGTGGGCACCCCGACGCCCGTGACGGCAGGCGACTATACGCAGCCGGCCGGTTCCACCGCCACGGTTCCCAATGTCAATACCAGCTACCCCAACTACTTCAACACCTCCTCCAACTACCAGACCTTCACAACCACCATTCCCGGCATGACCGAGACCACTGTGAAACGTATCTATTTCTTGTGGCACAACGATGGTTCCGTCGGCACCAACCCGCCCGCTGCGGTTGACAACATCACCATTGAGATCATCAACTGCGACGCCCCGACCGCGCTGAGCGTCGATTCCATCGCCATCACCACCGCCATGGTGAGCTGGAATTCAAATGCCTCCTCCTCTGTGCTCAGCTACAAAGGACCGAACGATCCCGACTGGACTGTGGTGGATCCCGCCACTTCTCCCTACGAGCTGACTGGCCTTACAGGCAATACCCTCTATCAGGTGCGTGTGGCCAACAACTGCGACGACGGTGTGAGCACCAGCCCGATCATCTCCACGTCCTTCTACACCGATTGCGACGCAATAAGCACGCTGCCTTACACGGAGAACTTCGACGGCTACACCGCCAGCACCTCCACCAGACCGAACTGCTGGGCCTTCCCGATCACCTACAGCAATGCTCCGTACATCACCTCCAGCTACTACGTTTCCTCCCCCAACTGTCTCTACTTCCAGTCTGAAACGGCCACGCCCACCACGGCCGTGTCGCCGCAAATCGACGCCGACATTCACAACCTACGTGTGAAATTCATGCTGAAGGCGGAGAGCACCACCTCTTCCGGCACCTTCGACATTGGCGTGATGAGCGATCCGGACGACGTGACCACCTTCGAGTCTGTCCGTATCATCCAACCTGCCAACACCGCTTGGAACCAGTATGTGGTTGACTTCGACTCCACGGTGATGACCGGCACCGGCCGCTACATCGCCTTCCGCCAGCACTCCAACAGCAGTGTCTATTACTACTGGTTGGACAATGTCATGATTATGAACATCCCCACCTGTCCGGAGCCCGAGAATCTGGTTTCCACGGGTACCACCTCCACGTCTGTCACCCTCGGATGGTCAGCTGGCAGTGAGACTTCCTGGAACATCGAGTACGGTCCTACCGGCTTCACACAAGGTCAAGGCACATCCATTAGTGTCAGCACCAACCCCTACACGATCGACAACCTGACTCCCGGAACGGCTTACGACTTCTACGTGCAGGCCGACTGCGGCGCTGGCGACGAAAGCATCTGGACCGGCCCTTACACGGCTATTCCGGGCTCCATCAACATGCCCGCCACCGGCACGACCACTATCTCCGCCTGTGATGTGACTATTTATGACAACGGCGGTCCTACCGGCGATTACACCAGCAACTGCCAGTCCACTATGACCATCAACCCGGATGCCCCGATGAACCTCGTTGCCATCCAAGGCACCTTGAGCACGGAGAGCTGCTGCGACTATCTGCGTATTTACGACGGACCGGATGCCACCGGCACCCTGCTCGGCGAATTCCGTGACGAGAACCAAACCATTCCGCAACTGGTTTCCACTACCGGACCGCTGACACTCGTCTTCCACTCCGACGGTTCCGTGCAGAAATCCGGTTTCGCACTGACGGTTTCCTGTGTCTCCAACACCTGTCCGATGCCCACCAACCTGACGGTCAGCAACGTGGGTCAGGCTTCCGCCACCGTGTCTTGGACAGCCGGCGGCAACGAGACTTCCTGGATTGTGGAATACAAGGAGGCTTCTGCTACCACTTGGACGGTGGACAACGCCACCACAACGACCTACCAGCTCAGCAACCTGACCGGTCTCACCGCCTACGACGTGCGCGTGAAAGCCGACTGTATTGACGAGACATCCCTCTACGCTACCACTTCCTTCACCACCCCGAACTGCGATGCTGCCAACGCCTGCCAGTACACCTTCATCCTTACCGATGGTTACGGCGACGGCTGGAACGACGGTTATCTGACCGTGGAACAGGGCGGCGTTGTTGTGGCCACCTTGGAGGCTACTGACAATAACGACACGCCCTCCTCCGAAACGGTGACGATCAATCTCTGCGACAACGTCAGTACCTCCCTGGTATGGCATTCCGGCAACTATGACGACGAAGCAGGATTCTCCATCGCAGGTCCTGACGGCACCGTGTTGTTCTCTCAAGACAGCATGGATACCTACTCCACCTACACCTTCACGACCAACTGTAACGGTTCCGGCCCGGTGCCCACCGATCCGACGGTTGCCACCAACGCCGCTTCTGCTATTGCGCAGACGACGGCCACGCTGAACGCCACCATCACGAACCCCGACAACGTGACCATCACGGCGAAGGGCTTCGAGTGGAAAGCCACCCAGGGCGGCACCTACACGCAGATTGCAGGTACCGGCACGGGCAACACCTTCACGGCCAACCTGACCGGCCTCACCGCCAACACGGGCTACACCTTCCGTGCGTTCATCACCTTCAACGGTCAGACGGTCACCGGCAACGAGATGACCTTCACCACGCAGAACCAGGATGTTGAGCCTTGCGACGTGCCCACGGGCGTGACCGTCAGTGCTGTCACCGACGAGAGCATCACCATCACTTGGAACAATGCCGCTGGCGTCAACAGCTGGAACATCCAGTACCGTCCTGTGGGCGGCACGCTGAGCAGTGCTACTTCCAACACGAACAGTTACACCATCAACGGTTTGCAGCCGGAGACCACGTATGAGATCCAGGTGCAGGCCAACTGCGGCGGCGGCAACTTGAGTGAGTGGTCTTCCGCCGTGACGGGCACCACCACCGTGGGTATCGACAGCTGGCTTGCCAACAGCGTGAGCCTCTACCCGAACCCGGCGAAGGAGTACGTCGACATCCGCGTGGACGGCGACCTCAACGTCAAGACGATGGAGGTGTACGATGTTTATGGTAAACTCCTCAACACGGTTGTCGTTACCGAGAACCCGACCCGCATCAATATCAGCGGCCTGGCCAACGGCATGTATTTCGTGCGCGTGACCACGGAAGAGGGCATGGTGACGAAGACGTTCGTCAAGAAATGATGAATGTTGAATGCTGAATGCTGAATAAGGGGGATCCGGAAGGGTTCCCCTTTTCGTATATGTTTCAAGCTTCAGGTTTCAGGTTTCAGGTTTCAAGCAGTCGAAACCTGAATCTTGAAACTTGAAACCTGAATCTTGAAAAGGGAATCCGGAAGGGTTCCCCTTTTTTCGTTGATGCGCACTGGCAATAAGGAGGTTCCGCTCGCTCACTGCGTTCGCTTGCGGAATGGTGCGCAGCGCACCATTCCGCGAGACGCGAAAGCGTCGAGCGGAATCTCCTCCTCTGTTCATAACTTGTTGATAACATTTTTGCACACCTTATTCTATAATTATTGTAATTTTGCGGATTCATTTTGTAATATTCATTATTCACCAAATAAAAACGGTATGAAAAAGATTCTACTATTGTTACTGACAGCGGTGTTGAGCATGCCGCTGGTGCTGAATGCGCAGATGACTGCGACCTTCGGCACGGGAACGAGCGCGACCACCACGGGCGGTAGCGCGGGCGCGCCCATGAGCTATGGCGGCGCCTACTCGTGGACCCAGCAGATCTACCGGGCCTCCGAGCTTATCGCCGAGAACGTGCCCGCGGGCGCGGTCATCATCTCCATCGAGTTCTACAATGCCACGGGCGCGACGCTCATGTCGGACCTCCGCACCTACATGGGGCATTGCACGAACGACTACTTCTCCGGTACCAGCGACTGGGTGCCGTACAACTCCCTCACCTTGGTTGATTCCGGTGACTGGAATGCACCGGACGGCTGGTTCACCATCAACCTTGACGCCCCGTTCGTATGGGACGGCACCAGCAACCTCGTGGTGGGTGTCTCCTTCCGGGGCGCGCACTCCGACTATTCCACCAACAACCCGAACTGCGGTTACCGTTACACGGCCCAGAGCGGCAGTGCCCATATCCGCCGTTTTTCCACCACTTTAGGATCTGAAGATCCCACCAGCACGGCAGCGGCCAACAGCGTGTCTGCCAACCGTCCGAACATGCGTATCAACTACGTTATCTCCGGCTGTGCAAGCCTGACACCCTCCGTGGCCAACATCGGACCCTACACCGCCGACCTCAGCTGGTTCAACTTCCAGCAATCCGTTTCGAGCTGGGATATTCTGTACGGCGAACAAGGCACCTTTGACACCCTCAACGGCGGCACCACCGTCACGAATATCACGGACACTTTCTACAATATGACCGGACTTACCTCCGCCACTACCTACGCTGTCTACATGAAGCCCTACTGCTCTTCCGAGACGGGCGCATGGTCCTCTCCGCGCATTTTCACCACCACGGCGGCCTGTCCCACGCCCATCGGTCTCACCCTCATGAGCCATACGGCCGAAGAGGCTACTATCACATGGCTGCCTGGCGCCAATGAATCCGGCTGGGAGGTAGCCTGCGTGCCCCACGGCGCACCGGTGGCTTCCGTCCCTGCTGCGTATGTTTCAAGCTATCCCTACACGTTCACCAACCTTATCGACAACACCCAATACGACCTCTATGTCCGGGCCGACTGCGGCAACGGCGAGAACAGCTACTGGACCTCTCCCGTGACCTTCACCACCGACCCGTACTGCACCCCGCCCTCAAACGTGACCGCCGAGCAGGTGATGGCCACCTCCGCGCTCATCACATGGAGTTCCGCTCCGGTGGGCGCCACCGGCTACACGTTGGGTTACTCCGAAGCGGGTCTGGACAACTGGACCACGATTACGTCCATTGCCAGCACCAGCCAGATGCTCTCCGGCCTCAACCCGAACACTGCATACGATGTGTTCGTCTTCTCGGAGTGCGTCCAAGGCCATGTGGACACTGTCTATGCCAGCTTTGAGACCGGCTGCATGTCGGGCGGCGACCCCTTCACCGAAGGCACCATCACCACCTACCTGCTGCCGTTGAACAACTACTACAACTATACTTACACCCAGCAGATTTACCTCGCTTCCGAGATGAGCGGCGCGGCCACTATCGACAGCCTCGCGTTCGAATATGCTTACAGCACCCCCTCTTCGGTTAAGTCAAACGTGACCATCTATTTGGGTCACACTGCCCAGTCCACCTTCTCCAGCACCTCGAACTACATCCCCTCCTCCGGCCTGACGCAGGTCTATTCCGGTCCGCTGAACTGTACTCAGGGTTGGAACACCTTTGTGTTCACCACCCCGTTCCAGTATAACGGCACGGACAACCTCGTGCTTGTGATAGACGACAACTCCGGCGACTACGACGGCAGTGCCTACGTATTCCGCGCACACAATGCCGGCGCCACCCGTTCGGTGTACTACTACAGCGACAGCACCAACCCAGATCCCACCAACCCCACCTCTGACAGCCCGAGCAGCTCCACGACCACCAACCGCAGCAACGTGAAGTTCTTCTTCCCCTGCGACAACACCGTTACCTGCCTCGCCCCCAATGTGTATGTCAGCGAATTCTCCGACGAGAGCATCACCATCGGCTGGGCTCCCGGCTATTCGGAGACCTCTTGGGAAGTGGAATACAGCACCGACGGCAGCACCTGGACTCCGGAAGGCACTGTAACCACCTCGCCTTATACTATCAGCAACCTGACTTCCAACACGTTGTATTACATCCGTATTAGAAGTATCTGTGGCAGCGACAACAGCAACTGGAACCAGGTGAGCCAGCGCACCGCCTGCGCCGACGTCGCCACCCTGCCGTTCATGGAGAACTTCGACTCCCACACCGGCGCCACCACCACCTCTGTCAGCGTCAACAACCTTCCCTACTGCTGGAGTTATATCAACGAGGGCACCAGCACCTCCTATTCTGGTTACCCGATGATTTATGCCAGTGCCACGTATGCGGCTTCCGGCAGCAACTCCATGCGGTTCTACACCTACACCACGGCGGGCACGTACGACGACCAGATTGCCATCCTGCCGCCCATCGACACCGATGTAAACCCCATGAACACCCTGCAGATTGCCCTCGACGTGCGCGACAACGCGACCTCCTATCCTTTCCATCTGGATGTGGGTATCATGACGGATCCCACCGACCGTAACACGTTCGTCACCCTCCAGACCATTACCACCTCGTCCACGACGTACGCGAACTACGAGATTCCTTTCAGCCAATACCAAGGCACGGGCAAGTACATTGCCTTGCGGGCCAGCCAGCCGACTACCGGCTACAACTACGGCTATGTGGATAACATCCGTGTGGAGCCCATCCCGGCATGTCCGAAACCCATCAATGTGACCTCCACCGCCGTCACGACCACCAGCGTCACGCTGAACTGGACGGAAGTGGGCAGTGCCACCTCCTGGGTGGTCACCTACGGTCCCACCGGCTTCACGCCCGGATCGCCTGCAGCCATGACAGAGACGGCCTACAGCCTTCCGTTCACTGTGAACGGTCTGAGCTCCTCCATGGGCTATGACTTCTATGTCCAGTCCGAGTGCGGCGGCAGCGACCTCAGCAGCATGTCCAATGTCTATACCGTTGCGACCCAGTGCGACATGATCACCGCGCTGCCGTTGATGGAGAACTTCGACGCCTACGCAGGTGCCACCACCACTTCGGTGTCCACCAACAACCTGCCGTACTGCTGGTCACACATCAACACGGGTACCAGCACCTCCTACTCCGGCTATCCGATTATCTATGCCAGCGCCACGTATGCGGCTTCAGGCAACAACTCCATGCGTTTCTACACTTACACCACCTCCGGCACCTACAGCGACCAGATCGCCATCCTGCCGCAAATCGACGTGAACACCTTCCCGATGAACACGCTGCAGATTTCGTTTGACGCCCGCGACAACTCCACATCCTATACGTTCAACCTGGTTGTCGGTGTCATGACCGACCCGACGGATGCCTCCACGTTCGTTCCGGTGCAGACCATCACCTCGTCATCGACCACCTACGCCAACTATGAGATTCCGTTCTACCAGTACACCGGCACCGGCGCTTACATCGCGCTCAAGGCTCCGAAGCCGACCTCCGGCTACAACTACGGCTATGTGGACAACATCGTGGTGGACATTGCCCCGCTTTGTGCCAAGCCCACGAACGTCATAGCCAGCAACATCACGGCTGACGGCGCGGACATCAACTGGATGCCCGGCGGCAATGAAACCGGTTGGGAAGTTGTTGTGGTTCCCCACAGCATGCCCATCACCACCGGCACACCGGATCCGGTCAGCACACATCCTTACACACTTACCAACCTGAACGACAACACCAGCTATGACGTGTATGTGCGCGCAGACTGCGGCACGGGCACGGACTACAGCTCCTGGAGCCAGGTTTGCACCTTCAGCACCACCCCGTTGTGCAGCGCTCCTACGGATGTGACGGTCAGCCAAGTTGCCGGCACTTCCGCCCTGCTCACCTGGACCGAGGCTATCTTCGGCGCCACGGGCTACACGGTCGCCTACACGGAGACCGGCCAAAGCAACTGGACCACCCAGTCTGTTACCGGCAACAGCTACATGCTTACCAACCTCACCCCCGAAACGCCCTATACGGTAACCATCACCTCGGAATGTAACGAAGGTACCGCACCGGTCATCACCAAGAACTTCACCACCGGCTGTCTGGCTGGCGGCGACAACTTAGTCGGCAACGGCACCTCCACCACCTATAACATCCCGCTGAACACCTTCTACAACTATTCCTACGTACAGCAGCTCTATCTGGCCAATGAGATCAACAACTCCGGTGACATCCACTCCATCAGCTTCCAATACATCTACGCCACAGCCCAGACCAAGAACAACCAGTCCATCTACTTGGCCGAGACTGACCTGACCACTTTGTCCACATGGATTCCTGCCGACTCCCTGACCTTGGTTTACAGCGGTTCCGTTAACTACAACAACAGCGGTACCGACAACTGGGTCACCATCACGTTGGATTCCGCCTTCAACTACAGCGGCACCCGCAACCTGGTCGTGGTGGTCAAGAACGACCACGGTTCCTACACGACCAGCAGCAACTACACCTTCAAGACGCATTCCGCCAGCGGCATGACGCTGCAATATTACAATGATTCGTCCCCGTTCTCTTTGACCAGCCCTTCAAGTGCGAGCACCTACTCCTACCGTAACAATATCAAGTTCGGCATGGAGTGCGACAACACCGTCACCTGTATCGCCCCCAACGTCTATGTGGTTGACGCGACGGATAACAGCATTACGCTGAACTGGGCTCCCGGCAACGGCGAAACCTCATGGGAGATTGAGACCAGTACCGACAATGCCACTTGGACTCCCGAAGGCACCGCCACCACGGCTCCCTACACCCTCAACAACCTGACCCCGAGCACCCTCTACTACATCCGTATGAGAAGTGTCTGCGGCGGCGGCGAATACAGCAGCTGGACCATCGTCAGCGAGCGTACCGAGTGTGTGTCGGTCAGCAGTGTGCCTTTCATGGAGAACTTCGACTCCTATACCGGTGCCACCACCACTTCGGTGTCCATCAACAACCTGCCTTACTGCTGGAGCTACCTCAACGACGGCACGAGCTCAAGTTATTCCGGTTACCCGATGATCTACGCCAGTGCGACGTATGCGGCTTCCGGCATTAACGCCTTGCGTTTCTACACCTACTCCACCTCCGGCACCTACGACGACCAGATCGCCATCCTGCCGGCCCTCGATCTGAACACGCTTTCGTTGAACACGCTGCAGGTCTCCTTTGACGCCCGCAACATCTCCACCTACACCTTCACGTTGGAGGTGGGTATCATGACCGATCCGACCAACAAAGCGACGTTCATGCCGATCAGCACCATCACCACCACGTCCAACACGTACGCCAACTACGAGATTCCGCTCAACCAGTACACGGGCACAGGCGCTTACATTGCCCTCAAGGCCCCGAAGCCGACGTCGAGCTACAATGCCGGTTATGTTGACAACGTCCGTGTGGAACCCATCCCCACCTGTCCGAAGCCCACGAATGTGCACGTCACGAACGTCACCACCAACACGATTGAGTTGGGATGGACGGAGACCGGTTCAGCCACCTCTTGGGCGGTAGAATACGGTCCCACCGGCTTCACGCCCGGTTCCGGCACGGTGGAGGACGCTACGACCAATCCTTACACCGTCAGCAACCTGACGTCCTCCACCCAGTACGACTTCTATGTGAGAGCTGTCTGCGGCATTGGTGACACCAGCAACTACTCCACGACGCTCTCCACGGCCACCGCTTGCGATGCCATCGACCAGCTGCCTTACACGGAAGGCTTCGACACCTACGGTACGGGCACAACGGCATATCCCAACTGCTGGACCAAAATCAACACCTACACCAGCGGTGACAGACCTTACGTCAACTCCACCAACTATGCAGGCGTGGGTTCCCTCTACTTCTACGCCTCATCCGGTACTTACAACATTGGCATTATGCCGCCGTTTGATGCCACTATTCCCGTCAACACGCTACAAGCCTCCTTTATGTACCGGGCTTCCAGCACCACCGACTACATGATTGTGGGTGTGATGACCAACCCCACGGATGCCAGCACTTTTGTGCCAGTTGACACGGTCTATCCGGGCAGCTCCGCCACCACCTGGGAGGAGAGAGAGGTGGTCTTCAACGGCTACAACGGCACCGGCCAATACATCGCTTTCTACAACGGCAAGCCTTCCGCCACCTGCTACTCCTACATCGACAATCTGTCTGTTGACCTGATTCCGAGCTGTCCGAAGCCGCAATCCTTGCATGTGGTGGATGCCACCACCAGCAGCGTTGAGTTGGGCTGGACGGAAGTCGGTTCGGCCACTTCCTGGGAGATTGTATACGGCGATCCCGGCTTCGACCCGAACGGCACCGCCGGCACCGTGGTGACGGCCACCAGCAACCCGTTCAACGTCACCGGCCTGAACAGCTCTACGACCTACCAGTTCTACGTCCGCTCCGCCTGCGGCGGCAGCGATGTCAGCTACTGGAGCAACGGTCTGCAGGCCTCCACGACCATGACACCTGTGGGTCTTCCCTACACCGCCGACTTCTCCACCAACGACGCTTGGGTGCTGAACAACGGCGGCTGTACCAACTACTGGGTCAAAGGTACGGTGGGTTCTGATCCTGCGCTCTTCGTGACCGACAACGGCACCACGCCGAACTACACCATCTCCTCCACCTCTGTGGTTGCCGCCCAGAAGCTCTTCACCGTGGGCACCAACGACACCATCACCATCACCTTCGATGTGCAGGTGCAGGGTGAGGGTTCCTTCGACTACATGAAGTTGTTCCTGGCTCCTGCCTCCGCGCAGTTCCCCGCTTCCACCGCAGCCCCGTCTTCCGGCGACTACGGCTACAACAGCTACAGCACCAATGCCTACGACTTCTACTCCAACGGCTACGGTACCCAATCCTCCTACCACTACGTTATGAACATGGCCACAGGCACCGTGCATGTGGTGGCGAAGATGCCTAACCCGAATGCCAACCCGACCGCTTCCTCCACTGCCTTGATGGTCTTCGCCTGGAAGAACGACGGTAGTGTCGGTACGCAACCCCCGGCCACCATCACGAACCTAACAGTCACTGCCGACACTTCCTCTGGTCCTGTGATCACCAACCCGACGGTTGCCACCAACGCCGCCACCGCCATTGCGCAGACTTCCGCCACGCTGAACGCCACCATCACGAACCCCGACAACGTGACCATCTCGGCCAAGGGCTTCGAGTGGAAGGCCACCCAGGGCGGCACCTACACGCAGATTGCGGGTACGGGCGCCAACAACGGCTTCACCGCCAACCTCACCGGCCTGACGCCCAGCACGAGCTACACCTACCGTGCGTTCATCACCTTCAACGGTCAGACGGTCACCGGTAACGAGCAGACCTTCACGACGCAGGAGCAGGGCGTGGAGCCGTGTAACACCCCGACGGGCCTGACCGTCAGTGCGGTTACCGACGAAAGCATCACCGTCTCCTGGGATGCCGACGCCAACGTGAGCAGCTGGAATATCCAGTACCGTCCTGTGGGCGGCACGCTGAGCAGCGCTACTTCCAACACCAACAGCTACACCATCAACGGTTTGCAGCCGGAGACCTCCTACCAAATTCAGGTGCAGGCCAACTGCGGCGGCGGCAATGTCAGTGAGTGGTCTTCTGCCGTGACGGGCACCACCACCACCGGCATCGACAGCTGGCTTGCCAACAGCGTGAGCCTCTACCCGAACCCGGCGAAGGAGTACGTCGACATCCGCGTGGACGGCGACCTCAACGTGAAGTCGATGGAGGTGTACGATGTCTATGGTAAACTCATCAACACGGTCATCGTTACCGAGAACCCGACCCGCATCAACGTCAGCGGCCTCGCGAACGGCATGTATTTCGTGCGCGTGAGCACGGAGGCGGGCATGGTGACGAAGACGTTCGTCAAGAAATGATGAATGTTGAATGCTGAATTATGAATAAGGGGAATCCGAGAGGGTTCCCCTTTTCGTATATGTTTCAGGTTTCAGGTTTCAGGTTTCAAGCAGTCGAAACCTGAATCTTGAATCTTGAAACTTGAATCTTGAAAAGGGAATCCGAGAGGGTTCCCCTTTTTTGTTGGTGCAAGGGCTACCGTTGACCGTTGACTATTGACCGTTGACATTCGTGCTGGAGGTTCCGCTCGCTCACTGCGTTCGCGGCAGAATCTCCTCCGCCCCCACTTCCATCCTGCTGAACGCAAACAGCTTCTTCCCGAGGTCTTTGAGCGATGCGCCGAGGTGATACACCGTGTCGTCGATGATGAGGAAGCGGTCGTGGTAGCGGTCGCACTCCCGAACATCCACGGGCGGGTACTGACGGTTGTGGCGTTCGAGATCGAGGGTCAGCGCATCGGTGACGCGCCGCGTGACAATACCCGCTGTTACCCCTTCCTCCCGTTTCGCCAGCACCAGCAGCACGGAGTCATCAATGTAGTTGTCGATGAGGATGATGCGTTTCCTTGCAGACCGGATCAAGTCGGCGGCGAAGGCGTAGGCGTCGAAGATTTGGCCGTCGTAGAAGACGCCTTCGACGGGCGGCAGGGCGGTGCGCACGAAGAGGCCAATTTGTTCCTCCGTTTTGCTGACACGCTGCTCCAACCGTTCGATCCGTTGGTTGACTGCGTAACCGCGAAGGAGGTACTCTTTCAGCACAGCGTTCGCCCACCGGCGGAACAGGATGCCTTTTTGTGATTTAACTCGGTATCCAACAGAGAGAATCATATCTAAATTAAAGTATTCGATATCTCTATTCACTATACGATCCCCTTCTTGCTGAACTGTCGCAAATTTTGCGACAGTTGATAATCCTCGTAACTCTTGGCTTAAGGCGTTGTTTATATGTTTGCCAATGGTCTTGATGTCTCTATCGAACAACGTGGCCATTTGCTGTCGATTCAACCACACCGTCTCTTCCTCCATACGAACCTCGAGCCGGATGCTACTGTCGGGCTGGTAGAGGATGATTTCGCCGTTTTGTCTTATGTCTTTATTCTGTTCCATACTGTTTGATTTTCGTTTTTAGGTTCAAAGAATTCTATGCTGCAAAGATACAACAAAACGAAGCGTTTGTCAAGTCTTCTTAAAATTTTTTATCCTGCTGGTTTTCAAAGCAATGCGAATTTAGATTTAACAATTCATACTCGAATTGTTAAATCTCGACACTGGTTTTGGCAGAGACTGTTCCCCAAGCCGCAGCACCCTGCCAGCACCCACGTTCCCAAGTTCCACCCATAGTGTAGCCATAGTGCAGGCATACTCTACCCAAGCTCAAAGGGCTTGGATGGGTATGGCTACTACGTGGTTGTAGAGACGCAAAATTTTGCGTCTCCTCTCCAGTCTATCTCAGATCAATTCCGATAAGACACAACTCCGGTGTCAATATTGTATAATTTTCGTCAATGAGGATGCCCATCTGACAGAACTCATCCACCAGCACTATCACAACAAATAATGAAAGTAATTGTTGACGACAATGTTGAGAAAGCGATTGACGAGTTCTATATCGCTGCATAGAGACGCACGGCCGTGCGTCTCTACGGACAACGCAAATACAAGGGGGATCCGAAAAGGTCCCCTTTTTTTGTGTTTTCCGACGCAAGAATGCGTCGGCTCCTGTTCATAACTTGTTCATAACTTTTCAACCCAAAACTGTTAATATCGTTGTATCTTTGCGGTTTGTTTTTGAAAGATTCAATTATTCACCAAAAATAGGTATTATGAAAAAGTTTCTATGTGTTATGCTTATGCTTATCTCATTGGGCATGAGCGGGTTTGCGCAGACCCTGGCGGACTATACGTTCACCACGGGCACGGACGCGACCAAGTGGCAGACACTGACCACAACAACATCCCTGATTACCCCCGGCGCGGGCGACTACGGGGTGTCCACGGTGCAGGACATCGGATTCTCCTTCACGTTCGGCTCCGAGGCGTACACCCAGTTCTCCGTCAATGCCGACGGCAACCTGCGTTTGGGCCCGACAGTTACGGGCACCAGCAACTACAGTTCCCCTTTCAGTAGTTCTAATGCGGGTATCAACGCTCCGAAAATCAACATGTTGGGATGTGACGGCTTCCTGTCGGACAGCGGCCATGTCTATCACGAGGTGATCGGCACCGCTCCCAACCGCGTGTGCGTGATCGAGATTTTCACCTCCACTTACAGCACCACTTCCCGTAACTCCGTGTTACGCTGGCAGGTGCAACTCTTCGAAGGCAGCAACGACATCCAGATTGTCTTCGCCCCCACCGCTCCTCCCATCCTGCCGGCGGTCACACGCCAAATGGGCATGAGCGCTGACGCCAACGATGTTATCCTGCTTAACGCAAACCACCAGGCCACCCATTACAACGCCGGCCAATCGACCACCATCGCGTCGGGTAACTGGCCTGATGTGAACCGCTATTACTATTTTGCCGCCCCGGTGATCACATGTCCGAAAGTGACCGCACTCACGGCAACCAATCTCACCTCAACCTCTTTCGACTTGAACTGGACTCCTGTGGGCACCGAAAACGATTGGGACCTTTACGTCAGCACATCTCCCATTTTCCCCGATTCCAACACAACCCCGACGGATTACGTCAGCGGTCTTCCCGAATATTCCCTCTCCTCTCTCGGCGCAAACACGACTTACTACGTCTATGTGCGTGCCAATTGCGGTGTCGGCGATGTGAGCGACTGGAGTCTCCTCGCGGTCACCACGCCGTGCAACCCCATCACCACGCTGCCGTATTCGGAAAATTTCGACGCGTACCAGGGTGCCTCGTCCACCTCTGTGGCGACCAACAACCTGCCGTATTGCTGGAGCTATAACAACTCCGGTACCAGCACAAGCTATTCCGGCTACCCGATTGTTTACACGAGTGCGACATACGCTGCTTCCGGTAATAACTCCATACGTTTCTACACCTATTCCACCTCCGGCACCTACGACGACCAGATCGCCATCCTGCCGCAGATTGATCCTACGACCTACCCCATCAGCAACCTGCAACTTTCCTTCGACGCGAGGAACCAAGGCTCCTACACGTTCACCGTGGTGGTGGGTATCATCGCCAACCCGGCTGACAAGACCACGTTTGTGCCGGTGGATACCATCGTGACCACCTCCAACACCTACGCCAACTACGAGTTCCCCTTCAGCCAATATACCGGACCTGACGGCTTCATTGCCATGATGGCGCCGCAGCCGTCCACGAGCACTTACAACTCCGGCTACATCGACAACATTGTGGTGGATGTCATCCCGACCTGCCCCAAGCCTAAGAACGTAGCCTCTTCCAACCCCACGTTGAACAGCATTGACCTCTCCTGGACGGAGATGGGCAACGCCAGCTCTTGGGATATTGAATATGGTCCGACGGGCTTCACACAAGGCGACGGCACCGTGGAGAGCGCTTCCACCAACCCGTACACCATCCATGGATTGGAGAATTCGACCGTCTATGACTTCTACGTCCGTGCGAACTGCGGCGGCGGTGATGTCAGCAATTACGCGAACGTCCATACCGCCGGCACCGCGTGCGCCGCGATTACCACGTTGCCGTTCACGGAGGACTTCGACGCCATCACCGGTTACACCGCAACCTCTGCGGCCACTACCAACCTGCCGTACTGCTGGAGCACCATCAACAACGGCACCAGCACCTCCTACTCTGGCTACCCAATCGTTTACACCAGCGCGACCCTCGCCGCTTCTGGCAGCAACCTCATGCGCTTCTACACCTACTCCACCTCGGGCACCTACGACGACCAGATGGTGGTATTGCCGGAAATTGACCCCACGGTCTATCCCATGAACAACCTGCAGCTCTCCTTTGAGGCGAGAAACAACGGTACCTACACGTTCACGCTGTATGTGGGTGTCATGACCGACCCGACGGACAAGACCACCTTCGTGCCGATGGACACGATTGTAACCACCTCCAACACCTACGCCATCTATGAGATCCCCTTCGACCAATACACCGGCACGGGCAGCTACATCGCGATGATGGCCCCGAAGCCGACATCGAGTACTTACAACACCGGCTATGTTGACAACCTTATGGTAGATGTCATCCCCACCTGTCCCAGACCGAAGAACCTGACTGCCTCGAACCCCACGTTGACCAGCATTGACCTCGCGTGGAACGAGATGGGTACTGCCACTGCCTGGGAAATCGAGTACGGTCCGATGGGCTTCACACCCGGCACCGGCACCATCGAACCTGCCATGAGCAATCCCTACACCCTCAACGGTTTGAACCATTCCACGGGTTATGACTTCTATGTAAGGTCCAACTGCGGCGGCAGTGACATCAGCTACTGGTCTGCCAAGACCACGGCGGCGACCTCTTGCGCCCCCATCGACAACCTGCCCTATATCGAGAACTTTGACGCTTACGAAGGCTACACGACCACTTCGGCGTCCACCAACAACCTGCCGTATTGCTGGAGCAAGCTCAACGCCGGCACCAGCTCGACCTATTCTGGCTATCCGATTATCTACGCCAGCGCAACGTATGCTGCTTCCGGCAACAACTCCATACGCTTCTACACCTACACCACCTCCGGCACCTACGACGACCAAATCGCAATCCTGCCGGAAATCGATGTTAACTCATATCCGATTAACACGCTGCAAATCTCCTTTGACGCCCGTGACAACGCCACCACGTATCCTTTCAATCTGATTGTGGGCGTAATGAGCAACCCGGCTGACAAGACCACATTCGTGCCCATGGACACTATCATCACCTCTTCCACCAGCTACGCCAACTACACGGTGCTGTTCGACACGTACACGGGTACGGGCAGCTACATCGCCTTGATGGCCAAGAAACCCACCAGCGACTATAACTACGGCTATGTCGACAACGTCGCCGTGGAGCTCATCCCCAGCTGTCCGCGTCCGACCGACTTCACAGCTGCTTCCTCTGTAACGGATGAGGTAACTCTTTCCTGGACAGACACATACGCCTCCTCTTGGGATATTCTCTATGGTCCGACTGGTTTTGATCCGGGAATTGAAGGTACTCTTATCAATAATGTCACCGACAATCCTTACACGCTTTCAGGACTTTCCGTTGGTGTTTACGACTTCTACGTGCGGGCCAACTGCGGCGGCGGTGACTTCAGCGAATGGACCATCACGCCGGCCACAGCCTCACCTTACACCTACACCATGGGCATCACCGGTTCAGACACCGTCACCGGCTGTAGCTTCATTGTCACGGACGACGGCGGCATTAACGGCGACTACAGCAACAACTGCCAATTCACGTTGGTTATCTTCCCGGGCGAGGCCGACTCCGTGGTCTCCGTCTCCGGCACCTTCGTCGGTGAGTCCTCCATTGACTACTTAAGCGTCTATAACGGCACGGAAGTGGACGAAATCAACCTGTTGCAAAAGATTGTTTCCGTCACCAGCGGCACCTTGATCAACTTCGGACCGCTCTCTTCCACGTCCGGCCCGCTCACCCTGCTGTTCCACTCTGACGGCAGCGTCGTAAAAGAAGGATTTGTGGCGCAAGTCTCCTGCGTGGAGGCTCCCTCCTGTCCGGAACCCTACGACGTGCATGCGACCGACGTCACCAACAACGAGGCGACGATCAACTGGAGCGTGATGGACGGGGCCAGCACTTCGTTCAATCTGGTGATAGGCAACTACCCGGGATTCAACCCGGACACCTGCACCAATGTGATCACCGTTAACACGACAGACTATACATTCACGGGCCTGAACCCCTACACCAACTATTATGTGATGGTGCAGACCGACTGCGGCGGCGATGTGAGCGAATGGACCAATGCCTTCGGATTCCGTACCGCCTGCGATCCGATCACCACCCTGCCGTTCTCCGAGAACTTCGATGGAACCACCGGCGCTTCAACCACTTCGGTGGCCACCTCCAATCTGCCTTACTGCTGGAGCAACATCAATGCCGGTACTTCCACCAGCTACTCCGGATATCCGATTGTCTATGCCAGTGCGACCTACGCCGCCTCTGGTGCCAACTCCATACGGTTCTACACCTACTCCACCGCCGGCACCTACGACGACCAGATTGCCGTGCTGCCGTTGATTGACCCCGACCTGTTCCCGGTCAACACATTGCAGATGTCCTTAGACGCCCGCATGAACTCCACCTCCTATCCGTTCACGTTGGTGGTGGGTGTGCTTTCCAGCCCGACCGACAAGAGCACCTTCGTGGCCATTGACACTATCAATGTAACCTCCACCACGTATCAGCACTATGAACTCTCCTTCTACGAATATCAGGGAAGCGGCAACTACATTGCTTTGATGGCTCCGCAACCCGCCACCGGTTACAACCAGGGCTATGTCGACAACATTGTTGTGGAAGAGATTCCGAACTGTCCCAAGCCGATCAACTTTGCTGTTGCAGCCATCGGTTCCAACAGCGTTGAACTGGGCTGGACGGAAGTTGGCGATGCCACCGAGTGGGAAATCGAATACGGCGCACCCGGATTCACTCCTGGCGGCACGACAGGCACGGTTGTCACCGCGACGACCAATCCGTTCACCTTGGACAACCTGACCCCGTCCACCACTTATGACATCTACCTCCGCAGCAATTGCGGCAGTGAGTACAGTCCGTATGCCTTCAACGTGATCACAGTCACGACCGCCTGCCTGCCCATTGACAGCTTCCCGTACGTGCAGAGTTTCGATAGCTACGGCACGGGCACGGGTGTCTATCCGACTTGTTGGGACAGACTCAACACCTACACTTCCTCCTCCACCAACTATCCTTACATCACCACCACCCATTACGACGGTGTGGGTTCCCTCTACTTCTATGCGGGCACTTCCGGCACCTACAATTTCGCGGTTTCCCCGCTGATTGACGAGAATGTCCCCGTCAACACGCTGCAGACCAGCTTCATGTACCGCGCTGCCAACGCCACCTCCTATTTGATTGTGGGTGTGATGAGCAACCCGGCCGATGCCAGCACCTTCACGCCGATTGACACGGTCAAACCCGCTGCTGCAAGTTCTTGGGAACCCTTTGAGGTCTCCTTCAGCCAATACACCGGCAATGGCCACTACATCGCTTTCAAGAACCAATACAACACCACGACGGGTTACGGATATCTCGACTTCGTGACCATTGACCTGATCCCGACTTGTCCGAGACCGTTGAACGTGACCACCTCGAATGCTACCACTACCAGCATCGATCTGGCATGGACTCAGGACGGCACGCCCTATTCCTGGACAATTGAGTACGGTCCTGCCGGTTTCACCCCGGGCACCGGCACCGAGGTGACGGCCAACACCAACCCCTTCACGGTCACGGGTCTGAACCCCTCCACGGTATATGACTTCTACGTCACGGCCGACTGCGGCGGCGGCGATGTCAGCCCGACATCCTTCGCCTGTTCCGGCGCAACTTCCTGCGCAGCCATCACTGCCCTGCCCTACATTGACAACTTCGATGCCTACGGCACCGGTACGACCACGTATCCGCTCTGCTGGGGCAGAATCAACACCTACACTTCCGGTGACAGACCGTACGTCAACTCCACCTGCTATGCCGGTGTGGGTTCCCTCTACTTCTACGGCACTTCCGGCACCTACAACATTGCTATCACGCCGGAATTCGATGCTTCCATTTCGATTAACACGCTGCAGGCCACGTTTATGTACCGTGCCTCCTCCGCCACCAACGACCGCTTGATTGTGGGTGTGATGACCAATCCTAGCGATGCCAGCACTTTTGTGGCGGTTGACACGGTCTATCCCGCCAGCTCCGCCACCACTTGGGTGGAAAAAGAGGTTGTCTTCAACGGTTACACGGGCAACGGCCACTACATTGCCTTCTATAACGGCAACCCCTCCGCCACCTGCTATTCTTACATGGACAATCTGAACATCAACCTGATTCCGACCTGTCCAAAGCCTCAGGATCCGACTGTCACCGATGTCACCGCCAATTCCGTGACGCTGAACTGGACACCCACGGGTACCGAGACTTCATGGGAGATTGCCTACGGCGCCAACGGTTTCGATCCGGACGGCACAGCGGCCACGATTGTCACGGCCAACACGCATCCGTTCACGGTACAGAACCTCACCGAAGCCACTGCTTACGAGTTCTATGTGCGTGCCGTCTGCGGTGGCACTGACTACAGCTATTGGAGCAGCACTTCCGCCACAGCCACCACGCTCTGCACGGGCACTGTGGCACTCCCCTACACGGAAGATTTCGAGGGTTATCCCGGCACCGTCTATAACGATCCTAACGGCATTGCCCCTGCTTGTTGGACAACTTCCAGCAACAATGCCACCTACGGCGCTCCGCACATCACGAGCAGCGGTTCCTACCACTACGTGAATAGCGGCACCAACTGCATGGTCTTCACCTGCGGCGCCGCCGGCAGCGACGCCTACGCCGCTCTGCCTACGTTCAACCAGCCGCTCAACACGCTGACCGTCAACTTCTGGCGCGCCATGGAGAGTGCCACCAACGGCAGCACGCTGACGGTGGGTTACGTGACCAACTTAGGTGACATGGACAGCACCTTCGTGACCGTGGCCACCATCCCGTCGGTGACCTCCAGCAATGGCGACACCATCAGTGTTGACTTCACCGGTGCGGGCATCCCGGCCAACGGCAACATCTGCTTCCACTGGAACTACACCACCAGCTTCTACTCCTGCTGTATTGACGACATCTCGGTGACCAGCAACGGTTCCGCCCCGGTCATCACCGACCCGACGGTTGCCACCAATGCGGCCACGCTCGTCGCACAGACCACCGCCACGCTGAACGCCACCATCACGAACCCCGACAACGTGACCATCACAGCCAAGGGTTTCCAATGGAAGGCCACCACGGGCGGCACCTACACTTCTGTGACTGGCACCGGCACAGGCAACACCTTCACCGCCGATCTGACGAACCTGACGCCCAACACGAACTACACGTTCAAGGCGTTCATCACCTTCAACGGCACGACCGTCGAGGGCAGTGAGATGACCTTCACCACGCTGGAGCAGGGTCAGTTGACCGAGCCTTCCGCCACCACGCTGAACGCCAGCGCTGTGACGCAGACCACAGCCACGCTGAACGGCACGATTGCCAACCCCGACAATGTGACCATCACGGCCCAGGGCTTCGAGTGGAAACAGGCTTCCGCCTCTTCCTACACCACCGTGAACGCCACCGGCGCGACGATGGCAAGCCCGATCACCGGCCTCACCGCCAACACGGACTACACCTACCGCGCCTTCGTGACCACGGCCGCCGGCACGCATTACGGTGCTGACGTGACCTTCACGACTCTCGAAGAGGTGGTGGAACCTTGTAACACGCCCACCGGCTTGACGGTCAGCGCTGTTACCGACGAAAGCATCACCGTCACCTGGGATGCCGACGCCAACGTGAGCAGCTGGAACATCCAATACCGTCCTGTGGGCGGCACACTGAGCAGCGCAACCTCCAACACGAACAGCTATACCATCAACGGTTTGCAGCCGGAGACTTCCTACCAGATTCAAGTGCAGGCCAACTGCGGCGACGGCAACCTGAGCGAGTGGAGCTCCGCCGTGACCGGCACCACCACCGTGGGTATCGACAGCTGGCTTTCCAACAGTGTGAGTCTCTACCCGAACCCAGCGAAGGAGTATGTCGACATCCGCGTGGACGGCGACCTCAACGTCAAGACGATGGAGGTGTTCGATGTCTATGGTAAACTCATCAACACGGTTATCGTTACCGAGAACCCGACCCGCATCAATGTCAGCGGCCTGGCCAACGGCATGTATTTCGTGCGCGTGAGCACGGAAGAGGGTATGGTGACAAAGACGTTCGTCAAAAAATGATGAATGTTGAATGCTGAATGCTGAATAAGGGGGATCCGGAAGGGTCTCCCTTTTTTCGTTTCACCAGCACACAAGGACGGCTGACGCCGGTTATGCTATAACCCTACCCCGGCCTTCGGCCACCCCTACATTCCCCTCCTTTGGAGGGGTGCCCGAAGGGCGGGGTGGTCGGGAAGGGGAGTTGGCTTCGAATGTTTTTATTTGATGCAGTGGTGCGTCGGTTCCTAAAAAATTCGTATCTTCGCAGCGTGAACATATTGACGTGACATTATCCCGTTTATGAGGAAGAAGATATACGTTTTAGCGGTGATGTGCGTGATTTTCAGGGCGGCGGTGGCGCAGTGCCCGCCTGTTGAAATTACGCCGGGCATCCCCTGGTTCGAAGATTTCGAGGGTTATCCGCACAACGCCGCGGTGCCGCTTGACGCATGCTGGGCTACGCCCGAGACGCTGGTGGTGAACAACGGTGTGTCGCCTTTCGTCTATACGGGCTACCCGTACGCCTGCCACTCCGGCAGCAACTCGTTAGAGCTCAAGCAGAGTCCCGTCATGGTGGTCTTCCCCGAGTTCGCCAACGACATCCGCAAGCTGACCATCTCCTTCTGGGGCAATACCAGCGCCCAGAACGCGGCGGCGGCGGGCACGCTGACCCTCGGCGTGATCACCGACATCACCGACCCGACGAGCTTCATCCCAGTGGAGACTATCCCCGCCACTGCCTTCGGGCGAACGGGGCAGGACGCCCCCTACACCAACTTCATGGGCGAGCACTCGTTCGCCAGCGTCACGCCGCAAGCGGGGATGCGCATCGCCCTGCGGCTGACCAACACCCAGCGGTCGTGGAACCTCGACGACATCACGATCACGGCGGCGGCCCCGGATTTGACCACCGACAGCCTGCCATTCGCCGCCACCTTCTCCGATGACGAAGGGTGGTGGCTGAACAACGGCGACGCCCCCAACCGCTGGGCCATCGGCGTGCCCGACGGAGGCGGCGATACCGCGCTGTTCGTCACCTACGACGGCCTCACGGCGGGCTACAACGACGCCGTGTCCGCCACCATAATGGCAGAGAAGGCCCTGGTGATGCCCGCCGCCGACACGCTCCGCCTCGACTTCGACGTGTGCGTGGGCGGCGAAAGCCATTTCGACTTCCTGAAGGTGTTCCTCGTGCCGGAAGAGGTGGAGTTCACAGCCGGCCACAACAACAACGCGCAATCACAGAGCCAGTACGCCGACCACGCGCTGGACTTCACAGCCTACAAGCCGCAGAGCGCGGGCAGCGACGGCTACCCGTACCTATTCAACCTGAGCAGTGGCACCGTACACGTGACGGCGGGCATGGCGAACCCTGCGCCCGGCGGCCGCGCCAAGCTCGTATTCCTGTGGCGCAACGACAACACCACGGGCACACAGCCCGGTACAATCATCTCCCACGTAACGGTGGTAGAAGGGGCTCCTTGCAAGACACCCGCAAACGTCACCCTCAGTGAATTGACGGACGTGAGTGCCACCATAACCTGGAATGCCGACCCGGATGCCATCGACTGGAATATCCTTTACCGCCTCGCAGGCGACACGTTGGACAACGGCACCACCGCGACCACTACCACCAATAGCTACACCCTCAGCGGGCTCACACCGGAAACCCAGTACGAAGTCCAGGTACAGGCCAACTGCGGCATCGGCAATCTGAGCGAATGGAGCGAGCCTGTAACGGAGAGCACTACTGTGGGGCTCGACAGCTGGTTAGAGGGCAGCGTGAAGGTGTTTCCGAACCCGGCAAACGAAGTGGTCAATGTAGAATGTAGAATGAAGAATGTAGAATGGGACGGCGCAACCGTGGAGGTGTTCGATTTATACGGTAAGGTTGTCTGTTCCGTTGTAGAGACGCGGTGCACCACGTCTCTACAAACCCGCATTAACGTCTCTGGTTTGGCCACCGGCGTGTATTTTGTGCGCGTAGCCACAGACGCGGATACGGTGACGAAGGCGTTTGTTAAAAAATGAGACGTGTAGAGCCGTCATATTATGGCGGCTCTACAAATCACAAATCACAGATCACAAATCACCAAAAATCAATATTATGAAGAAAAAATTATGCTTTCTATTGACAATCCTGATGACGCTTGCCGGCTTCGTGCCGCGCGCACAGGCGCAAACGATCTGGGACGGCACCGCAGACATCTCGTGGTATGATGCCTCCCAGACCTCCTTCGACATCTCCACGCCGGAGCAGTTGGCGGGTGTGGCCTCCCTGGTGAACACCGGCACCAGCTTCGACGGGAAGACGTTGAACCTGACGACCGACATCTGGTTGAACTACACGGGGGATTCCACCAACAACTGGACGCCCATCGGCGGCGGCTCCCCCACCAGCGAGTCGCCGGAGACGGGTAACTCCTTCCAAGGTGCCTTCAACGGCCACGGCCACACCATCTACAACCTGTATTGCGAGAAATCGAACTCCTTCCACGGCGGTCTTTTCTCCCGCATCCAGTACCCCTGCACCATCGACTCCTTGGTGATGGTCAACCCAGTGGTGAAGGCCCGAGGCATGATGGGTGCCATCGCCGGTTTCACCCGTAGCGGCAGCGGCGCTGTCTATATCCGTTACTGCCTGGTTATCAACGCCCGCTTGGAGGCTCCGCAAAGCTACAGCGACGGCCACAGCAACAACAACTCCGCCTGTATTCTCGGGGCCGCATATAACAACAATTCCGGCTCCTACATCCAGAACTGCGGCGCTACCGGCACGCTGACTGGCTATTACGTGGCCGGCATTTGCGCCAGCGGCGACCACTCCTACATAACCAACTGCTATTTTGCAGGTACTTTGCACGACTACGGCTCCAACCACGGCGGTATGACCGCCTGGTCCGGCACACTTTCCAACTGCTATTCCTACACGAACGTCCCCGCTGCCGCCGGTAAAGACGGCACCTCCGTCACGCAAGCCGCCATGCAGGCTCCGGATATGATCACCAACCTCGGCGATGCCTTCAAGTTGGACAACGGCATCAACAACGGCTACCCGATTATGAGCTACATGGCCGGTGTTGATCCGACCTCCGCCGAAATCTGTCAGGGTGAGAACATCACGCTCACGGCCTTCGGTTTCGACACGTACCTTTGGAGCAACGGTTCCACGGCGGATGCCATCACGGTTTCCCCGACGACCACCACCACCTACACAGTGACCTGTACCGCCAACGGCACCCCCACGGTCTTTTCCATCCCCGTAACCGTCCATCCGCAGGCGGTGGTCACAGCCACAGTCGCCGCATCCTCCGACGGGCAGGTGCATGCCACGGTTTCCCCAGAGACCACGACAGTGCCCTGCGGCAGCTCCGACAACGTCACCTTCACCGTCACCCCGGACGAGCACTGGCGCGTGGCCAGCGTTTATATGAACGGTACCCTGCTCTACGGCGAGCAGACCTACGGCCCGTTCTCTTTCACGGTTAACCCGGGCGGCACTTTGGCCGACGTGGTCATCAACATGACGGATGCGCTGAGCTGTACGGGCGTTCTCAACTTGCAGGCTTCCAACATCTTCGGCACCAACGCCACCGTCTCCTGGAACGCCCACACCACCGGCGACCTCTCGGAATACCATATACTTGTCTATGACCTGACCAACATGAGCGAGTCAGAATACACCACCACCGACCTCAGCTACACCATCATGGGGCTGTCAGAGAACACCTCCTACCAGATTGGCGTTTACACGTTCTGTTTGGACGGTTACGGCAGCGACACAATGTACGTGAACTTCATGACCCCGTGCAATTCGCCGATTCCCGTGACCGTGGGCAGCGGCACATCAAGTTCCCAAGGCCAGTATTTCCCGAATTACACCTTCTACAACTACTCCTACACGCAGCAGATCATCACGGCTGCAGAGCTGAACAACGAAGCGCAGACCTTTAGCGCGATGGCCTTCCAGTATTTCCTCGGCACGGCACTTACCCGCAACTTAGACATCTATCTGGCCCATGTGCCCGCGTCCGCCAACCTCGCCTCTGCGTGGATTCTTCCCGACTCCGCCAACGGCATCATTTTCACACAGGTCTTCTCCGGCCAGAAGAATTTGAACAACTCGGGCACGGACTACTGGCTTGAGTTCCCGTTCAGCCAGAGTTTCGCCTACAACGGCACCGACAACCTGCTCGTCGCCGTGCTCGACCACACAGGGTCCTATACTAATAGTTCTGAGAAGTACTATACCCATAGTGCGCCCAACATGTCGCGCTACGTTTACCGTGACGCTTCGACCTACGATCCCTTCGGTCCGGATGCCTCCGGTACGGCTGGCAACAATGTGAACAACATCCGTTTCATCTTCTGCGACCAAAGCACCTGTATCCGTCCGAACACGCTGACAGTCAGCAATATCACCGACAACAGCGCGGATCTCAGCTGGGTCTCGGCCGGTTCCGAGAGTTCTTGGGAGATTGAATACAAGACGGCTGCCGACACGGCATGGACCTATTACGGCCAGGCAAGTACCACCTCGGAGACCATCCTCATGCTGAATGCCGACACCCGCTACTACATGCGTGTCCGCGCGGTCTGCGGTGCCAACGATGTCAGCCTTTGGAGCGACCCGATCAACTTCCGCACCCAATGCGGCCCCATCACGCAACTACCCTATTTCAACAACTTCGACGAGGTGATTTCCGACAACGGCACCAACTTCATCACCTGCTGGAGCCGTCTCACCACCAACCCCGACCGTGTGGTGCGCTGCTACAGCAGTGCCACGCACAGCGCCCCCTACTCTCTCGACTTCAACTACTCGCCCTCCTGCACCACGGCGGCCGTCACCCCGATGCTCGACCCGAGCATCCCGCTGAGCACGGTGATGGTCGATTTCTGGGCCACCAGCAGCCTCGGCCAAGGTTGGATGGAGGTCGGCACAATGAGCGACCCCACAGACTTCTCCACCTACGAGTTCTACGACACAGTACGGTTGAGCGCCCCTAGCACTTGGGAGAATCTGATGATTAGCTTCGAGAACTATACCGGCACCAACCAATACATCGCATTTCTCGAAATCAACGGCACGAGCACATCCTATATCTTCGACGACTTCACCATCAATTATATCCCCGTCTGTCTGCACCCCACGAACCTCGCGGTGGACGGCCTGACCAACACCACGGTGACGCTCTCCTGGACAGAAGCCGGTGATGCCACAATGTGGGAAATCGAGTACGGTCCGACAGGCTTCACGCCCGGCAACGGCACGACCGTCACGGCGTACGCCACACCTTTCACGGTCGATAATCTGACGCCGGCCACCACCTACGACTTCTACGTGTATGCCAACTGCGGCAGCGAGATGTCCGACCCCTTCGGCCCGGTTTCAGCTACGCCCGGCCAGTACATCATGCAGGCTTCCGGCAGTGACACCGTCACCACCTGCGGCTTGTTGATTTACGATGACGGCGGCCCGAACGGCAACTACAGCAACAACTGCAACACCACGCTGGTGCTCTATCCCGAGGATCCGAATTCCGTGCTGATGCTCACCGGCTCCCTTAATGTCGAGAATTCCTACGAACATCTTTACATCTATGACGGCGTGGGCACTTCTGGCACTCAAATGGCCTCACTCACAGGCTCACAGAACGTAAATGTGATTTCCACCTCTGGTCCGCTCACCATCAAGTTCACCTCCGACGGCAGCGTGAACAGCTATGCCGGCTATGCCTTGACGGTGCAGTGCATCAGCTGTTATCCACCTTACGGCGTGACGGCCTCAAACGTGCTCACTACCTCGGCGAACCTCAACTGGAACGGTAGCGGCAATGGCTACTTAGTCTATGTCACCAGCCCCACGGGAACCGATGTTATCTCCGCCACGGATACCTTCCTGTTGTTGGACAACCTCACCCTCAACACCACCTATTCCATTGCGGTGCAGACACTTTGCGATGACGGCGACAGTTCCATGCTTTCTTCCGCCATCACCTTCACCACGCCGACCATCCCAGCCACGCTGCCTTACGCCGCCGATTTCGAAGATGCTTCCGACAACAGCCAGTGGGGGATCCTCAACGGCACGCAGACCAACAAGTGGTACATCGACACGCCCACGGACGCGACCAGCGACGTGAACACCACGGTCGGCGGCAGCACCGGTCTATACGTCTCCAACGACAACGGCGCGAGCAACACCTACACTGGTACAACAAGCCGTGTCTATGCTTTCCGTGATATTTTGGTTCCGAACGGTGTCACCGAGCTGAAGCTCTCCTTCGACTGGAAGGCTATGGGCGGTTCCGCACACGACGAGTTCCTGCGTGTCTATTGGCTTGACCCCGCCGTGGTTACGGTCACGGCCGGCAACAACCCGCCGAGCGTGGGCGGCGTGAACTACGACCTCTATGGTATGCCCGGCTACCCCACCCTTGGTGCGCACTGGCTCTCGCAACAGAACACGTGGCAACATGAGGAGATGCTGATTTCCGCCACGCAATTCGAAGGCATGGGCAATGGTGACCGCATCTACCGCCTCTACTTCCACTGGCGGAACACCTCCAGCAGCAACAATCCGCCGGCTGCCGTCGATAACATCTCCCTGTCGGCCGTCACCTGCGCCACCCCGCTGAACGTCACGGTAAGCAACATCGGCGAGAACACCGCCACGGTCTCTTGGAACGGTACTGCCGATCAGTTCGTTGTGACCATCCTCTCCGCCACAGACACCGACTACCAGACCGCCTCGGACACTTCTCTGGTGCTGACCGGTCTGAACGCCAACACCACCTATCAGGTGGCGGTAAGAGGCTACTGCGGCGGCGACTCCTCTATGATTTCCCAAGGGGTGCAGTTCACCACTGCGTGCGGCGCCATCACCTCCGTACCCTATCTTGAGAACTTCGACACCTACAGCTCCATGAACGGTTCCAACTTCATCAACTGCTGGTACCGTCACGCCTCCGACCCCGCCAACCATTGGGTGTATGTCAATTCCGGCTCTGATTCCTACAGCGGTGGTTCGTTGGACTTCCACTACACGCCGAACTGCTTCACGATGGCCGTCACCCCGATGATTGACCCGAGCATCCCGCTGAATACCTTGATGGTGGACGGCATGACCCGTATCCACCTGAACGGTACCGCAGGTGTTTTCGAAGTCGGCACGATGAGCGACCCGAACGATACGGCTACCTTCACGCCGTACGACACCATCGAATACAGTGCGACCTTCACCTGGCTGCCCTTCACCACCCTGTTCAACAACTACACGGGCAACGACCATTACATCGCCTTCCGCGCGATGAACGGCGTTGATGTCTCCTACCTCCTCGACAATATCACCATTGACCTGATTCCCGCCTGCTGGCATCCAGTGAACCCGATGGTCTCCAACATCACTAATGACGGCGCGACCATCAGCTGGGACGGCACTGCCGCTAACTACGTGATTGAGTACGGTCCCGTCGGTTTCACCGAAGGCACCGGCACCACAGTGAATGTCACCGGCGCGATGTCCTACACGCTCACCGGTCTGAACGAGACCACCGACTACACCGTCTACATCTCCAGCGACTGCGGCTCCGACGGGCTTTCCTCCTCCGTTTCGGTCAATTTCCAGACCACAATGCTGGCTGCGGCCATCCCGTACAGCACCGACTTCTCCGACCCGACCGACTCGTGGATTCTCAACAACGGCAGCTGTACTAACACTTGGGTTCGTGGCACGGTGAACGGTTCTGGCGCTTTGTTCGTTTCGCAGGACGGCACCACCCCCGGCTACAGCATAACCTCCACCTCACAAGTGTCGGCTGAGAAACTGTTCACGGTCGGCACGGATGCCACCGTCACCGTCCAGTTCGACATCCAGGTGGGTGGCGAATCCAGCTTCGACTATTTCAAGTTGTTCCTTGCACCTCCCACGCAGGAGTATCCGGCGGCCACGAGCGTCTCTTCCACCGACTACGGCTACAACAGCTACTCGCAGTACGCCTACAACTTCTACAGCAACAACTACGGTTCCAACAGTACCTATCCTTACATCATGAACCTCACGAACGGCAACACGGTGCATGTCATCGCCGTGTTGACCAACCCCATCAGCAACCCCGACGCCAACTCAACGGCCAAACTGGTCTTCGCTTGGAAGAACGACGGCTCACAAGGTACGCAACCCGGTGCCATCATCACTAATCTGCAGGTCGGACCCATCACCTGTCCGAGCCCGTCCAACCTGACCGTCACCAACGTCACCATGACCACCGCTGACGTGTCGTGGACGGCTGGCGGTACGGAGACAGCCTGGAATCTCGAATACAAGGAATCCACCGCCACCACATGGACGGTCATCCCGGTGACCACGAACACCTACCAGCTGAGCAACCTGACTGCGGCCACCTCGTATGATGTGCGGGTGCAGGCCGACTGCGGCGGCGGCGACAATTCGCTCTACACGGCCACCTCCTTCGGCACCACCCTTTGCGCGTCTTCCGACCAATGCGCCTACATCTTCAACCTCGTTGACAGTTATGGCGACGGCTGGAACAACGCCACCTTGGAAGTGTTGCAGAACGGCATCCACGTGACCACCATGGGCATGGGCAGCGGCAACTCCTCCGCGACGGAGACGGTGATGCTTTGCGACAATATGTCCACCTCTTTGGTGTGGCACAGTGGCAACTATGACTCCGAGTGTAGCTTTACGGTCATCGGTCCCGACGGCTCACAGGTGTACGCCAGCTCCGGCACACCTTCCGCCGGCACGCTGACTACCTTCACCACAAGCTGCAGCGGTTACACACCCGAACCCGTTGACCCGACGGTGACCACCAACACGGCTTCTGCTATCGCGCAGACCTCGGCCACGCTGAACGCCACCATCACCAATCCCGACGACGTGACCATCACGGCGAAAGGCTTCGAGTGGAAGACTACCGACGGCAGCACCTATACGCAGATTGCCGGCACCGGCACGGGCAACACCTTCACGGCCAACCTGACGGGCCTCACGCCCGGCACGGGATACATCTTCAAGGCGTTCATCACCTTCAACGGTCAGACGGCCTACGGCAGCGAGCTGACCTTCACCACGTTACCTGATGATACGCCAGAGCCGTGTGAGACCCCGACCAACGTCACCATCGGCAATGTCACGGACGAGAGTATCAGCGTGAGTTGGGATGCCGATCCGGACGTGGCGAGCTGGAACATCCAGTATCGTCCCGTGGGCGGCACCCTGAGCTCCGCCACCGCCACGACGAACAGCTACACCATCACCGGACTGACTCCTGAAACGGAATACCAAATCCAGGTGCAAGCCAACTGCGGCGACGGCAACCTGAGCGAATGGAGCACCATCGCCACGGCCACCACCACCGTGGGCCTCGACAGCTGGTTGGCGGGCAGCGTGGCGCTGTACCCGAACCCGGCGAAAGAGGTGGTCAATGTACAATGTACAATGAACAATGTACAATGGGACAACGCGACCGTCGAGGTATTCGATGTGTATGGCAAATTGTTGCAGACCGAACAGATAACATCTGAAATCACCACCTTCAACGTTTCCGGTCTGGCCGACGGCATGTATTTCGTGCGCGTGACCACGGAACAGGGCATGGTGACGAAGACGTTCGTCAAACGGTAGAGACGCACGGCCGCCCTGCACAAGGGCGGCTAACGCCGGTGATGCTATAACCCTACCCCGCCCTACGGGCACCCCTTCCCAAGGGAAGTGGAGTTGGCTTCGATCGTTTTTACATCTATAAACAGACAAAACGATACGGAGCCAATTCCCCTTCTATTTTAGAAGGGGTGCCCGAAGGGCGGGGTAGTAATATGAGCGATTGGCCGTAAGGCCATCCTTGTGAATTATGAACATTTTATCAACACAGCGTTGTACACCTAATATTATTGTACCTTTGCCGCCTTGTTTTGTACGTATTTCCGACAATAAACAATCAACTAAATACAATCACCAAATCAAAAAAAGTATGAAAAAACGATTACTTACCCTGCTGACAGTGCTATGCCTCGGTGGCCTGACGCTGTCGGCGCAAACCAACACCCTGTTGGTGGCGAACGGTTCGGAGACGAACAACTACGTGCCTCTCTACGGCTTGTGGTTGGATGCGAACCAGCACAACCAGGTCATCTACCCGGCATCCATGCTGGGCGACATGGTCGGCGGCACCATCACGTCCATGACATTCTATCTGGCTGGATCCCCCTCCTGGGGCAACAATTACACGGTGAGCCTCGGTGTCACAGCGGCGTCGAACTTCGCGTCATCCACGTATAACAACGACCCCGTCACACCCGTGTGCACGGGCACGCTTAACGTGCAAAACGGCGAGCTCACATTCAACTTCACCACCCCGTACGTTTACAGCGGCGGCAATCTTCTGTTCGACATCACCGTTCAATCCTCCTCTTTCAGCAGTGGCCAATTCTATGGCATTACCACCAATGATTACACCAGTATTTACGCCTACGGCAGCAACTCCCCAAACCGCCAGTTCTTCATCCCGAAGGCTCAATTCTCATTCACGGGCGGTGCTACCTGTCTGACCCCGAACAACCTGAGCATCAACAATATCACACCCACTTCCGCCACATTCAGCTGGCACAACCAGTCCACCGGCACCAGCCAGGTGGCGATCGACACGTTCGGCGCGGATGAGGCCAACCTCACCTGGATTTCTGTCAATGACAGCACCTACACGTTCTCCAATCTCAGCGCGGGCCAGCACTATCAGGCTTTCGTGCGCACGGACTGCGGCGGCGGCGACATCAGCGCGGCCAACTACTTGTCATTCTACACCGAATGCGACGCAACAACGACTTTCCCGTGGACGGAAAACTTTGAAGGAGCATGGATCACCACCAACGCCTTCAACCAGGACTCCTACGCCCCGCTCTGCTGGAAACGTTACGACGGCGGTGCGCTGAGCACCGGCTCCTACGATTTCAACTGGCAACCCAACCCTGCCTCTGATTTCGTTTTTGAAGGCCAGGGTTCGGCAACCATGTATTCCGGTTACGCCGACGGCGCACAGAACGACTGGCTGGTTACACCGAAGTTGGCCCTCACCGGCACCCAGCATCTGACCTTCATGGCAAAGTCTTCGTACAGTTGGTATGGTTTGGAGGAAGTCTCCGTCTGGATTTCCGCCGAAAATGCCACGCTGACGGCTCCTGCGAGCGACACGGCCGCCCTTCCGGGCTTCACCAAAATCGCCCAATTCAATAACCTTCCCACGGAATTCTTCCTCTACGAAGTCTCCTTGGCCGGATACACAGGCAACCGCTACATCGCCTTTGTAAGACGCGATCTCCCGAACAGTGCCTACTACCTCTGTCTCGACAATGTAACGGTGGAGGAGAGCCCCGACTGCACGCGCCCCACTGCCCTTACGGTTGACTCGGTAAACACCACCTCCGCCATCCTCTCCTGGACCTCCGACGCCGCCAACTACAACCTCTACTACAAAACGGACGATGCCAGCACCTACACGGTGGTGAACAATGTGACCCTGAGCTCCGACAGCACCTATACGCTTGACAACCTCCAACCCGGCCAATACTATATTTGGTATGTGGAGGCATTGTGCGATGACGGCGCAGTCCTTTCGTCCCTGCTCACGGAGAGTCCGTCCACGTTTGTCACCGAATGCGTGACCGTCACCGAGCTGCCGCTGACCTGCGATTTCGAACACAACATCGGCAGTACCAACTTCACCCTGCCCACCTGCTGGAACAAGCTGGGTTATGGTGATCTGTATGTCGAAAACTATGCCTCTTACGCCCACAGCGGCGATCAAGTACTGTACTGCTACGCCGGCACGCCCCAAGTACTTGTACTTCCCGAATTGGACAACACGCTCCAAATCAGCAATATGCAGTTTACTTTCTGGGCCCGCCACGACTACTCGATGAGTGCCGCCTCCCATCCTGCGCTGATCGAGGTTGGTGTCATCACAGACCCCACCGACGCGACCACGTTCGTGCCGTTAGATTCCATCACCAGCTTCATGGCCTCCTACACCGAATATGTTACCACATTCGAGGGTTATACGGGAACGGCCAACCACATTGCCATGCGCATCAACCCCGGCCAATATACCTACGACGGCAACTACTATTATGACAACACCCTGTATATCGACGACATATCCTTGGAACTGATTCCGAGCTGTCCGCGTCCGGAGAGTGTGACCATCACCAACCTGACACATAATTCCGTCTCCCTGAGCTGGAGTTCCGAGGAGAACGGTTTCATGGTCTATTACCGTGAGAGCGGTAGCGCCACCTACACGGCCATTGACAACGGTCCTGTGACCGACACCTTCTACACGCTCACAGGCCTGAATTCCGCCACCAACTATGACTTGTATGTGACCTCCATCTGCTCCGACCAGACAGAGACCCCGTCGGTCGCAATCCACTTCACGACCAACTGCAGCCCGATGGACTCGCTGCCCTACTCGTGCGATTTTGAGCAATATATCCTCAGCACGGACATGCCGGCATGCTGGACCCGAGGCAACAGCTCCACCACCTACCCGTATGTAAGTACCTACAGTGGTGTCAACAACGGCAACTGCCTCTACTTCTACAGCGTGAACACGGCAGCCATGCCGGCAATTGATCCCATCACAATCGACCTCACCGAATACCGCGTCACATTCGATGCGCGTGCCTACAATGCCGGTGACGTGCTCCAAGTGGGTGTGATGACCGACCCGACCAATGTCAACACCTTCACAACGGTGGCGAGCCTTACCATGACCGACAGCTACGCCCCCTATGAGGTCTCTTTTGCCTCCTATCAGGGCAACGGCGTCTACGTGGCCTTCCGCAATGTGGAAATAAGTTCCTATTACATTGACAATGTGGTGTTGGAGGCCCTTCCTGACTGTGCGCGCCCGACCGTCTTCTCGGCCAGCGTGGGCACCGACCAGGCCACCATCACCTGGAACGTCACCGGCGACCAATCCGCATGGGAAGTTGCCGTGGGCTCCGCTTACAGCAACCCCGACACCCTGCCGAGCGAGAATGTCACCACCAACGCTTACACGATGAACAACCTGACCGCAGGCGCCTCTTACACGATTTTCGTGAGAACCCTTTGCGGTTCGGAGAATTCCATCTGGTCTGCACCCTTCACGTTCACCACACTGCTGGCCGAAGCCGCCCAAGTGCCCTACGTCTGCAATTTCGAGGACACGGTGGAGAATGCCAAGTGGACCCTCGTGAACGGCACGGAGTCGAACATCTGGATTGTTGACACGGCCGCCAACAACACTTCCAACGGCCTGTACGGCTTGTACATCTCCTCCGACAGCGGCGCGACCAACGCCTACAACACCGGTTCTTCCTCGTCAGTTTGGGCTTACCGCGACATCCAGTTCACCGATGCCGACCAGTTCAACATCACCTTCGACTGGAGAGGTTATGGCGAGTCCTCTTACGACTATATGAAGGTCTTTATCGGAAGCCCTTCATCCGTGAATGCCGGTTCCTACAACAATCCCTCCGGTTCCACTCAACTGGGATATTACAACCAAGAGGCAACCTGGCAGACAGAGACCATTGTGCTGGACGGTAGCTATGCCAACACCACGAAGAGACTCTACTTCTTGTGGCGCAACGACAATATCATAGGCACCCAGCCCGCGGCCGCCATTGACAACCTCTCCGTCACGCCAGTCTCCTGCGCCAGACCTGTTGCGGTGGAACTCCTCGCCAACGGTGCCACCTCCGTGACCATCGGCATCACGCCCGCCACCGAATTTGACAACCTATGGCAAGTCAACATCAATGACTCCATCTTCACGGTCAACGATACGATTGTGACCATCAACGGTTTGACACCCGCCACCGACTATGTGGTGAAGGCCAACACCATCTGCAGCGCTAACGACACCAGCGCCTGGTCCATTCCCGTCAGCTTTATGACGGAGTGTGTACAGATCACCACGGTGCCGCAAAGTTGGGATTTCGAGAGCAACATTGTGGGAATCTCCTACCCGTACGTGCTCTGTTGGAACCGTATTTCCGGCGACTCTTACTCCCAGTACCCGTATGTCTATGACTATTCGGATTACGCCCACAGCGGCTTCAACTCCCTCTATTTCTACAACTATTATGGCAGCAGCATAGCCATCATGCCGGCCATTGACCCCAATGCGCTCAACATCCAAAATCTGGAAGTTTCATTCTACGCCAACACAAGCGACTACAGCGGAATGGTATCCATGCAGGTGGGTGTGATGACGGACCCGAACGATGCCTCCACGTTCACCAATGTGGAAACCGTGGCCCTGCCGAATAATTATAGCAACGACCCCATCATTGTCTCGTTTGAGAACTACACGGGCACCGGCAACTACATCGCATTCAAGACTGTGGTTCCCCCGAATGCTTCCTCCCGCATCTCCATGGACGATGTCACCTTGGAAGAGATTCCGGCCTGTCCGACCCCGACTGCTGTGACCGTCACCAACCTGAACATGACCTCTGCCGACATCTCCTGGACGGAGAACGGCGAAGCCAGCACCTGGTATATCAAGGTCAGCGACGGCACCACGGAGAACACCGTGACCGCCACCACGAACCCCTTCACCGTGACCGGTCTCACCTCCGGCACCGCCTACACCGTGCAGGTGCAGTCTGACTGCGGCAACAGCGAGGCCAGCGGCTGGACCCTGCCCACGTCGTTCACCACTTCGCTTTGCGACACCTCGAACCAGTGCGCCTACACCTTCAACCTCACCGACGGCTACGGCGACGGCTGGAACGGCGGTTACATCGAAGTGAGACAGGGCGGTGTCACCGTGGCTACCATCGGTTTAACGAGCGGCTCTGCCGGCACGGAGATTGTGAACCTCTGCAACGGCGACTCCACCGCTATCGTATGGATCGCCGGTAGTTATCCTGACGAAGTCGGATTCACCATTCTGGCTCCCGACGGCAGTCAGCTGTTCACAGTCTCCGACATGACGACGTACACCGGTTTCGGCTTCACGCCCAACTGCGGCGGTGCCCCGATTATCACAGATCCAACAGTGACCACCAATGCGGCCTCTGCCATCGCGCAGACCACGGCCACACTGAATGCCACCATCACGAACCCCGACAACGTGACCATCACGGCCAAGGGCTTCGAGTGGAAAGCCACCACGGGCGACACCTACACGCAGATTGCGGGTACCGGCACGGGCAACACCTTCACCGCCGATCTGACAAACCTGACACCCAACACCAGCTATACCTTCAAGGCGTTCATCACCTTCGACGGAACAACCGTTGAGGGCAGCGAGCTGACCTTCACAACCGAGAACGGCGACACTCCGCCGGAGCCTTGCGAAACCCCGACAAACCTGCATGCTTCCGCGTTCGATGCCCACAGCATCACCATTGGCTGGAACACGAACGGCAATGCCACGGGCTGGAACATCCATTATCGTGTTGAGAACGGCACCTGGAGCAATGCTTACTCCACCACCAACTCCTACGTGATCACGGGTTTGGCTGCCGAAACCACATACGAAATTGAGGTGCAGGCCGACTGCGGTAACGGAAACTTGAGCGACTGGTGCGCACCCATCCATATCAGCACGGCCTACGATGGCATTGAGAGTTGGTTGGAGAACAGCGTGAGCCTCTACCCGAACCCGGCGAAGGAGGTGGTCAATGTACAATGTACAATGAACAATGTACAAATTGAGACTGTTGAAGTGTTCGATGTTTACGGCAAGTTAATCAACACGGTTGTCGTTACCGAGAATCCGACCCGCATCAATGTTTCCGGCCTGGCCAACGGCATGTATTTCGTGCGCGTGACCACGGAGGAGGGCATGGTGACGAAGACGTTCGTCAAGAAATGATGAATGTTGAATGCTGAATTATGAATAAGGGGAACTCGTGAGGGTTCCCCTTTTTGTATATGTTTCAAGATTCAGGTTTCAAGTTTCAAGCGAAACCTGAATCTTGAATCTTGAAACCTGAAACACAAAAAAATGTATCTTTGCCAATTGCTTTTGAAATGTACAATCGCATAAATAGGACAACAAAACATTCACAAAAAATCAACAAACAATGAGAAAACTTTTCCTTTTGATGGTTCTGGTGGCGGGGTTACTCGCGGCCAAGGCGCAAACGACCGGTCCGGCGGGGACTTCAGGCGGCACGCGCGACTGTGACATCACCACCCTGCCCTATTTCGAAAACTTCGACGGCTATCCGGAAGAGAGCTATCCCCCCTGCTGGACGAAGCCGAACCCGTTTCAAGGCTACCCCATGACCGAAGGCGGCTACGCCCATAGCGGCAACTATTCCTTGAAATTCAAGTGCAACTACAACAATGTAAAGCCCCTCTACGCGGTGATGCCCCACATCAATGCAAACTTCAACGACCTGCGGCTGACCTTCTGGACACGTCCCGAGGCCACCTGGTCAAACCTTTTTCAAGTCGGCTACATGACAAGTCCCACGGATACCAGCACGTTCGTTGTCATGGAGTCCTACACAGGCGCCACCTTCGGAGCCAACTACCAGCAAATCGTCATCAGCTTCGACAGCGTGGTAACAAACCCCAACAACGACTATTACATCGCCTTCCGCTACAAGGACAACGGGAACACATGGTACTGGTTCATTGACGACATACAGGTGGATTTGGTGGCTGCATGCAACGCCCCCACCGACCTGAGCGCCGGTCAGGTAACGGGCACAACCGCCACTCTTTTTTGGAACGGCGACAGCAATTTCTACACAGTGTATTACAAAGAAGACTCGGACTCCACTTGGACGATGCAGACAAACGTGCTTCTTGACACCACTGGATACCTGCTTGACAATCTGACCCCCAACACGTCCTACCAGTGGTATGTGGCGGCGGAGTGCAGCGACGGCACCTTAGCCAACAGTGCGAGCATCGCCAGTTTCACCACCCCTTGTGGCGTCTTTCCCGCTCCGTTCACCGAGACTTTTGACGCGGCTTCGCAACTCCCAGCCTGCTGGGGCCTTTTCGACGGACTGGCAAGCGATATTTTCTCCGGCAGCGCACTCTCTGTCCACACCTCCTCCTACACCGGATGGGACTTCAGCAACACGAACGTTTTCGGGCTTCGGCACGCCACCCTCAACATCTACGGCATCAATGGCCGCTACTGGCTGGTGACACCGGAAATCGACCTGAGCACACTGAACAATCCCGTCCTGACCTTCGACCTGGCACTGACCGACTTCAACAACAGCGACCCTATCGAAAATCCCAACGGACAGCCTGACGACAAGTTCATGGTGATTATTTCCACCGACGGCGGCGCGACATGGTCGGCCAACAACGCCATCGTATGGAGCAACGAAAGCACCGCCGACCACTCCTTCAACCAAATCGCCACGGCAGGGGAGGAAATCACCATCTCTCTTGCTGCTTACGCAGGTGACAGCGTGAAAATCGCCTTCTATGGAGAATCAACCGCCAGCCCCGGCGACAACGACCTGCATATCGACAATATTGTAGTAGACGAAGCACCGACCTGCGTAAAACCGACGCAGTTGACGATATCCAACGTCACCGCGAGCGCTGCGGACCTTTCCTGGACGGAAAACGGCGCAGCTACCGCATGGATTGTGGAATACGGCGTGGCCGGTTTCACGCCGGGCAATGGCGACACCCTCAACGTCACCGGCAGCCCCCTCGCGCATATCACCGGCCTGCAGAGCAGCACCGCCTACGACGTATATGTAACCTCAAACTGCGGAAACGGTGACTTCTCCAACCCCGCCACAACAATCTTCACCACCGCTATGACAGCCGTGTCGCTTCCCTATAGCACCGACTTCAGCGGAAATGCCGACCAAGAATGGATGCTGCATAACGGCGCCTGCCAGAACCACTGGGTCATCGGCGCGGTCTCCGCGACGGAGAGTGCCCTGTTTGTCACCAACAATGGCAGCACACCGGGCTACAACGTCGAAAGCACTGCCGTAGTCTGCGCCGAGAAGATGTTTACCGTGGGCAATGAAAGCAGTTTCAGTATCAGCTTTGACGTGGAAGTAGGCGGAGAAGAGGAATGGGACTACCTGAAAGTGTTCTTTGCACCCGCCGATGCCGAGTTCCCCGCATTCGTTTCCGGCAGTGTCGCTTACGCCGACAACACGTACAGCACCCACGCTGTCAACTTCATCGAATATCAACCGTCCACCGGCAACCAATCCTACCCGTTTACGTTCTGTGAAACCGAAGGCAACACGGTACACATTGACGCAGTGATGCCGAATCCGAACCCGAACGCCACCGCCACCTCTTTGGCCAAACTTGTCTTCGTATGGAAAAATGACAATATGGTCGGCACACAGCCTGCCGCCATCATCTCCAATGTAACCGTCTCCGTGCTCACATGCCCGAAACCCACCTCTCTGACTGTCAGCAACATTACCGAGAGCACCGCTGACCTGAGTTGGCAGGTTGGAGGACTGGAGACCGTCTGGAACCTGGAATACAAGGCGGAGAATGAGAGCGACTGGACCGTGATTCCCGTATACAGCAACAGTTTCACGCTGACCGGGCTGACAGACAGCACAACCTATCTGGTACGGGTGCAGGCCGACTGTGGCAACGGGGATGTTTCCACTTACACCAGCCTGACGTTCACCACCGACACCACCGGGGCTCCGGTCGTCACAGACCCGACCGTGTCCACCGGCTCCGTCAGCAACGTCACGCAGACCACTGCCACGATTAGCGGCACCATCACGAACCCCGACAACGTGACCATCACGGAGAGAGGATTCGAGCTGACGACCGTTAGCAGTGGAGACCAAGCCACCATCACCGTGGCGGGCAGCGGCAACACGTTCAGCAGCAACCTGACCAACCTGACCCCCGCAACGGACTACGCCTACCGTGCGTTCATCACCTTTAACGGCACGACCGTCTTTGGGGACGAAATGACCTTCAAAACGGAGGCTGAATCCGGAGACACTACCGGCATCGTGAATCGTATGGAGAGCAGTGTGACATTGTATCCGAACCCGGCAAAGGAAATCCTCAATGTACAATGTACAATGAACAATGTACAAATCAAGGCCATTGAGGTGTTCGATGTTTATGGCAATATTGTCCGCACCGTTGTAGGGGCGAATCATTATTCGCCCCTACAGACCCGTATCAACGTCAGCGGCCTGGCCGACGGCATGTATTTCGTGCGCGTGACCACGGAAGATGGCATGGTGACGAAGACGTTCGTCAAGAAATGATGAATGTTGAAAATTTTATGTATTTTTGCGGCAGATTTTAATGGTAAGGAAAATGAAGACGATTACATTGGAAAACCAGACACCTGGTTGCTACTACAGTAAATCATTTATTATCAATATTTTATACATTTAATTATTAACGTTATGAAAAAGATTGTTCTTATCCTTTGCGCCGCTGTTGCGGTCTTTGCCATGACTTCATGTACCTCAAAATCACCGTCGGCTACGGTGGAGGCCTATTACAAAGCCCTTCAAATTCCGGATTATGCGAAAGCATTGTCCTATACGGACATAACCGACCAAGGGGATATTGAGGCACAGATTGAAAAATTTGAGGCTTTTAAGATTCAAGTTGGTGATTTTGAGGTTGTTTCGGAAACTATTTCCGAAGATGGCAAATCCGCCGTCGTGAAAGCCAAATACACGTTGACCTCCACTTCAAAAACGAATCCAGTTCCGGACGAAAAGGAACTTAATCTTGTTAAGGTGGACGGCAAATGGAAAATCCATGCGTAAACTAAAACTGGAAAAGGTCTTTATGGCGACTCTACAAGGGGAATCTGAAAGGGTTCCCCTTTTCGTTATCAGAACCCCCGCGACGTTCTCGCACCGCCGCCGACCACGCTCGTGCGCGGACGGGCGCTACCGGAAGAAGCAGGGCGGGCAGCACTGCTCTTGGCCGAAGATGAGGCCGATGTGCTGCCGGAAGACTTGGTTGTGGTCGAAGGTTTGCTGCCAGAGGATGGCCGACTGCCAGAAGCGGGTTTAGCTCCCGACGCAGGTTTGGCAGAGGATGAGGGTTTCGAACCCGTGGAGGGCTGGCTCGACGACGGCTGCGACGGTCTTTCGGAAGCGGGCAGAGGAGTGACCTGCGCCACCGGTTCGCTGCCGCCACTATAACGCTTGTAATTCGTAGTGCTCCCTACCCTACTGATCTTCGAGGAGATATTGTGGCCGCCCGTGGTGTTCAGGTCGTTGTACGTGACAATCACCGAGGGCGTCTTCAGATAGCGGCCACCGCTGTTGCGCAAACTGCCTACAAAGTAATCCCGCACATTCGCCAAATCGATGCCTAACAGCGGGAGATTGTTCTTGCCAATGTGCCGCAGGAGGTTGTTGACCTTCTGCGCTTTCAGCATTCGATTGTAAGTCTCGCGGCTGTTGACGGTCGTACCGCGCGGATAAGCGAGGTAGCGCACCAACTTCGTGTACTCCTCTTCGGAAAGTCCCTTCAGCATCGACCGCACGCTACGGAACTCCTCGGCCATCGACGCCTTCTCGCGCCGGTTCACATCCTTGTAAATCTCCCGTTGGTGCTCATCCGTGTATGTAAAGTTGTAGTCACGCTCGTTCTGTCGCAGCTGCTTGTTGACCTGCTCCTCCCCGTACGCGGTGAAATGCAGGCTTGTGAGCGTATCGGAAATCATGTCTATTTGGCTGTCTGTCAGATTTTTGAGTATATCCATCAAGTCACGGCAGGGCTTGACTAACAGGTAAGGCTTGTTCGACGGGAACGACGAATGAAGCAGGTCGCCCTTGTAGGTGACACCGTTGTCCATAAAGAGCTGGTACAATGCGACATACTGTACCACACGGGCGATGTCGGTGTTGCCGGAGCGGGCGAAATAGTTGCCGGCCTGCCGCTCGTACTGTGCCCCGACGCTCGTAGCGCTACTCTGCGAATGGAAATAGGAGACCGGCAGCGCGCCCGTGCGGTTGAGCGTGTAAATCGTGTATTCCGGCAAGTCGATGGCGTACATCGTGTTGGCGGTGTTCCAGTTATAAACTAACTCGTTGAGTCCCAACTTTTTGAAAAGCGGTCTGTCGAAGGGAAAGCGGCCCGGAGAGGGATACTTGTAGCTGGCCTCCTGGATGGTGCCGTTCTCCGACCAGTCCTTGAGCAGTACATCGGTAATGGTAAGCAGATGGCCTAACTCGGTGTTCTCCAACTCGCGACTGAGGTAGGTGGGGCACCAGTCGCGACCGTTGCTCATCTTGCCAGCCATACAGTCGTTAATATCAAGGCTTTGCGAGAGTTCCTTGCTGCTGATGGAGGCGACCAAAAGGACAGTTTCCACGCGCAACGGCGGCAGCGCCTCCAACGAGGCATCGCGCTCGCGACCGATGACTACCAAGGTGGTGGAATCCCGCAGGGCACCGAGGATGAGGTCGGCATCGAGGGCAAACCGGCGGATGTCCTCGGTCTGCTCGGAGAGATCGCTGTCGCGACGGATGCTCCAGGCCACCAATCCCGGCTCGCGGCTGAAGAAGACCCCGCGCCGCATCTGGCTGAACATATCGCTAACAGTCAAATCGTTGGCCGTATCGGCATCATCAATAAAGGCTTCCCCGGCGGCAAAGAACCAGTCGTCGAACTCGGCCAACGTAATCTGGTAGTCCAGATTCTCGTCCGTAAAATAACGACGTTTCTCTCCGTCCAACAGATCAAGGGCGTTGGGCTTGTAGTCGGAAAGGTAGAGCTGCCGTGACAGTTTGCCTATCAGGTTGTTAAGATTCTCTGTTGTAGCATTGGCCAATACAATGGCCATATCGGTGACGTGACCGTCGTAACCGATCTTGAAAGTCCGTCGCGAGGTCTGGTGGGTGAATCGGCTGCAAATGGACTCCAAGCTGTCAGGCTCGAAAAACGGGGCCGGCTCGGCAATGAGGATGAGGCGGCTGCTGTCGGGGAAGGTGGCCGTGGCGAGGGTCTGATAGTGCATCCGAAAATGTTTCCGGAAGTCGTCATAGAGGGAGTCCGCCTTCTGGAACGCCAGGGTGGTCTCCACATCCACATTCTGGTTGGGGATATACTCTTTCTTGAGGATGACGGCGGTCTGCTGCCGCACGCTCTCGGCCAGCTTGCTATGCCGTCCGAAAATCGCGAACGTCCCAACGGTGAGGAGGATCACCCCGCCGACTACCGCTGCCGTTATTTTGGCTTTTTTACTCATTGATTTCTTGTCTGCTAAATTCGACCGACCCGAACACATAGCGCCGCTCCCCTAAAATCATCAACCCGCCGCGGAAAATCAGGAAGAAGATGAAAGCGAACCAGAGGGCATGGTTGCCCCAGCGGGCGGCAAGAAGGTAATAGAGGGCAAAGAAGACCGCCGTGGCCACGAACATCACGTTACGCATCGCGGCAGAGGCGGTAGCCCCGATGTAGATGCCGTCGTAGATGAAGGCCGCGAAGCCAGTGAACGGCAGCAAGTAGGTCCAGAACATGAACTGCATCGCCGTGCCGATGACCTCCTCGTCCTTGGCGAGCACCCGCAACAGCCCCTCTCCGCCGAAAACGAACAACAGCGTGAAAAAGACCGCTAACGCAACGCCCCACCAGACCAAGAGGCGGACAACTTTGTGCAGCAACTCCGAATTCCGCGCCCCCACGTACTTGCCCACTAACGACTCGCCTGCGTAGGCAAACCCGTCCATGACGTACGACGTAAGCGTGAAAAGCTGCATCAGCAGAGTATTTGCGGCAAGAATTTCCTCGCCCATATCGGCGGAGATGTAGGGAATAAATGTAAAAACCGCAATCAGGCAGAGCGAGCGCAGGAAGATGTCGGCGTTGACCTTGAAGAAACGGACCATCTTGCGAAGTTGCAGCGCGGCCCGCCAGCGGATGTCGTGCCAGAGGTGGCCGTAGCGGCGAATCCAGATGATGATGGCGAGCAGCAGACCGCTGTACTGCGCCACCACGGACCCCCACGCCACGCCTGCGATGCCTGCGTCGAAAGCATAGACAAAGAGCAAGCTGAAAACGATGTTCACTAAATTGAGAATCGTGGCAATCCACATCGGGGAGGCCGCATTCTGCATCCCGAGGAACCACCCTTTCAGCACGTAGAGGCTAATGGTGGCCGGCGCCGCCCAGATACGGATGTAAAAATAGGTGAGCATGAGGTCAATGGTCGTCGGGGAGCTGTGTATGAACCGTTTGCAGAGCAATGCAATGGGCCACTGTAACAGCAGGAGCAGCACCGCCGCCGATAGCGCGATGGCAATGCCGCGTACCAGCACATTAAGGTACTCCTCCTTGTCTTCCGCCCCGAAAGCCTGCGCCGTAAGCCCCGTCGTGCCCGCCCGCAGGAATCCGAAGTTCCAGTAAATCAGGTTGAAGACCATCGTGGCCAACGCAATGGCTGCGATATAGCCCGCATCGCCGATATGGCCCACAATTGCCAAATCCACCATGCCAAGGAGCGGCACGGTGATGTTGGTCACAATGCTGGGGATGGATATACGGAGGATTTCGCGGTTCACTATATAAAGGTTAGAGGTTATGGGTTATTGGTTATTGGTTATTGGGGATGGTAGAGACGCAAAAATTTGCGTCTTCAGTCAGAGACAAGCACGACCGAACGTCTCTATTCCTCAGGGAGCCCGGAGGTGAGGATAGCCTTAAGGAGGCGGGCGTCGTTGCCCTCGGCGTAGATTTCCTCGTCAGGCGCGGGTTTTATCTTGAGGGTAATGGCATCGTTTTCGTCCTCGGGCACGGGTTTGTAACTCACGATGGCGTCAATCGCAACGATGTAGCGCGGGTTCACCCTCACGAAGACCGTCGGATCGAGCCAGCGTTCCATCTCCTCCATGCTCTCGTCATTGGTGAGCTTGTTGCCGTTCTTCATCACCACGGTCATCTTGTCGCGATTCTTCACAAAATAGGCCACCATGTCCTGGTTCAGCTTCTGCCCCACCCCTTTTATGTAAATGTACATATAGGTTTTCTCTATCCTTTGGTTTTTATAGAGCGTCGTGTTGCGAATTTTGCCGTTGGCGTCGTAGGTGTTCCACTCGCCATCGCGCACACCGTTATGGTGGTTACCGGTCATGGAGACATTCTTGTTCGGATAATACGACGTACTTAACCCGTTGGTTTTGCCCGCCACGTAGTTCTCCTCCAGACTGACATTGCCGTTGAGATAGTAGGTTCTGTAGACACCGTTCCGCTTGTCGTTCAAGTAGTTGCACTCCTCCAACAGGACGCCGGACGTGGAATACGTCTTCCATAACCCGTCGCGTTTCCCCACCTTATAGTTCTCGATTTTGATGAGCGTGTCACTGTTGGAGTAGTAGCGCCATTCGCCGTCCTTCTGCTGGTCGATGTAGGCGCCCTCGGAGGCCTTGTGGCCGTTCTCGTGATACATGACGGTACGCACCTTGTGTACGCCCTGAACGAATTCGGTCTCGCTCTTGAGCTTTCCGTTCGTGTGGTAGTATTTGAACGTCCCGTAGGGCACATCGTCCTTGAACTGTCCCTCGTACAGTACTTTACCGTTCTCTATCTTCTTCCACGGTCCCTGCTTCTTGCCGTTTTTGTCGGTCACGTTGATGCGATCCTGCGCGAACAGTATCGCCGGCAGAAAAAGGGTTATCAGGATTAATGTCAGTATTCGTTTCATTCTAATTATAGGTTTCAAGATTCAAGATTCAGGTTTCAGGTTTCAGGTTTCAGGTTTCAGTAGAGACGCAAAATTTTGCGTCTCTACATTCAGGTCTTAAGTCTCAAGTCCACGTAACTGCCAACTCACTTCACCTTCTCCCGCAGTTCAAATCCGCCCGTGACCTCGAAGATCTTGTGTACTTCGTCCATGTCCTCGTGAGGGATGGTGCGGAGGGCACCGGGACCGCTGCCGTGGTAGTTCGCACCGAGCTTCGGGGCAACTTCCTCAATATTATCCACAAACCAGCGCCATACGGGACCCTGTTCAATATGGCGGTCGGGATCCACGCGGTCAGGGTGTACACAATACCCGATATCGAGGATGTTCTGCGTAATTCCGTTCATCAGCTCAGTCTGCTGGCGACCCATCTCGCTCTCGCGGAAGTAGCCGGTTTCCTGCGAAACCTTGCGCAGCACGTTGATGACCTCGCCGGGGGCGTTCCCGCGCGGGCAGCGGGGTTTGCACGACATGCACTGGCCGCAGTACCAGATGGTTTCGGAACGAAGGAGTTCTTCTATAGTCGCCTCGTCGTTGCGCTGCACTAGATCGCAGATTCGGCGCGGGTCGTAGTCGTAGAACTCGGCGGCGGGACAGACAGCCGTGCACATGCCGCAGTTCATGCAGGCATGCAAGGCCTCCTCATAGCGCAAGTCCTTCCTAATCAAGTCAGTAAGGTTTCCCATATCAGTCGAATTTCACGCGGTTAAGTTTCATCAAGCGGAAAAAGAAGTTCGGCAGCGGTTTAGACCGGTCGCGCTTCATGAGGTTTATGCCGATGTTGAATTTATTGCTGATGGGGATACGGTGGACCTCCACAAATTCGATGAGCGTGCCGTCGGGATCCTCGATGTAGGTGAAGTGGCCGGAGGCAAGCCCCATGTCGAAATCCTCGCCGCCGGGACAGCTGTCCACCGTGAAGGGGTGCCCATGTGCCGCACAATGCTTCTCCAAAGCGCGCATATTCACCACGTCAAAGCAGATCTGGATGAATCCAGGATCGCCCCACTGGCGCGGTTTCTCGTAGATTTTGCGGGGTTCGCGTTCCAACGCCTGCACCAGCTCAATGACGCTCTCTCCGTAAAGATTCGTGAACGGTCCGGCGAAAGGCTGCGAGCGGGTGAGGAGCACACGGCGATAACGCTGAGTACCACCGCGCAACGTCTGCCAGTCACTGAAGGCACCGTTCTTGTCATAAACCACCGTATCGTAACCGAGGATGTCACGATAGACCACCAGCGCCTTCTCGATATCGGAAACGCCAATCATCGCACCGACGACACCGCCAGAGTAGCGATCCTCGTCAATAAAGACGTATTTGTTCTCTACCACCTGGAAAAGATTGCCATTTGGGTCGCGAACATAGAAGGTGGGCATGCCGTTCGGCTCGGTCTGTATTTGCGAAATGTTTTTGTATTTGGAGGCCAGCTCGGCATGGTAAGCCGCAACATCATGGGTTTTGATTTTGGCACAGAAGATGCCGAGATCGCCGATCTGCACGTCAAAATCGATGGGCAAAGGTTTTCGTTCGGAGTACTGCCATATCTCGAAGCCGCCGCCGCCCTGCAGGTTGGCCGCGATGCAGGCATGCCGTTTTTCCGGCTTGTTGTCCGTGTAGGGAAGCATGCGCTCGGCCACCGTATCATCCTCCAGTATCCTGACATTCATCTGGAACTTGTCAGCATACCACTTCCATGAAGCAACCATATCTTCCGTACCTATACCAATCTGCTGTATTCCAGCAAGTTGAAAATTTTCCATATTAACAAAAATTAAACGGCAAAGATATGATTTTTATAGTATATTTGCCATTAAAAAAATCCAAACCGCAAAAATTGCACCGTCAATTATTTTTCATAAAACAACATGGGCCTATCCCGATTTTATGTATTTTTGCCGCTTAAAATTCATTCCCTTTTTGAATGGGAATCTTTATTGTCGTTTTCAATATCAAAAATGAATATGAAGCATTTTAAAACCCTTTTCATTGCCGCGCTGGCCATCCTGGTCGCCACGGTCGCTGTTTCCTGCAAAGACAAGAAACCTGAAACGAAACCCGTAAAAGGCGTCATGGAAGAGGCCGTCCGGGAGGGTGCCGCCCCCGAAATCGTCAACGCGACGCTGGACCGCCACGTCATTGACCAGAATTTCGAGCTGATTCTGAACGACACGGTCAACAATGTCCATGTGTGGAGTTTAGTGAGCTGCGACACGGCCACCTCCTCTGAAGGTTTCGGCCTCGTGGTCGCCAAGGACGGCCGCGCCACCATCCTCGCCAACGTCCGCCACGGCAACACCCCGTCCGCCCGCTACAACGCAGCCACGGGCGAGCTCTGGCTCACCGGCGTCTCCATCGAGGGCACGGGCGCCCATGTGGAACGGTTCTACAAGATCGGGTTCAGCGGCGACGGTCCCGCCCAAATTGTCGCTACCATCGACCCCTATGAGATGCAGCAGGCCCTTATCAAGGAGCTGAAATACGCCATTAAGGGCGATGTCATCACCCTCTACAACGGTGAAACGGAACTGGCAAAGGTCACCAACACCGTGAGGGACATGGGCGACTTCTACGAGGATGCCGTTTGGCTCGGCGAACAAATAAGGTATAATATCAACAATGACGAATTGTTCGTGCTGGCGGAACCCGGCGTGAGCTTCGTCACCGGCAAGGTGCTCCACTACGACGACATGCCCGCCATCACCGCCCGCGTGACCCTCTCTGACGACGGCAGTTTTACACTTTCAAATATCAATGCCACCAAATCTTCATATTGACCTTTGACTTTGACCTTTGACTTTGACTTGACATAAATCCAATACCCATGCACAAAAAGACATTACAACGTATCCGGCGGGTGCTCGCGGCAATCTTTTTCATGGGCATCACGCTGATGTTCCTCGACTTTTCAGGCACGCTGCACAAGTTCCTTGGCTGGATGGCCAAGGTGCAGTTCCTGCCCGCCGTCCTCGCCATCAACTTCGTAGTGATAGCCATCCTGCTGATAATCACCCTGTTGTTCGGCCGGATTTACTGTTCCGTCATCTGTCCGCTCGGCGTGTTCCAAGACGGGGTGGCGCACATCCACAACAGGTCGAAGAAAAACCGCTACACCTATTCGAAAGCGCACAACATTCTGCGTTACATCATGTTAGGTATATTCATCGTGGCGCTCATCGCCGGCGTAAACTCCTTGGTCGCGCTGCTGGCCCCCTACTCCGCCTACGGACGTATCGTGCAGAACCTCTTCGCGCCGGTGTGGCAGTGGATTAACAACGGCCTCGCCGCCATCAGCGAACATTTCAACAGCTACGCCTTCTACACGAAGGAGGTCTGGATGCGCAGCCTGCCGACGTTCATCATCGCGGCGGTGACGTTCATGGTGGTGGTCATCCTCGCGTGGCGCAACGGCCGCACCTACTGCAACAACATCTGTCCCGTGGGCACCTTCCTGAGCTTCTTCAGCCGGTTCTCTTGGTTCAAGATGCACATCAACGAGGAAAAATGCGTGCAATGCGGCCTCTGCACGAAGAATTGCAAGGCCTCTTGCATCGACGGCCAAAACGGCTTCGTGGATTATTCGCGGTGCGTGACCTGCGGCAACTGCATGGCCGTGTGCCCGAAGGAGGCGATTGAATACAAACACATTACGGGGAAAAACACCAATGTAGAGACGCGGTGCACCACGTCTCTACAGACGGACAAAAACGACGACACCGAAACCGTGGACACCAGCAAGCGTGCCTTCCTGGTTGGTTCCGCCGTGGCCATCGGCGCGGCCGCCTTCGCCCAAGAGAAGAAGAAGGTGGACGGCGGTTTGGCGGCCATCAAGGACAAGGTGATTCCCGAGCGCAAAACGCCCATCGTGCCGGCCGGCGCGGGCTCGCTCAACCGTTTCCGCACGCGCTGCACGGGCTGCCAGCTCTGCGTGTCGCAGTGCCCCAACGACGTGCTGCGCCCCTCCACCGACCTGATGCACCTGATGCAGCCGGAGATGTCGTACGAGCGCGGCTGGTGCCGTCCCGAATGCACCGCCTGCAGCGACGTCTGCCCCGCCGGCGCCATCGCCGAGATCACCAAGGAGGAGAAGACCTCCATCGCGAAAGGCCGCGCCGTGTGGGTCCCCAAGAACTGTATCGTGACGGCCAACGGCATTCCCTGCGGCAACTGCGCCCGCCACTGCCCCGCCGGCGCCATCGAGATGGTGCCGCTGCAGGGCGACGAAACCGGCAAACTGCTCATCCCCGCCGTCAACGAGAGCAAGTGCATCGGCTGCGGCGCCTGCGAGTACGTCTGCCCCGCCCGCCCCGCCTCCGCCATCTACATCGAAGGCCTCGAGCAACATCGGCTAATATAGTCGGCGAATACAATCGGCTAATTGGGCGAATTAGGCGAAATTATTATTGACAAGACGACAAAACGATAAGTCGACAAAAGAATAGAACGAAAACACAGTTATTAACGAATCCCCACTATATACAACAACTTCCAAGAGGGCTGCAAGCCCGACACGTGTCAACCCAGGGTGGAGCGAAGCGGAGCCCTGGGATTCGAAAGCCCGAAGTATGCTAACCTAGGGTGAACGAAGTGAGCCCTAGGACCTTAACCCGAAAATCAATCCAATATGAAAGACATATCACGCAGAGACTTCCTCAAACTCCTCGGCGCCGGCACGGCCGTTACCGCCGCGACGATGGTCGGATGCCAGAACGGCGGCGGCGACCTCGACCCCAAAGGCACCCTCCAACCGCAGAAAGGCCAGATGACCTACCGCACGAACCCCAACACCGGCGACAAGGTGTCGCTGCTCGGCTTCGGCATGATGCGCTTGCCCGTCATCGAGGACGAGGCACCCAAAGGGGCTTCCGGCCGCGAGGCCAAATCCGCCCCCATCGACCAGGAGATGGTCAACAAGATGGTGGACAAGGCCATCGAATACGGGGTCAACTACTTCGACACCTCCCCGGTCTATTGCCAGGGGCGCAGCGAGAAGGCCACGGGCATCGCCCTGTCGCGACACAAACGCGACAGCTACTACCTCGCCACCAAGATGTCGAACTTCGCGCCCGCCACCTGGCCGCGGGAAGAGTCCATCAAGATGTTCCACAACTCCCTCAAGGAGCTGCAGACCGACTACATCGACTATATGCTGCTGCACAGCGTGGGCGGCGGCAAGGACGGTATGGAGATGCTGCGCCAGCGCTACTACGACAACGGCATCCTCGACTTTCTGCTGGAGCAACGCGAAAAGGGCGTCATCCGCAACCTCGGCTTCTCCTACCACGGCGATGTCAAGGTGTTCGACTACCTGCTGTCGCGCCACGACGAGTACAAGTGGGACTTCGTGCAGATTGAGATGAACTACCTCGACTGGCACTTCGCCCATGAGATTGAAGAGGCGAACACGAGAGCCGATTACCTCTACAACGAGCTGGACAAAAGAAAGATACCCGCCGTCATCATGGAACCGCTGTTGGGTGGCCGCCTCGCCAACGTACCCGACCATATCGTCAGGGAAATGAAGGAACGCGAGCCGCAGCGCAGCGTCGCGTCGTGGGCGTTCCGTTTCTGCGGCACCTTCCCCGACGTGCTCACCTCCCTCAGCGGCATGACCTACATGGACCATCTGGACGACAACCTCGCCACTCACTGCCCGCTGAAACCGCTTACGCAAGAGGAACTTAACTTCCTCGAAGACATCGCCAAGAAAATCTACGACCTAAAGAATATCCCCTGCACCGCGTGCCAGTACTGCATGCCCTGTCCTTTCGGTTTGGACATCCCCGGCATCTTCTCGCACTACAACAAGTGTATCAAGGAAGGGAACCTGGCCAAATCGCAGGACGAGAACGACTACAAGAAGATGCGCCGCGCTTTCCTTATCGGCTACGACCGCAGCGTGCCGAAACTGCGCCAAGCAGACCACTGCACCCACTGCGGCGAATGCGTCCACCACTGCCCGCAACGCATCAATATCCCGGAAACGATGCAGATGGTCGATGAATATGTGGAAAAACTGAAACAGGGAACGCTTTAAGACTTGAGACTTGAGACTTAAGACTTAATGCCTGAAACTTGAATCTTGAAACCTGAAACCTGAAACCTGAATCCTGAATCCTGAATCCTGAATCCTGAATCCTGAATCCTGAATCCTGTCGCAGACAAACAGCTGGGATTCACGCCAGCACATTGATCAGCCCCGCCACCGCCATGTAGCGGAGCCCCTTGCCGATGAACATGAACAAGGTGGTGGGCACCACGCGGGTGCGCATGACCCCGAGCGCGATGGCGATGACATCCCCGACGACGGGCAGCCACGTCAGCAGGGCCGCCAACGAACCGTATTTCCCGACTTTTGCCTGCGCCTTGGCAAGGGATTCCTCCTTGATTTTCAGCCACTTCTCTATCCACGACCACTTGCAGAGCCAGCCCAACAGGTAGCAGGTCATACCGCCGA
>Ga0310696_10000514_pt1 | contig 60309 bp, 54 predicted proteins | sample AusTroGonzalo_MG_4_FD_203885 | JGI IMG/M metagenome (GOLD analysis project Ga0310696, IMG submission 203885) | Bovine rumen microbial communities from tropical cattle in Woodstock, Queensland, Australia - Gonzalo_02 (v2) (version 2) | ecosystem: Host-associated > Mammals > Digestive system >...
CGTGCAGCAAGATGCTGCTGGGTACGCACCGCGTAGCCGCGACCACAAGTAACAAATGTAACCGCCTGTATCTGCGCAAGAAAGTGGAGCGTTCGACCGAGCCGACCGCACGTGAGTTGCAGATCCGTGCACGATTCTCGGCTATCAGCGCGCTGATTGCGCAGAAGCGTCGTGATCCGGTAGAGATGCAGACCATCCAGGCTGCGTTCCTGGCGCAGAAGGATGATGCCAACGGGTACAAGACCCTGACGAAGTACCTGTGGGCTACCTTGGGCGATGATTACGACAAGGATCATCCGCAAGGGTAAAGAATTGTAAGGTCAACTATTAAAGACTATTACCCACTATTCCAATGGATTAGTATTTAATAGACTCAAATATTCATCGGAAATAGATTTTAATAGTTTTTAATGGTTGACTTTAAATTATTCATCGGAAATTTTTGGAAAATTTTGGAAATTTTGGACTAAAATGAGATTCTATGAAACGATTATTTATGATTTTTGCAGGGCTGTTGTGCGTTGTTGCCTGTGGTGCATGGCTCAGCTCGTGCAACGTCACAAGAACGGTGACGACCTCAAGCCAGTATGTGCAGCGGGGCGACACAACGATCCTGATACAGAGTAAGACGATTGAGAGCTATGACGCCAGCAAGCGGCTGTAGCCGCGGGAAATCAGATATCAGAAATCAGATGTCAGAAATCAGATATCAGATATCAAAATAAGAATAGCGGCGATGCCGCTATTCTTTTTTTGTGTGTATAATCGACGATTATAATCGTACCTGTCAATAGACGGGTCGGCGTTAGCCGACTTGTGCGGTTTAGCCGACTTGGGCGCCGTTGCGGACGGGGGCGGTGACGGTGGTGACAACCAGACGGCCATCGGCATCGACTGCGGAGAGCACCATGCCTTGCGACTCGATGCCCATCATCTTGCGCGGCGGGAAGTTGGCGATGAACAGCACCTGCTTGCCCACGAGTACCGAAGGATCGGGGTAGGATTGTGCGATGCCTGACAGGATCGTGCGGCCGCCCATGCCATCGTCGATGCGGAGCTGCAGTAGCCGGTCGGACTTCTTGACGTTGGTGCACTCGAGCACCGTGCCGACGCGGATATCCGCCTTGTCGAAGTCGTCGATGGTGGTAGCCTGCTTCAGGGGCGCGGGTTGCCAGTTCTTGAGCGCCTCTGCTTTGGCTGCGGCTTCGTTCTCGGCTTTGATGCGTGCGAGGCGGTCGAGCTGTGCCTGTATAGGCGCGTCCTCGATCTTCTCGAACAGCAGGGATACTTGTCCGAGCGGGTGACCTTCAGGCAGCAGATCGGTGCTACCGAGCGACTCCCAGTTGAACGTTTCAAGCCCTAACATCTCACGCAGCTTGGCGGACGAGAACGGCAGGAACGGCTCGAAGGCGATAGCCAGGTTGGCGGCAATCTGCAGGGACAGATTGAGGATGGTGGCTGTGCGCGGCAGATCGGTCTTGGCCAGCTTCCACGGCTCGGTGTCGGCGAGGTACTTGTTGCCGATACGTGCGAGGTTCATCGCCTCCTTCTGTGCATCGCGGAAACGGAAATCGTTCAGCAGACGCTCCAGCTCAGCCTTGACGTTGCAGAACTCTTGGATGGTCTGACGGTCGTAGTCGGAGAGCTCGCCTTGTGCGGGCACCTTGCCCTCGAAATACTTGCCGGTGAGCACCAGTGCGCGGTTGATGAAGTTGCCATAGATGGCCACCAACTCATTGTTGTTGCGTGCCTGGAAGTCCGACCAGGTGAAGTCGTTATCCTTCGTCTCCGGCGCATTGGCTGTGAGCACATAACGCAGCACATCCTGCTTGCCGGGGAAATCGTCGAGGTACTCGTTGAGCCACACTGCCCAGTTGCGGGAGGTGGAGATCTTGTCGCCCTCGAGGTTCAGGAACTCGTTGGATGGCACGTTGTCGGGCAGGATATAGCTGCCGTCCGCCTTGAGCATGGCGGGGAAGACGATGCAGTGGAAGACGATGTTATCCTTGCCGATGAAGTGGATGAGGCGTGTGGACTGATCTTTCCACCATGTCTCCCACTTGCCGTACTTCTCGGGCTGCGCGTCGCAGAGCTCCTTGGTGTTGGAGATGTATCCGATAGGTGCATCGAACCATACGTAGAGCACCTTGCCTTCTGCACCCTCGACGGGCACGGGTATACCCCAATCCAGGTCGCGGGTCACGGCACGGGGACGCAGACCGCCGTCGAGCCAGGATTTGCACTGGCCATAGACGTTCGATCGCCACTCCTTGTGTCCCTCGAGTATCCATTGCTCGAGCCACTGCTGGTACTGATCGAGAGGCAGATACCAGTGAGAGGTAGGTTTCTTCACGAGCGGGTTGCCCGTCTCGGCGTTATAAGGATTGATGAGCTCCTCGGGCGAGAGGGTTGATCCGCACTTCTCGCACTGGTCGCCGTAGGCACCGAGGCTGTGGCAATGCGGGCACTCGCCGCGGATATTGCGGTCGGTGAGGAAGTGTCCGGTCTCGGGGTCGTAGAATTGTTCGGAGGTCTGCTCGATGAACTTGCCTTCGTCATACAGCTTGCGGAAATAATCCGATGCAAACTTGTGATGGATGTCGGAGGTGGTACGCGAGTAGATGTCGAAGCTGATGCCGAAGTCGGCAAACGAGCGCTTGATGAGTTCGTGGTAGCGGTCAACGACCTGCTGGGTGGTTATACCTTCTTTCCGCGCGCGTATGGTGACTGGTACGCCATGCTCGTCGCTACCGCATACGTAGAGTACGTTCTGCCCCTTGAGGCGGAGGTAGCGTGCATAGATATCCGCGGGCACATACACGCCGGCGAGGTGACCGATATGTACAGGGCCATTGGCGTAAGGCAATGCCGCTGTGATGAGTGTTCTTTTGAAATCCATATAGTGTTATTGTTTGTGTTGCAGTATGTCTTTGAGTGTAGCGAGTTTGACGGTTCTGATCTTGCCATCGTGTGCGATGCTGATGCGTCCGGTCTCTTCGCTGACGACGATGCACAGGGCATCGGATTTCTCGGTGAGTCCGAGTGCGGCACGATGGCGGAGTCCGTAGTGCTTGGGGATCGACTGATCCTTGGATACGGGCAGGATACATGCCGCGGTGTGCAGGCGTCCGTTGCGGATGATGAGTGCCCCGTCGTGCAGCGGGGTGTTCTTGAAGAAGATATTCTCGATCATTCGCGCGGAGATATCGGCATTGACCGTTTCGCCGGTCTGCTCATATACCTCGAGATCCTGTTCGGCGGTGATGGCGATGAGCGCGCCGACCTTGCCCTCGGACATATGTTCGCATGCGAGCACGACCTGATCGATCTGCTGCTTGGTGAGCCAGCCGGTATGCTCCTCCTGATGGAAGCGTCCGAGCTGGGCATTGCTGACATTGCTCATTCGCGAGCCTATACGGTTGAACATGCCGCGTATCTCCTCCTGGAAGATCACGACGAGTGCCACGGCTCCCGCGCTGCCGATGAAGTTAAAGATCGCTCCTGTAAGCTCGAGTCGGAACACGAACGATACGAGGAACCACAGTGCCACGTAGGCGAGTATGCCCCAGAACAGGTTGCCTGCACCCGACAGACGCAGGATGCGGAACGCTTCGTACAGCAACAGGGCTACGAGCAGGATGTCTATGAGGTCTTTGAAGCCGAAAAACATGTTGTTATTATTTGTTTGGTGGGTGCGATGTCGTGTACGCGGAGGATGGCAGCGCCTTGCTCTATGGCTTGTCGCTCGAGGTCGAGCGTCTGCGTGAGGCAGGTGTCGGGCGTGAGGCCGTTGGGCTGGTACGCCATGCGCTTGCGCGATATACCTGCGAGAATCGGGCACCCGATGTACGTGAGCGCGCGTAGGTTATCCAACAGGAACAGGCTCTGCTGCACCGTTTGGTTGAATCCGAAGCCCGGGTCGATGACCACATCGCTCACGCCGAGCCGGTGCAGGCTGTCGACCTTGCGGCTGAGGTAGTCGATGCAATCCGCCAGCAGATGATCGGTGGTCGGGGGTGCATCCGCAGGGCGGTTGTAGGTAAGCACGTACGCTACATGGTGCTCCGCCACCAGCTGATACATCTGCTCGGAGCCGCCGGAGATGTCGTTGATCATCCCGACACCGAACTCTTCGATCGCCTGCCGGGCTATCTGCGGGCGGAAGGTATCGACGGACACGGGGAGGTTGCACTCCATCTCGCGCACGACATGCAGCGCCATGCTCAAGCGTTGCCACTCGTCCTGCTCGCTGACAAGTACCTGCTTACCATCCTGCACCGCCGGACGGGTAGAGCAGGCACCCAGATCCAGGATGTCGGCACCCTGATCGACCGCACGCTGAACGGCGAGGCGCAGATCAGCCTGCGTTGAGGCACGACTGCCGGCAAAAAAACTATCCGGCGTGACGTTGATGATTGCCATCACCAACGGCCTGGACAGAGGCAGCAGTTTTGCCCCGAAACGGATTGATTTATTTGCCATAATTTGTCCGCTTAACGAAATCGGCTACAAAGTTACAAAAAAATATTGTTTTTTGCACATTTTTCTGCAAAATTGTGCCAAAAAATAGCATTTTGTCAAGAAAAAGTATATTTTTTGCTTTTTTTTGCAAAAAAATTTGTAAATTTTGATTTTTTTTTGTATCTTTGTGGGCTTAATTGTGGGAGCGCGTGCTATGCGTGCCCATTTGACGCGAAATTAAAGGTATAAAGTATACAGAAGTAATATGAGAAAAGTAGTGCAATCTGTAATCATCTTTTCGGTATTTGTGCTGGCGTTTAGCGGCTGCAAATCCCGAGAGTTGAACACCCAGTTCTCCAACACGACCGGTTGGAACTATTATGACGAGAAGACATCGAATTTCGAGGCCAAGGAAGGTGTAGGAAATGTTGATCCTATCGGCATGGTAGCCATTCAGGGCGGAACGTTCGCCATCGGTCAGACGGACGAGTTCGTTACAGCACCTCGTGACAATTCACGCAGGTCGATCACTGTGAGCTCGTTCTACATGGACAAGTACGAGATCACCAACTTGAACTGGCGTGAGTATCTGCATTGGATGGAGATGGTGTTCGGCTATTCGGCACCAAAGTTGGCAGCGGCAGCGTTGCCTGATACGCTGGTATGGCGTGACGAGTTGGCTTACAACGAGCCTTATGTAGAGAACTACTTCCGTCACCCGGCGTTCAGCTTCTATCCCGTAGTGGGTGTAAGCTGGGAGCAGGCTATGCAGTTCTGCCAGTGGCGTACCGACCGCGTGAACGAGTTGGCACTGGTACGTGCGGGCGCGATCGAGTTCCCGAACTTCAGTATGCTGCGCGCATTGGACGAGACGGAGCTGGAAGACTGGCGCAACGAGAACCCCGGCTACGAGCCGATAGAGGTGGAGATAGAGAACGGTGAGGACATCAACGTAGAGTATCACGTGCCATACGAGTGGATACGCGACAAGTTCGTATTCAACACGGAGAAGTATATGGTTCGCCGCGATTACAATCCCGTTAATCCGGATGCCAACCGCCGTAGCAAGAAGTTCCATGACGCGTGGGGCAACCCGCGCAAGGTGGATCGCGGCGACGGTATATTGGTAGTAGGTTATCGTCTGCCGACGGAGGCTGAGTGGGAGTTTGCAGCGTTTGCACCTATCTCGGGTGAGGACGGATTGACGATCGAGGGTAAGGTTTATCCGTGGTCGGGCTATCATCCCCGTGACTTGAGTAAGAAGAACATGGGTATGATGCAGGCCAACTTCATCCGCGGCAAGGGCGACATGATGGGTGTATCAGGTATGCTGAACGACGGCTACGTGATCACCAACCCTGTTGATGCCTTTGCGCCGAACGACTTCGGTCTGTACAACATGGCAGGCAATGTCAACGAGTGGGTAATGGACGTATATCGCGAGACGACCTTCCAGGACGTGACGGAGTACAACTCCTTCCGCGGTAACGTTTACAGCCACGCCAAGCGTAACGAGAACGGCGAGTTCGTGATCAACGCAGTAGGCGGTATAGACGTTGAGTGGTCGGGCAGCGATGATAAGCGCGACTACCTGGACGGCGACTTTGCCTCCCTGATCCAAACCGATTATCCTTTGGATACACTCGGTGCCCTGTTCCTGAAAGGTCTGGCTAATGCCGAGAGCAATGCCGGCGAAGAAGGCGAAGAGGAAGAAGAGGAAGAAGAGGAGAAAGAAGAAGAGGAAGAAGAAGAGGAGGAAGAAGGTGAAGGCGATGGCGGTGGCGCTCCTGCTACCGAGAAGAAGATCGACCCGACCGACATCTACGCACCGAAGATCACCAAGACAACCCACGTATACAAAGGTGGTTCGTGGAACGACCGCGTATACTGGCTGCACCCGTCGTCACGTCGCTACCTGGAAGGCAAGAAGAGCAAGAGCACTATCGGCTTCCGCTGCGCTATGTCAACGCTGGGTGACCAGGTACCCTCAGGGCCGAACCCCAACAGATAAACTGATTTGCTTCGCACACGTGTATATGCGCGTGTGCGAGCAATATTATATACGTACCAATCATAAAAAAACTAGGATATGAATTTTCCTGATACAATCCGTTATACCTCGGAGCACGAGTGGATCCGTGTGGAGGGCGAGGAAGCCTATGTAGGCATTACTGATTACGCTCAGTCAGAGCTTGGCGAGATCGTGTTTATTGATGTGCCGACCTTGGGCGAGACCCTGGCACAGGGTGAAGTGTTCGGTTCGGTAGAGGCCGTAAAGACCGTATCCGACCTGAATATGCCTGCTGGCGGCGAGGTGCTGGAGCTCAACGAAGAACTGGAAGCCCATCCGGAGCTGGTGAATAACGATCCGTACGGTGCAGGCTGGATGATCCGCATCCGCATGACCGATGCAAGTGAGGTGAATACGCTGATGGATGCAGCAGCCTACGAGGCCAGTATCCACTAAGCGAATCATGTATAACAAGGGGTAAGCCATACATGGCTTACCTTTTTTTAACTGACAGAATGACACATAAATACGATTTTCTGATCATCGGCGGCGGTGTGGCTGGCATGAGTTTTGCCCTGAAGGTAGCCCGTGCGCAGAAGTACAAGATAGCCTTGTGCTGCAAGACGACGCTCGATGAAGCGAACACCGCCAAGGCACAAGGCGGCATAGCCTCGGTGACGAACCTGCTGGTGGATGATTTCGACAAACATATCCACGATACGATGGTAGCCGGCGACTGGCTGAGCGACCCCGAAGCGGTGGAGCAGGTGGTAAGACATGCTCCGGAGCAGATCCGCGAGCTGGTGGAGTGGGGCGTGAACTTCGACAAGACGAAGGAAGGCACGTTTGACCTGCACCGCGAGGGCGGTCACTCCGAGTTCCGCATCCTGCACCACGCCGACGACACGGGTGCCGAGATCCAGCGCGGACTGATGGAAGCCGTGAGGAACAACCCGTGGATAGACGTGCTGGAGAACCACTTTGCCGTGGAGATCATCACGCAGCACCATCTGGGTGTACGCGTCACGCACCGCACGCCGGACAAGGAGTGCTACGGCGCTTACATCATCGACCCCAAGACGGGCAAGATCGATACCTATCTGAGCCGCATCACGCTGATGGCTACCGGCGGCACGGGTGCGGTATATGCCACGACCACCAATCCGAACATTGCCACGGGCGACGGCATAGCCATGGTTCACCGAGCTAAAGGCCTGATCAAGGATATGGAGTTCGTACAGTTCCACCCCACGGCGCTGTATAACCCGCAGGAGACGCACCCCGCCTACCTGATTACGGAAGCTATGCGCGGTTACGGCGGCATACTGCGCCTGCCTAACGGTGAGGAGTTCATGCAGAAGTACGACCCGCGTCTGTCGCTCGCACCGCGTGACATCGTGGCGCGCGCCATCGACAACGAGATGAAAGTTCACGGCCTGGATCATGTATGCCTGGATGTGACACACAAGGATGCCGAGGAGACGAAGCACCACTTCCCGAACATCTACGCCAAGTGCCTGAGCCTGGGCATAGATATCACCAAGGAGTATATCCCCGTAGCCCCGTGTGCACACTACATGTGCGGCGGTATCAAGGTTAATCTGGACGGTCAGTCGACTATAGGCAGGCTGTATGCGGTAGGCGAGTGCAGTTGTACGGGTTTGCACGGCGGCAACCGCCTGGCGAGCAACTCGCTGATAGAGGCGGTAGTATATGCCGACGCGGCAGCCAAGCACAGCCTTAGCGTGATCGAGCAATATACGTTCAACGACAAGGTGCCCGACTGGAACGACGAAGGCACGATGAGTAACGAAGAGCAGGTGCTCATATCGCAGGATATGAAGGAGGTGGGACAGATCATGTCCACGTATGTGGGTATCGTGCGCTCGGATCTGCGATTGAGACGTGCGTGGGAACGCCTTGACCTGCTGTACGAGGAGACGGAAGACTTGTTCAAGCGCGTGAAACCGACGAAGGATATCTGCGAGCTGAGGAACATGATCAACGTAGGGTATCTGATTACCCGTCACGCCCTGGAGCGCAAGGAGAGCAGGGGATTGCATTACACCATCGATTACCCGCATAATCCGAACAACAACACCAACGAAGTATGGTGATAGCCTGATTATTATGTACGTCATCGTATTACATAGTGTTGTACCCGTTCGCACCGAGCCCCGCGAGGCAGCGGAGCAGGATACGCAGCTGCTGTTCGGCGAGATATGTGCCGTGACGGAGACCTTGCCGCGCTGGTACAAGATCCGTAACCTGAACGACGGCTCGGAAGGTTACGTGGATGCCATCATGGTTACGCCGCTGAGCGATGAGGAGTATGCGTCGTACAGCGCGGCTGTGAGCAAGAGTCAGGCACGCGTCATGCTGCCTATGACCTACGCCGTGAGCGAGAACAACGGTCAGACCGTACCGCTGACCCTGGGCACCCTGCTGCCGGGCTATCACAACGGGCAGTTTGATGTGCTGGGGGTGACGTTCCGCATAGACAGTGCTGCAGTAGCCGAGCAACCCCTGCCGCTGAATCAGAATACGCTGATGCAGGTATTGCGGTTCATGCTGAACACGCCGTACCTGTGGGGCGGCAAGAACGCCCTGGGTATGGACTGCTCGGGCTTGACGCAGACGGTGATGAGCCTATTCGGCATCAAGTTGCCGCGTAATGCGAGCCAGCAAGTCAAGAGCGGCGAACAGGTGCACAGCTTGCAGTATGCCCACCCCGGTGATCTGGTGTTCTTTGACCATGCCGACCCGAATTACGAAGGCACCTTCCCGCACAACAGCAACGGCGATACACGCATCACGCATGTGGGGCTGCTGCTGGATAACGAGCGCGTCATCCACTGCTCGGGCAGGGTGAAGATCGAGCGCATCGACGAGCGCGGCATATACAGCGCCGAGCGGAAAGGTTACACCCACCACCTGGTGGCTATCAAACGATACAAGTAAAAATTTTCAGATATGAATAAACCAATTTTATCATCTATCATTCTGGCCATCGGTATAGCGTTGGCAGGATTGTTTGTATATTGTGGCATTCATCAGATGGCCTCGAAAGACCGGGCTGTGCTGGTGAAAGGTCTGTCCACGCGTGACGTGCAGGCCGACTATGTGGTATGGCCGCTGGAGTTCTGCGTACGCGGTAACGACATCAGTCTGCTGTACAGCGACCTGGGACGTATAGAGCAGGTAGCCCGGCAGCTGTTCCTGGATAAAGGATTCCAGGAGAGCGAACTCTCGCGCGGCAACATCTCGATCGACGACAACTGGTCGGGTTACTACGACCGCAAGCCGGAGTACCACTACACGCTGCGCTCGTCGCTGATCATCTCGACCAAGGATGTGGAGCGCGTGATAGCCAACCAAGGCTGCCAGAGCGAACTGCTGAAGAAAGGTGTGATCCTGCAGTCCTACGACTGGAACACCGACTACCAGTACAACGGTCTGCCGGAACTCAAGCCGGAGATGGTACAGGAAGCTACCCAGAACGCCCGCGCCGTGGCACAGAAATTTGCCGAAGATGCACAATGCCGCCTGGGCAGTATCAAGCAGGCCAATCAGGGACAGTTCACCGTGGAGAGCGACAGCAACCAACCGTGGATCAAGCACGTACGCGTGGTGACAACCGTCTCGTACTTCCTGAGATAATAACCAGCAAGATTTGAAGAAGATGAACAAGATTATTCGTATAGTAAGTGTCGCCCTGTGCGTGTTCGCCTGCGGCGCATTGCATGCCACGTCTTGCCAAGCGGTGGATGTGAGCTATCTGCAGTATGAAGACACCTCGCTGGGCGAGATGACAACCGATAATTCCGAGGTGTGGACTTGGAATACTTACCATTATGCCATGGGTAACAAACAGGGCGGCGTGGAAGGTAACCTGTTTACTCCTGCGCTGAATCTCGCAGGCGCAGAATCCGTGACGCTCTCGTTTACGCATACGCATAAGTTTGCGGGAACGCCCGCCGAGGAGATGACCTTGTGGGTTACGGCTGATTATCAAGGCAGTTATGCATCCTCGACCTGGCATCAGTTGACGATCGATCCGTACGGGACGAACAATGACTGGAGCTGGGTGGATGTGACGATTCAGGTGCCGGTGGCATATGCGGGAGCGAACACCGTATTCTGCTTCAAATATATCAGCACGGCTACCCATTACGCCAAGTGGGAGGTAAAGAACGTGCATGTAGTGAGCACCTGCCCCGAAAGCAACGATGCACCGGTAGCCCTGCCGGATGTAGGCGACGGGCGGTTGAAGATCTTTGCGCAGAACTTGCAGAACTATTACTACAATTACAATACCGGTCGCGGCGATTATACGCCGGAGCAGCGGGCGGAAAAGACCCGTAAGATCGTGGATGCTATGCTGTGGGTGGATGCCGATATCTTTGCCCTTTGCGAGGTGGAGGCGAAGCCGATCGTGCTGCAACAACTGACCGACTCGATGAATGCCCGCGTGGAGGGTAACCCGTATGTGGCTGTATCCGACGGGATCGACGAAGATTGGAGTGAAAGCAATACCAACAATATCAAGTCGGGCTTCATCTATCGCAGCGACAAGGTTAAGACCGTTGGCGTCAACCATGCAGCCACGACAGCCTATTACTACAAGAACACACTGCGTATCCAGGTATTCGAGGAGCTGAGTAGCGGCGAGCGGTTTACGGTATCGATGAACCACTTCAAGGCAAAAGACAATACGGAGGATGCCGGCCACGCCAAACGCGTGATCAACGCCAACCAGTTGCTGCAAGGCCTGGGTAGCTATGCCTCCGATCCGGATATCCTGATCCTGGGTGATCTGAACTGCGAGGTGGGCGAAGAGCCGCTGACGATCATCGAGAACGCCGGCTTCGAGGAGCAGCTGATCAGATATAACGGCGCATCGGAATATTCGCATTGCTACAACGGCGGCGAGCTGATCGACCATGTGTATGCCAATGCCTCGATGGCAGGGCAGATCACCGGCGCGGGCGTGTTCCATATATCCACAGCGTGCGGCTCGGACGCTTCGGCTAACCGTGACCATCGCTATTCTGACCACGACCCGTATGTGGTGGGACTCAATCCCGAGTCGACGCATGCTACGGAGTGCGAAGAGATAAATGACAACTTCCTGGCTACCGGAGGTACCGGACTGGGAGGTATGTATACAGAGAGCGTGAGCGGAGACTATAACTGGCAGTATAACAGCCAGTATGGTGCCAAGTGCGTGGATAAGGGCGGTGAAGACTGGCTGCTGACCCCGGCATACGACCTGTCGATGGCGGGAACGGTAACGCTGAGCTTCGACCACACGATAGGTTATGCTATCGATATGCCCAACCAACAGACCCTGTGGGTGACAAGCGACTACAGCGATGTAGCCGGTTCGGAGTGGAAACAACTGACTATACCGACGTATCCGAGCGGCACGAACTGGACGTTCGTTCATGCTACGGTTAACGTGCCGCTGACAAAAGTAGGTGCGAACACCGTATTCGGATTCAAGTACGCCGTACCCAATGACGAGTCGACCAAAAAGCCTACATGGGAGATCAAGAACTTGCAGGTAAGCGTTACGTGCGAGGAATTACCGAGTGGCGTGGAGCAGACCTGCGACGAGCTGCAACCGACCAAGCTGCTGGAGGACGGCAACCTGTATATCCTGCTGCCTGACGGCAGACGCTATACCGTGATCGGTGTGAGTGTTCAGTAATAGTAGACTGATTATCTTTTCACAGCCCTGCATGCCTTGATGACGTGCAGGGTTGTTTCTTGTACGCGGAAGCGTATGTTCCAGCCGGCATAGTCCAAGCCGTACTCGCGCTGCGCATCCTGATGGTAGGCGGGTCGGGGGTCTTGCTCGAGGATCTCCTGCAGTTCGTCCTGCGGTAGGCCTTTCGGCAGCTGCTCCGGCCAGAGGACGTTGAGCAGTTGTCGGGGTGTGGTGTCCACGAACCCGTCGCGGGTATCGGTATGACTGTCGCAGTAGCCCAGGTACGGCTTGATGTCGTAGATCGGTGTGCCGTCGAGCATGTCAGCGCCTTCCACCACCAGCACAGCCCCTTCGCTGGTTTGCTCCACCGAGACGAGGCGAACGGAAGTCAGTCCTATCGGGTTAGGACGGAACGGCGAACGCGTGGCAAAGACCCCCATGCGCGTGTTGCCGCCCAGACGAGGCGGACGAACGGTAAGAGAAGGATTGTCGGTATCCGGCACGGTATGAAAACCCCACAAGAGCCACAGGTGCGAGAACTGCTCGATACCGCGGATGGCATCCGGGCTGCGATAAGCGGGAGTGAAAACGATACGCGTAAGCAGACGCGACTGCTCGCGCACCTGACGAGGGATGCCGAACTTATCCGAAAATCCGTTGCGCGCATACGCAACAGGATGCATCGTGAGCGGATGGTCAGAAACAGGTTTCATAGGACAATTTTTGTTTCAAAATGCAAAGATACAACTTTTTTTTGACATATACAAGTGATAAGGTAAAAAAAATGCATATACATATGCAAAAAAAGTTGCAAATGTCATTTTTTTTTTGTAACTTTGCAGTGCATTTCACAAACACGCCATTATTCAAAATCGTATCATATGTTTATAATTGGCATTGCCGGAGGTACCGGCTCCGGAAAAACAACCGTAGTTCGCAAACTGACCGAGCGTCTTCCGAAAGGCGAAGTGGTAATTATCCCTCAGGATTCGTACTACAAGGACAGTAGTCACGTGCCTGTAGAGGAGCGTCAGAACATCAACTTCGACCACCCGAATGCGTTCGACTGGCCATTGCTGACGCAGCACATCTCCCAGCTCAAGCAAGGAGAATCCATTGAGCAGCCTATCTACGACTACATCACCTGTACGCGTCAACCGCAGACCATCCACATCGAGCCGAAAGAGATCATCGTAGTGGAAGGTATCATGGCACTGAGTGACAGCGATCTGCGCGGGCAGATGGATCTGAAGATATTCGTGGATGCCGATGCCGACGACCGTCTGATTCGCGTTATTAGCCGCGATGTAGTGGAACGCGGACGTACAGCCGAGGCGGTGATGGAACGCTATCAGCGCGTGCTCAAACCTATGCATCAGCAGTTTATTGAGCCGTGTAAGCGCTATGCGGATGTGATCATCCCGCAAGGCGGACACAACAATGCTGCCATTAACATGCTGGTGAAATTTATCAAACAGGAATTGCGCGAACGCCGTTCGTAAACTTATAAAAATCTTATGAGAAAACTATTGTTTACCCTACTTCTGGTAGGTGCTTCTATCGTTTCCATGGCACAGTCGGCAATCGTTGGCGACTGGATGACTGTGGATGATGCAACGGGACAGAACTTCTCCATCGTACGTATCTATCAGGGCGAGGACGGCCTGTACTACGGAAAGGTTGCCAAGATCCTGGTGGGAGCGGAAGATGTGATCTGCACCAAGTGCGAGGGCGAGGACAAAGACCAACCGATTGCCGGGCTGGTTATCATCCGGGGCATGCATATGGAGAAAGGCGAACTGCGCGGCGGCAAGGTGCTTGACCCGAATAACGGAAAGTTCTATTACGGCAAGATCTACCTGAAGGACGGCAATCTGGTATTGCGCGGCTCATTGGACAAGGCCGGAATATTCGGCCGTAACCAGACGTGGGTGCCGGCACCGAAGGAGTGAGAAGATATCAGAAGTCAGAGATGAGGGCGTATCCGTTATACTTGGCACCGATGGAGGATGTGACCGATCCGGCGTTCCGCTTGCTGTGCAAGCGTTTCGGGGCGGATAGGGTATATACGGAGTTCGTGAACGCTGACGCTATCGTCCGTGATGTGGCCTCGACGATGCGCAAGCTCACGATTGACGATGCCGAGCGACCTGTGGCGATACAGATCTACGGCCGCGAGCCGGAATCGATGGCCGATGCGGCACGTATCGTAGAGCAAGCCAAGCCGGATATGATCGATATCAATTTCGGTTGCCCGGTGAAGAAAGTGGCGGGCAAAGGTGCAGGCGCAGGACTGCTGCGTGATGTGCCGAAGATGCTGGCCATAACACGTGCCGTGGTGAACGCGGTGCATACACCGGTGACCGTGAAAACGCGGCTGGGGTGGGACGAACCTTCGCTGCGAATGGAGGACGGAACGCCGTTCATCGTGGATCTGGCAGAGCGACTGCAAGACTGTGGCGCGACAGAGATAGCAATCCACGGACGTACGCGTTCGCAGATGTACAGGGGAGAGGCCGACTGGACACTGATAGGAGAAGTGAAACATAATCCGCGGATGCATATACCCGTGATCGGCAACGGAGATATAACCACCCCCGAACGAGCCAAACAGTGCTTTGAGAACTATGGCGTGGATGCCGTGATGATAGGCAGAGCAACGTTCGGATGCCCGTGGATATTTGAGGATATACGTTGCTACCTGGATGGTAAACCTGTTCCGCATCGCAGCATGGCATGGTGCATAGACATCCTGAAGGAGCATGTGGAGCGTAGCATCGAATGGGTGGGCGATGAGCGGAAAGGTGTCGTGCACAGCCGCAGGCACTTTGCTGCAAGTCCTGTGCTGAAAGGCCTGCCCGACTTCCGCCAGACACGTATCCGTCTGCTGCGAGCCGACAGTAAGGACGAGGTGTTCGGCATCATGGACGAGATAGTGGAACAATACAGCGCGATCTTTGAAGAACGAACAAATGCAGGATTGGTATACACCCAGCCGGAAGCAGAATGAGCGTGAAGCAGTTCATAGACAAGTATGCCTTGGCACTGTCGATGGTTATAGGCGTGGCAGGTTTTCCGGTATTCCGGCTGTTTACGCCCGTGTTGCCGCCGATGATAGGACTGATGCTGTTCTTTACATTCTGCAAGGTCAACCCGTTGGATCTGCGATTGCACAAGTGGCATTGGCTGGTGTTGGGTTGTCAGTTGCTACTCACGGCGGGCGTGTATTACGTGTCGAAAGCCTTGTGCGAGGCACTTGGCGCAACGGAAGAGAACACGGCTATTATCAGCCAGGGATTGATGATATGTCTGATTATGCCTACCGCAACCGCCGCGCCTATCATAGCCGGCAAGCTTGGCGGGAGCATACAGAACCTGACAACGTTCACCTTACTGAGCAATACAGCTACAGCCATCATCGTTCCGCTGTTCTTCCCGCTGGTGCATCCGGAAGGACAGATGGGCTTTGTGGCAGAGATGTGGATGATCCTGCGTCGTGTGGCACCGTTGCTGCTGTTGCCGTTCGTGGCAGCGTGGGTATTACGGCTGAGCTATGATGGTTGGCAGCAACACAAGGGCTCGGAGAAGCGATTTGTGTTATCCCATACATGGGCACAAATACCGTTCTACCTGTGGGCAGGAACACTGGTCATCCTGATGGGCGACATTACCTATACCTTGCTGCACGAGCAGTATAGCTGGTGGGCATTGGTAGTTCTGATGGTTGGTTCGTTGGCGGCTTGCCTGACGCAGTACTACCTCGGGCGTTGGATAGGTCTTCACTATCCTGCACCGAGCAAAGGCAAGGAGTATGAGGATGTGGTGATCAATCCCGCAGCAGTGCCGACCACCATGGCAGGCGTGAGCCGTATAACGGCCAGTCAGGCTTTCGGGCAGAAGAATACAACATTGGGTATATGGATGTGTCAGGTGTTCCTCCATCCACTGGCTGCCATCGGGGCTGCAGCCTATATCATCTGGCAGAATGCGTTTAACTCCGCGCAGTTGTACAAAGCTGCCAATTATACATCGGGCAACAATCAAGTAAATGAATAAGCCGATACTGATCATATAGATGAATAAATCGATACGAATCATATCCCCCGCAGGGGCGTTGGATGCTGAGATCATTCAGCGCGCTGCTTCGCGCTTGCGTGCCGAAGGGTTTGCCGTAGAAATAGCCCCTCACGCCTGCGGGTGTTGGGGACGTTTTGCCGCTACGCCTGAACAGCGCACGCAGGATGCCGTAGATGCGCTGACTGACCCCACGGTAGGCTTGGTGCTGTGCTCACGGGGCGGGTATGGGATGCAGCAGATCATCGACAGGATTGAACAGGGCGTGCGCGAGCGCGGATACAACGGTGCAGCCGTGTGCGGCTTCTCGGATATAACCGAACTGCATCAACTGCTTGCCCGCTTAGGAGGACGATCGATTCACGGCATCATGTGCAAACCTATTGCCACGCTTGCCGATGATGCCGAACCGCTGCAGGCTTTGTTGCGACTGCTGCGTGGCGAACAATTAGAATATGTCGTTGACCCTTCCACGCTGAATCATGAAGGTGAAACGCAAGGCGTGTTGCGAGGGGGAAACATGGCTGTGCTGTGCGGATTGAGCGGAACGCCTTATGATATACGCCAGACGATAGAGCAAGACAAGAAACAAGGGAAGAACACTATCCTGTTCCTGGAGGATGTGGGCGAATACCATTACAAGATTGACCGGATGATGCATCAGCTGCGGTTAAGCGGGGTATTGGACAGCATCAGCGGGCTGGTAGTCGGACAGTTTGCCGACTGCGAGGACGATGCGGATATGGGATGCACCATACAAGAGAGCATAGCCGGGGTGATGAACGACCGAGATATACCTGTGCTGTTCGGTTTTCCGGCGGGGCATGTGGCGTACAACTTGCCGTTGGCCTTCGGAGTGGAAACAACGCTTGCGGTCACAAAAAAAGCAGGCCGTTTAGCCTGCTCAGCGCTCCCTCTAGGACTTGAACCTAGGACCCCCTGATTAACAGTCAGATGCTCTAACCGACTGAGCTAAGGAAGCATTATTGCTCAAAAGCGGCTGCAAAGGTACTACATTTTTTTGACATTTGCAAATTTTTAGGCAAAAAAATGACTTTTGGTTGAAAAAAATAACAAATTTTAATATATGAAACGCATAATTGGTTTAGGAAACGCTCTTACTGACGTATTGATGCAGGTTTCCGAAGATGATCTTCGCGAGTTGGGTTTGCCCAAGGGAAGCATGAATCTTATCTCGATGGAACAGGCGGGAGTTATCCAGGCTCGCTTTGCTTCGGTGCGCAAACACATGGTGGCCGGTGGTTCGGCAGCCAACACCATTGCTACGATCGCTGCCTTAGGAGGCAAAGCCGCTTTTATCGGCAAGATCGGTGCTGACGAGGTAGGTGAGTTCTACCGCGATGACTTGGTGAAGAGCGGAGTGAAGCCGCTGTTGCTAACCGATACGCAGTTGATGTCCGGATGCTCTATTGTGCTTATCACTCCTGACGGTGAACGTACGTTTGCTACCTATCTGGGCGCCGCCTCACAGATGCATGCCGATGATATCAACAAGGAGGCGTTCATCGGTTACGACATCTTCCACATCGAAGGATACATGGTGCAGAATCACGAACTGATCGAGAAAGCTATTCGCCTGGCCAAGGAAGCAGGATGCATGGTAAGTCTGGATCTGGCATCGTACAATGTCATCAACGAGAACCATTGTTTCCTGAAGGAGTTGATTCGTCAGTATGTGGATATCGTGTTCGCCAATGAGGACGAGAGTTTTGCATACACGCATCTTAATCCTGAGGAATCCGTAGCGAAGATGGCGAGTGAGGTGGATATAGCCGTAGTGAAGGTAGGCAAGCGCGGCTCATATGTACAGCAAGGCGAGAACCGTTACCATATAGGTGCCATAACCACGTCGTGTACCGACTCCACGGGTGCGGGTGACTTGTATGCCGGCGGCTTCCTGCACGCATTGGCAGACGGCTTTGATATACGTAAGTGCGGAGAGATCGGTACTATTGCTGCAGGTCGTGTGGTAGAGGTTATAGGAACCAAACTGAGCGAAGAGAACTGGGACGAGATACGCCGTATATGTGCTCTGTACCGCGGATTCATGATGAAATACACCATATAGTCTCCGTTGCATTTGTTGAATAAATTGCCGAATATGAAAATACTATACCGCATATACCAATACCTGATAGCTTTGCCGCTATTTGCGCTGATGACCTTGTTTTGCGCTATAACGACCATCATCTTCCAGCATTGGCGTAACTCGTGGTGGTTGCATGCCATCCAGGCCTTCTGGTCACGTTCGTTCTTTTACCTGCTGTTCTTACCGGTGAGTGTATCGGGCTTGGAGAACATCAAATGTGATACATCGTACGTGTTTGTGGCTAACCATCAGTCGATGTCCGATGTGTTCCTGATCTACGGTTGGCTGCCTGTGATCTTCAAGTGGCTGATGAAAGCTGAACTGCGGAAAGTGCCGTTTGTAGGAACAGCCTGCAAAGCCGCAGGGCACATCTTTGTAAAGCGCGGCAACACCGCTGCGGCTCTGCAATCGCTCAATGAAGCAGAGAAAGTGCTGCATGATGGTGTGTGCACGGTTATCTTCCCCGAAGGAACGCGCAGCGAGAACGGGCAAGTAGGGCGATTCAAACGTGGCGCTTTGCAGATCGCTCTTGACCTGAAACTGCCGATTGTTCCTATTTCTCTCACGGGATGTTATGAGGTGATGAACCGTCATGAGTTCCATGCCAATTACCATCCGGTACATATGCATGTAGGCCAACCCATCGACATATCGACCTTAGCCGATGAGGATGTGGCTACTGCTATCGAACAAATACGCGAGGCTGTTATCCAAGGTATGCGATAACAGCCCCGCGTTCTTTATTCCTTACGTTTTGTTTGGGAGAATTGCGCTTAGTTCCTGAAGCGCAGTTCACCGTCACGCAGTTCGACAATAACAGGTCGAGCCCGGTCAACTTTGCCGGCAATGATCGACTTGCTCAGCTCGTTGAGTACCAGCCGTTGCAAGGCACGTTTCACAGGTCGTGCACCGAACTGCGGGTCATAACCTTCCTTAGCGATATAGTCGATGGCATCATCCGTGACGCGCAGGTCAATACCACTATCCATAAGCATCTTGTGCACGCTGCTGATCTGCAGACTGACGATATCGCGAATCTGCTTCTCGTTGAGCGGCTGGAACATGATGGTCTCGTCAATACGGTTCAGGAACTCCGGCCGGATGGTTTGGCGAAGCAGTTCCATAACCTCGTTGCGGGTCGTCTCGCTGTCCACACCTTTCTCGGCATTCTCGCGTATAAGTTGCGAGCCGAGGTTGGATGTAAGGATGATAAGCGTGTTCTTGAAGTTCACAACGCGACCTTTGTTGTCGGTCAGGCGGCCGTCATCCAATACTTGCAGGAGCACGTTGAATACATCAGGATGCGCTTTCTCGATCTCGTCGAACAGCACCACGCTGTATGGTTTGCGTCGGATGGCTTCGGTCAGTTGTCCACCCTCATCGTAGCCTACGTATCCCGGAGGCGCACCAATCAGTCGAGTGGCTGAGAACTTCTCCTGATACTCGCTCATGTCAATACGTGTCATCATGTTCTCGTCATCGAACAGGTAGTCAGCAAGGGCTTTGGCCAGCTCGGTCTTACCTACGCCTGTTGTGCCGAGGAAGATAAAACTGCCGATAGGTCGTTTGGGATCTTGCAAACCTGCACGGCTGCGACGGATAGCATCGCTCACGGCCTCTATGGCTTCGTCTTGCCCCACTACGCGTTTGTGCAACTCTTCTTCGAGATGCAGTAACTTGTCGCGTTCGGATTGCATCATTTTGGTTACGGGAATACCCGTCCAGCGTGCTACCACCTCGGCTATATCATCTTCATCCACTTCCTCCTTGATCAGGCTGTCGCCGTTGTCAATGGAGTGCAGGGCATCCTGTGCGGCTTTGATGTTCGCCTCGGCTTGTTGGATCTTGCCGTAGCGTATCTCTGCTACCTTTCCGTAGTTACCCTCACGTTCCGCTACTTCGGCTTCGTGCTTCATCTGCTCGATGGCCGCTTTTTCGTTCTGGATGGTGGATACGTAACCTTTCTCCTTGTTCCAACGGGCATTGAGTTCGTCGGATCTCTTTTTGAGTTCGGCAAGTTGGGATTTGATCTCGCCAAGCTTGGCTTCGTCATTTTCGCGCTTGATAGCTTCGCGTTCGATCTCGAGTTGCTTGATTTGCCGATCCAAGGCATCCAGCTCCTCGGGTTTGCTATCTACCTCCAGTCGCAGTTTTGCTGCGGCTTCATCTACCAGGTCGATGGCTTTGTCGGGTAAGAAGCGGTCAGTGATATACCGCGCGGAAAGCGTAACGGCAGCGATGATGGCATCATCTTTGATACGCACCTTGTGGTGTGTCTCGTAACGTTCCTTCAGTCCACGCATGATACTGATGGTAGCGCTCTCGTCCGGCTCGTCGATCATCACGATCTGGAACCGGCGCTCCAATGCCTTATCGGTCTCGAAGTACTTCTGATACTCGTTGAGCGTGGTGGCACCTATGGCGCGCAGGTCGCCTCGTGCCAGCGCCGGCTTGAGGATGTTGGCTGCATCCATCGCACCGGAACTCTTGCCTGCGCCAACCAGCGTGTGTATCTCATCAATGAACAGGATGATCTCTCCCGCTGCTGCTGTCACTTCGTTGATTACGCCCTTCAGCCGCTCCTCAAATTCGCCTTGGTACTTGGCACCGGCAATCAGTGCACCCATATCCAGGGAGTAGATCTTCTTGCGCTTCAGATTCTCCGGTACATCGCCTCGGATGATTCGATGCGCCAGGCCTTCCACTATAGCCGTCTTACCCACACCGGGTTCGCCGATGAGGATAGGGTTGTTCTTTGTTCGCCGGCTGAGTATCTGCAGTACTCGCCGTATCTCGTCATCTCGTCCTATAACCGGATCGAGTTTGCCTTGTGAAGCACGCTCGCACAAGTCGATGGCGTACTTGCTCAAGTTTTCGTTGTTGGAATTGTTTTGATAGTTGCTCATAGTATGGTCGTTTTAAAATTATACATGTTTCTGGCGAATCTCACGGATAGAGATTCACCCTATATAATCCAAACTATGTACCAAACTATGCAATACTGACAAAATGGCAGAATATACTGTCAGGCGGTTCATGGTTTAAGATAAGCAGCGTATATGAACAGAATAGAGAATGAGGTAATGGGGTAGACCTCAAAGATCATCATAAACAGGAACACCCATAAGCCTACCATCAGGGTGTATCGAACCTGAGGCGAAGGATTGCACAGAATGCGGATAAGTGCGGTTATGAGCAGCAGTAGAAAAGCCGTCATAGCTATCCATCCCCCCTTGAGGAGAATATGCAGTGCCAGATTATGGGTAGTCAGTCCCCCCAGTTCTTCGTTATACCATTCGTCGTCATGTTCTCCGTATCCCGTCACAGGGCGTTGCTCAATGAGTTCTTTGCTTGCTCGCCAGATATTTGTGCGAAGTGTAAAGGTCATATCTTTGTGCAGGACATGCTCTACGAAATAGGCTGTCTTGGCCGAGGTGTGATGCATATCGCTGAATACAGCCCACGATTGCAAGGAAACATACAGGGCTATGAAGAGAATCATACTGACTATGCGTAGCGGACGTCCCGGGAACAGCAGTAAGCTGCCCAGAACCAACAACAGTAGAATACCTGTCAAGGAGGTCGTAGATCTCATGATGACAAGTGTGCCCAGGGATAATGCGATGAGCAGTAGCAGGGTTATGATGTAGGTCTTGTATTGCTTGACGTTGTTGCGGGGAGTGAGTATGAGCAGTAGCATGTTGCTGATGAGGGCAACAATCATAGCTTTTCCCATATTGTTGTAGTTTCCGCCAAGCAGATAGTACATCTTGCCGCTTGTTTCGTATTGCCACAAGCCGTCCGGACGCCAAAGGACAAGCAGGAAGTTCAGTGCAATGAAGGCCAGAAGAATCCATATGGCAGCCTTGAGCGGGAAGAGCGATTGCCGCACAAAGAACCACCTGCACAGTGCCCAATATATGAATATATCCAGGCACATCAGGGTGATCGTGAGAATCTGGGTGTGGTTGATAAGGCAGGCAACATACATCGTAATAGCATAAACCAGAAGCCCGATATCAATGGCTGTCGGCTTTCCGGGGGTGCGAATGGCCAGAATGAGAGCAATGGGTATAAGAGCTATCTTACCTGCCAAAAACAGCAGGTGAACGACAGGCATATGACCTGTATAGATGAACGCGCGTGCGAGCATAATACCGAAGGCACACAGGAAACATGCAAGATTGATGCTTGCATTTATTGCCGTTTGCCCGTTAACGGACGATGTGGGTACTATGTGCGAATCATAAAGCATCACGCGCGATGAAATAGAGTAAGTATATTATTGCGTTCTTCCCGATTCATAGCCGTGAACCATGTTGCGACTAACCACACCAAACTGCATGTTGCCAACGTTGCGAGCAGACGAACTGTTGACGGAGAAAAGCAGTAGTGCATGCCCCATGCGGCTGCAACAACAAACATGCTGGGCAGCACAACCGGAAGAGCAACACGTTGCAGATAGGTTCGGATGGATAACCCTGCCGAATAATGCAAGTGCGGAATGCGCAAGAGCATGCACAGAGCCTCAATGCCAAGAAATGTCAGGATAATAAGTCCGAATGTGGAAATCCGATAGTCGCCAATCTCCAAGCTTGCATCAAAGTGAGCAATCAGTGCAGCAAGTGGGATGGTCAGGGCTTTGGTTGTGTTTACCAGAAGCGAGTAGGAGGCAATCTTACCCGAAGCCTGATTAGCGGAGTTCAATCCTAACGTCAATTGGTCGATAAGGCAACCGAGCAATGTCATGCGGCATAATACGACTGCGTATGCCGGCACTTCGCCTAACCAAATACGCAGCACCGAAGGCATTTCAGCTATCAGCGGAACGCATACTGCCAACATGATCAGATAGGCTGTCTTACACTCTAAAAGAGCGATAGACAGCATACGCTCATGATGTCCCTCTCCTTCTGCGCGCATCAAGCCGGGATTCATGGCGTTGACGATGGCAGAATACAGAAAGTGTACCGAGTTAAAGACTTGCTGCGAAATGCCGTAAGCGGCATTTGCTATAGTTCCGAAGGTGCGGTTGATGATTACAGCCAATCCCTGCGTGCGAAGCAGTATGCAGCCAAATGAATATATCGACCAGCCGATAAACATGCATATATCCTGCAGTGTCTCGCGCGTGGCATAACGGGGAGATATAGCTCGTGTCTCGGGATATCGATACATGGCATACCCCCCGATTACCAGGATGTCTGCAACGGAGATGCAAGACAGTAGAATAGCATATAAAATAAGCCTGTCAGTACTGCAATGCAGTAATAAAACGGCTATTAGCATGCGAAATGTGGCATCCAAAACGTCAACAATGGATATGTACACAATGTTTTCGTGTGCTACGAATGCTGCACGAAACGGGGCGCATAGGAAGTTGAGCAGCAGGGTGACAGCGACAAAAACATATACCCATGTTGCGGCATGCAAACGCTCCGGAGCAATAAGGAGCAGATGGCGTGTGACAGGGTGGGTCAGGGATAGCAGTATAACCAATAATCCGGCTCCGATAACTATATGCAGTAGCATCGAAGATGCAAAAACCATGCGCAGTCGTCCCGATTCAGCCTGATGGCTGTAGTAGGAAAGATAGCGCTGCGTGGTGGTAACGAGTGCATTCGTTATAAAGGATAAGAGCGTTATCACGCCGGCAGTAACCGAGAAAATACCAAAATCAACAACCCCTAATGCTTGTAGCAGCAAACGCGTAGCATATAACGACAACAACACGTTCACGATCGAACGTGTGTATTGTGCGGTCATATTCAGTGCTATGCGTTGGTTGTCGGTCATTGTGTGCTGACTCCAAGTAGTTCGCGCCGGCAGATCCATAGCAATGCCAATAATGTAAGCAGAATGGTAGCGATTAGTGCGGTTAATATGTGATGTGGTCCTGATTTCTCGGTAGGAACAGAGGCGTTCTTAAGAACACTGAACATCTTGTAGTTCTGTTTCTGACCGCTCAGCACAATCGCCTGACGCTCAAATGACGCGCATGCTTCGAGCAACATTGCTGCGTGCGCACTGTCGCCTTGCTCCAATGCAGATTCGTAACTCATGTAGGTCTGATGGATATATTCCTGCAAGTTATTGTGCAGAACTTCCATCTTCTTAACGGGAATCTCTGCGGCGAACTTTTCAAGAATATCAATGACGGATTGTGCGATTAGGGCAGATACAAGACGGTCTTGGGTCTTGACATCGATGATTGTCAGGAAGGTGCGGCGGTCAACATCGCATTCAATTAACTTCCGTGCAAGGTTGACGGCCTCGGCAGCGTAGCCCCTGGGATAGAAGGGGTCTAAAGGTGGCAGTTCGTTGACTGATTCGGCGTGTTTCTTTCCGCGCAGCCAACGAAGAATAATCTCGTGTATTGGCGCACGGTATTCAGTTGTGAGATATTCGTAGAAAGTTCCCGTGAAACTGCTGTCGGAGGTCATTACCGGTGTTTCGAGCACTTTGCACAGAAAACTTGTTGATGCAGTAATCTGATTCATGTGCTCGGGAGAAACATTGGTTGATGTTTGTACAATACCCAAATCGTAGTTCTCGGGACGATTCAGGGTGAGTACACGGTTTCCTTCAGCGGCACGCACCTCTTCCGGAGCAAGCGCAACGGAGCAGACGTAGTACGTCTTGACGCTGAATGTCAAGCCCCAGATACAGGCAAAAGTGACGGGAATGAAACAATACAGGAAAACCCGTTTCGCTTTGATGCGAGCAGCCATTGCTGCCCAGTTAAATACTTGAAATTCTTGCATTATGTCGTGTGTTGTCAATAATCAGTTACATACTTTCGGCAATCGGCTTATTTATCCAATTGCTCGTAGATGGAGTTTTTGCTTTGGAACTCGGGAACAATCTGTTTCATCAGTTTAACTGAGGGGAAGATCATTCCTTTCCTTGCCGAATCGATGAGCTTGTCTATCAGCGGGGACATGGCATCGTAGTCATTTTCACGTACGTTGGCCACCATGATCTTTTCGTTGGAGGTAGGCAAGGTAAGCTCTTTCTGATTCAGTAATTCTTCATAGAGTTTTTCTCCTGGACGCAAACCGGTATATACAATCTTGATATCCTTGCCCGGACGGAATCCTGCCAAGCGAATCATGTTCTTTGCCAAGTCGGCAATCTTGACCGGTTCGCCCATATCGAAGCAGAAGATCTCTCCTCCGTTACCTAAGGTGGATGCTTCCAAAACCAGACATGAAGCTTCCGGGATCGTCATGAAATACCGGATGATGTCGGGGTGGGTAACGGTTACAGGCCCCCCTGCAGCAATCTGCTTCTTGAAGAACGGAACAACACTTCCGTTGCTGCCCAGCACATTGCCGAAGCGGGTCGTAATGAATTTGGTAACATGCTCGTCCTTGGCCGATAACTCGCGGAACAAAGATTGCACATATATTTCAGCTACGCGTTTAGATGCACCCATCACATTGGTAGGATTCACGGCTTTGTCGGTGGAGATCATCACGAAACGCTCTGCGTTATACTCAACTGCCAGATCGGCTACGTTCTTCGTGCCCAGAACATTGGCCAAGATGGCTTGCGCCGGATATTCCTCCATCAGCGGCACATGTTTGTATGCCGCAGCATGGAAGATCACCTGCGGGCGGTATTCTTCAAATACCTCGCGAAGCATGTCTTTGTTCCTTACATCGGTAATGACCCGAGCATAAGGTTGTTTCGGAAACTCCTTACTAAGATCAAGGCTAAGGTCATGAAGCGGTGATTCGGCCATCTCGGCCAGTACAATCAGTCGCGGCCGGTATTTGGACACTTGTCGTACAATCTCGCTGCCAATCGAACCGGCTGCACCGGTGACCATCACTACTTTATCCGTAATAACTTGACGGACATTCTCTGTGCTGATATGTATCACGGGGCGCTCCAACAGGTCTTCCACTTTGATAGATTCAATACTACCAATCTTTTTCGTCATCTCTTCGTTACCGTCTTCACGAAAATCGCTGAAGTAAGGTGTAGTTAGAATGCGTATGTCGTTGTCAAGGAAGATCGCCAAATCCCGTGCAGGAGTGATGGACTTCATCTTGATGGGGGATACAATGATGTCATGTACTCCTTTGGCATCCAAAAGATGAATGATATTTTTGTCTTTGACATATACCTTCAGTCCCAGCAACTCGTGTTTGATGTTGTCCGTTGCGTCCGTTATGAAACCTACCGGACGATACCTGCTGTCCATGCTCGAATTGAGCATTTTGGCTATGGCCAAGCCAGCCGACTTTGTGCCGTAGATCATCACGGGAAGTGTGCCGGGACCATGGTGGGACATATACTCAAAACTCAGCTTGATGGTCACGCGCCAGCATACAAGTAGCACGATGGCTACAAAGATGTATGTGTATAGAACCGAGTTAAGCAGAAAACTCTCTCCGCTGGCAACTCGAATAATGGCATTGATGACGGCGGGAAAGATGCTGGCGGTAAATACAGCAAATACTACCTTGGTTGCATCAACGAACGTTGAGAAACGCAATATGCCCGAATACGTGTGAAACATCCAGAAAGTCAACAGCTGGAGTGCCATCAATATGCATGCCTGCTGCCAAACCGGCAGTATACTGCATTCCACCCGAATACCGGCAATGTTGTAACTGATCATATAACTGATCATGTATGCTATCAGTGCCAATAGCATATCAATAAGTAACACTCCCCATTTCGGCAGATAGGTGATGTTTGTTACGTGGGTAAATATGTCTGAACGTTTCAGTTCGGATATTCTTGTCTTCATAAGTTCTTGTATTCGATTTTTCCTTATGGGCTCGTTTCGCTATCGAACAATTTTAGCCAGCGTAAGGAAGATTATTTTCAAATATTCACTCAGTGTTTGATGTCCTATAAATCGCATGTTCAGTGCAATCTTCGCGGGTATGATCTCTTCGATATATGTCTTGTCAGGATCATCTGACTGCGCCAATAACCGGTTTTCGTCAATGTACTCAATCGATGCATAATCCGTTATTCCCGGACGAACGGATAGCACACGTCGCTGTTCCTCGGTATATAGATCCACGTAGCGTCTTACTTCCGGTCGCGGTCCGATGAACGACATATCCCCTACCAGTACATTCCATAACTGGGGTAACTCGTCCAACTTGTATTTCCGGATGTAAAAGCCGGCATGCGTGATGCGTGGGTCGTGCTCGCCGATTGTAATCAGACTTGTTGCCTCTTTCCCCTTGTACATCGAGCGGAATTTAATCATAACGAAATCCTTGCCATCCTTGCCAACTCGTGGTTGACGATAAAATACTGGTCCCGGACTATCAATCACGATCCACAAGGCAACAATCAGAAAGATGGGCGACAACACTATTAACCCCAGCAAACTGAATACTATGTCCAAAAATCGAATCATCGGCTGCGGAGAATATCAGTATATTGTTCAATGATATAATCTACCTCTTCGTCCGTAAGGCGCGTATGCAGAGGCAGTGTAATCTCGTTGACGAAATGCGCATACGCGTTAGGGAAGTCGGCTATGTCGAATCCCAGATTCTTGTATGCGGTCATCATTGGCAGTGGCTTGTAGTGCACATTGGTGGCAATACCGCGTTCGGCCATGGCGGTCATGATAGCCTGACGCTCTACCTGCATGATACCGGGTATGCGCGTGATATACAGATGCCCGGATGAGGCGTGTTGGTCAGTATAATGTCGCAGTACGTTCACTCCCAGAGGTTTGAAGGCTTTGTCATAGCGTTCGATAATCTCGCGCCGGCGAGCCAGCAGAGCCGGATAACGTTTCATCTGTGCCAGACCAAGGGCGGCTGCTATATCCGTCATGTTGCATTTGTACCAAGGTCCGATAATATCATACTCCCATGCTCCCAACTGCGTTTTGGTGAATGCATCCTTTGATTGGCCGTGCAGTGAGAACAGTTGCAGTTGACTGTATAGTGCTTCGTTGTCCACCCCGGCAATCGTACGCCACGTCAACGCTCCTCCTTCGGCTGTGGTAAAGTTCTTCACTGCGTGAAAACTGAATGAACTGAAGTCGGCAATGCAGCCAACTCGCTTACCATGCCATTCGGCTCCGAATGCATGGGCGGAATCGGCACATATGGCAATCCTCCCTATGGCGCGCTGAAGGTCGTTTGCCGGATGGAACACGGCGCGCTTGCGTTCCACTATATCAAATATGCGGGCATAATCACACGGGATACCTGCCAGATCAACAGGGATGATGGCCTTTGTGCGCTCGGTGATAGCGGCTTCCAGCGCATCGTAATTCATCTCCGGATTATCTTTTTGCGAGTCAATAAATACAATCGTTGCCCCCACATGATATATCACCGAAGCGGATGCAGTATAGGTGTATGCAGGCACAATCACTTCATCCCCATCACCGATGCCTAATAACCGCAATGCCAACTCTCCGCAAGCAGTTTGCGAGTTTAGACACACCGCGCGCTCCGTTCCGACGAAACGTGCGACCTCGCGCTCCAACTGCTTGGTGCGGGGACCGGTTGTGATCCAACCGGATAGGATGGCTTCGCGCACTTCGCTAACCTCGGCTTCGGTCATGTCCGGAGGCGAAAATGGTATGTTATATTGTTTCATATATTTCATGAATTTATCGTGCAGTTCTATAGATGATGTTCAAAATTTTTTCCGGCATAAGTTTGGCTGATGCATAGAGTAATGCATATATGTCCGATAGGATGCCATAATGCAAGGTTTTGTTCACTCTGCTGCGCAGTTGAAGTATGGAACGGGCATGCTTGATTCCGCGTCTCCGCTTGAAGAATCCGTCATTCAGCCTGAAGTAATACAGGAACTCCGGCAAATTGGCGAACTGACACCCATTGGCAAAACCTTGCGCCCACATGATTGTGTCCTCTCCGAAATATGTGTCCTCGGGGTACATGCCGGCTTTCTCGAAATACGAACGTCTAAACATGACGGTGGGATGAATCATACAGTCTCTTTTTGAGAAAAATGCGTAACATTCATTATGTGAAACCGGCATCTTTTTCCGGAAATACTCCTCGCCTTGGGCATCTATTTCAATAGCCCATGTACCTACGCAATCTATGTATGGATGTTCTTTTAAATAGTTCACCTGTTTAGCAAACCGTTCCGGAGCATTGTAGTCGTCGGCATCCATGCGGGCTATATATTCATACTTGTGTTGAGGCAAGATTTCTCCTAATAATCGGTTCATTGATTTGGCAAGCCCTACATTCGCTTCATTTCTCCTAATAATCAAATGGTCTGATTCGATGGACTTAAGATATGATTCAATGTCATCGGAGATGTCGCCGTCAATACATATGAACAAGTCAAACCACGTATATGTTTGTTCGTGCAGGCTATTGATAGCTGACCGAACATGCGGATATGTGTCCTTCTTATAGACGGACATTATCACAGCGAGATTATTTTGTGCCTGACTTGTTTCCATGTGGGTTTATTTGCTTTGAGGCAGTTGCAAATCAACAATCAGATGTCTTTCGCGTTTCTCCATACTCGGAAGTTGCATATAATCCTTATACAGGTTACGTAGATACGGATCGTAATCGTTGGGAATATACACTTTCATCCCCTCAAACTCTGCTTCTCTTGCCGGCATATATACGTTGCGCGGGAAGATCTCGCCATTGTAATATTTTCGTCCGGTAGGTATACCCCATGGGCAGTCGTTTCTGTCAGAGGCTACAAATCGGTCGAACCACCAAACCCATTTCCTGTGCGGGATAATGGCGAAGATCTTGCCCAGCAAACATTTCATTCGATAGCGGCGTTTCATGTCTTTATCCAGCGACATGAATTCTTTCAGTTTCTCACTTGGGTATTGAGCATATAGCACAACGATGGATATGAATTGCAGCCCGTTGGCTATTACGCCTTTTGCCCATTGACCGAATCGGGTGCGAGGTACAGCGTCCAAAGCAAAGACATCAATCGATATGCCTTGCGGGAAGGATGAGTTATCGCTATATATATCGGTGTTGCGTGTGTTCTTGCGATAAATCTTCAGGAACACGTTCTTCGCGTCGGTCTTCCTGTTCGGTGTGTTGAACTCGTAGTTGTCTGCTAATGCCCCTTGCTCCAGCAGGCGGATCAATTGCTCATAATCTTTGCGCGGCATAAGCAGATCCAGATCATCATCCCACGGAATGAATCCCTTGTGGCGTATAGCCCCGAGACAACTGCCTCCGCATAGCATGGCTGTCAGATGATGAGCTTCGCATAACCGTGCAATATCAACATACATTTCCAGCAATACCCGTTTCAAGGCTTTGCTTTCTTCTGCTGTCAATTCGTGCAAGTAACTTGTGCGTTTGGCAAGCTCGTTCATCAATTCAAAATCCGATTTCATCTATTGCCGGATGATGTAGTTGTCTTTGCTTTTATAGTCTTTTCGTGAGATAAAGCTGTTCTTTATCCATTGACCGGCGCCGTGGGTGAAGTCAGCGTCATGTTTTTTCCCAAGCCTGATGAATTCCCACACGGCTTTTATTCCCCCTAATTTCGCAGCCCACTTGAGCGAGTACATCAGCGAATCCTGGAACTCAGCCTTGCCGATCTGTCTCAAGTATGCATTGTTCCGCAAGATTACTTCGTAGCGGCATCTTCGGCTCTGCAATGTCAGTTGATGCACCAAACTCCCCCTTGCTATCGTAATGCAATAAATGCATGCTTCATCTGCTGTTATCTTTTCGGCACTTGCTCCTGCCAAACTTGAGAAGTGCACATCATTCGCCCAACGTGTCTGCTCAAATTCGATGTGATACTCCCGAATGAGACTTGCATGTATCATTTTGCCTATAGGCTCATGATATTTGTAGCGAAGCTCTCCTTCCGTTGTCTCGTTTGGCGAACGCAGATATGCCTGTATCATCTTTGCCAAGTGAACATGTCTGTCACCCGGTTCACCTGTGTCGGAATAACGGCAGGTGGATTGAAAGTATATAATGTCCGCTTCATCATCAAGATGTGTGTCCAGATGTTCCCAAGCATCAGGTTGGAAATAATCATCCGCATCGGCAAAAAGCACCCATTTACCGCTCATCTGATTCAATCCCACATTGCGCGCATATCCCGCTCCTAATCCATCGGATGTCGGTATATACTTGACGTTGCTCCGTCGGCTACATATCTGTTCTACTTGCTCCCTGTATTGCGCTTGGCTGTTGTCATCCACCACCAGCACCTCAATGTCTTTCCGCTCCGGGATACTTTGCAAGCAGCGCTCCAGCAAATCCGGTGTATCGCGATGGGGAATGATGATGCTATAGTTGTATGCAGCCATGGCGCGGCATTATTTTTTTCTACGTACGTCAATCACCTCTCCGGTAGCATGGGAGAATACGGTGTTAAACGATGCGATAGCTACATCTTCCGCCTGCAGCAGTGTGCTGTCAGGCTCATTGCCGAAGTTCTGTGCGCGCATCGGTGTCTTGGTGCGCTCAGGATTGATGCAGTTCACGCGAATGTCAAAGTCATGCCATTCTTCAGCGATCGCTTGTACAAAGTTTACAATAGCAGCCTTGGAGGCAGAATATAAACTGTACATCATTCGTCCTCGAGTGTAACTGCTACTGGTATAGAACAGTAGCGAGCCGCGTGAATCACGCAAGTACGGGAACGCCTCACGTGCCACATTAATCACGCCCAGCAAGTTTACGTTCAGCGATTCTGTAATCATCTCCTGAGTCATGGATATCAGCGCCTCTCTCACTAACACTCCGGCTGTGTTTACTACAACGTCAATCCTTCCTTCCTTGGCGGCAACCTCGCGCAATGCATCGTGCACATTATCCACGTTCGCTACGTCGCAATTGTTCTGCGAACGTGAGAATGAATAGATGCGGGCTCCATATTTTTTGCCGATAGCCACCATCTCGCCGCCTATACCGTAACTGCCTCCGAATACTACAATCACCTTTTCTTTCAGCCCTTGCAATGCCTCTTCCGAAAGATGTTTTTGCTCACCGCTTTGGGTGCGAAGTTGAAAAAGTTTATCCAACAGGAACAGATCTTCCACATAGGTAAGTTTCATGTTCGAATTCTCACCGGCAACCACAAATATAGGCTCATCAGGCAGATAGCTTCTTACTGTTCCGCAGTCATCGGTAGTTACAAAGTCCGGATCGGCTAAGGCCAGTTCGTATGCACGTCTTATTGTGCCGCGTTTGAAGCATTGGGGTGTTTGTCCGTTACGCAGATATGCTCTGTTCGGAATAAAGTCAATGCACTCGTGGGCATCTACCGATATGATGGTATCCGTTGTCTTGGCGGCTACGTCTACAGCGTTGAAATGTTTTAGCGCTTCGATGCAATCATGGATGATACGCTCGTTAACAAGCGGCCGTACCGCATCGTGGAAGAGCATATTGGCATCATCGTCGGTATATGCGTTAATAGCAGCCATGCTGCTGTCGTAGCGCTCCTTGCCACCGTTCAGAATCTTCTTGACTTTCTTGTAACGGTTCTTTACCACTAATCCTTCAACTTGTTCGGCAAACTCAGGCTTGCTGACGATGCAAATTTCGTCAATCAATGCACAATGCTCAAACACATCTATCGTGTGCTCAATCACCTGCTTACCGGCAACCTTTAGAAATTGCTTGGGTATATCGTTACCCAAACGGGTGCCACTGCCTCCGGCTAATATAATTGCAATATTCATTCTTTGTTGTTTCGGTAGTTATAGCATCATCGCCTCGCGGATGGTTTGGATGATGAATGCCACATCCTCATCGCTTACCATAGGTCCGCTTGGCAGACATATACCTTGTCGGAACATAGCTTCACTTATTCCGTTTGTGTAAGCCGGACATTTGGCAAACACGGGTTGTTTGTGCATCGGCTTCCACAGCGGACGACTCTCTATGCCGGCTTTGTCCAGATACATTCGCAGTGCTTCGACATTGCGGTTGGGTTCGCAGTCGGTATGCACATTTCCGCCTCCATGTACCACACCTGCAGCACCGCCAACGGCTCCCTGTACAGCTTCGGCATATGCCTGCTCTTCGCCAAGGATATGTGCATTCTCGTCCAGGATGGCAGTGCAAAGCCAGAAGTTCGCATCGAAATCCTCATTCGGAGCGCCATGGAACGTGATGCCTTTCATCTTAGAAAATGCCTCCTTGTACAGTTTTGCAATGTGCTTGTGATGAGCGATGTGCTCATCCAACACAGTCATTTGTCCGCGACCTATGCCGGCACAAATGTTCGACAAACGATAGTTGTAGCCGATTGCCTCGTGTTGGTAGTATGGGTAAGCCTCGCGCGCTTGGGTAGCATACCACATAATCCGTTGTTTGGATTCTATATCCTTGCATATCAACGCTCCACCGCCCGATGTGGTAATCATCTTGTTGCCGTTGAATGACAATACCCCATATTCACCGAAGGTGCCCAATACTTGTCCTTTCCAACGGCTGCCCATGCCCTCTGCTGCATCTTCAATCACAGGGATGCCATACTTGCCGGCAATGCGCATAATCTCTTCAATGCGGTAAGGCATGCCATACAATGCCACAGGGATAATAGCTTTCGGATATTTGCCGGTCTGCTCCTTGCGGTCGAGAATGGCATGCTCCAATAGTTGCGGATCCATATTCCAGGAATCTGCTTCTGAGTCAATGAATACGGGTGTTGCCCCTACGTAGGTTACCGGGTTTGCTGAGGCGCAGAATGTGAACGACTGACAAATCACTTCATCTCCCGCTTGCACGCCACAAGCAACCAAAGCTAGATGAATGGCGGCTGTTCCGGCAGACAAGGCTACTACCTCTTTCTCTTGCCCTACAAATCGCTTCAAGTCTTCTTCAAAGCCGTTAACGTTCGGCCCCAATGGCACAACCCAATTCGTCTCAAAGGCTTCTTGAATAAATTGCTGTTCCCTTCCACTCATGTGCGCCAAGCACAAATATATACGTTGCTGCATATGATGTGTGTTAATAAATTTATACCTTTTTCGTGTGCGTTTTTAAAAAGCCTACAAAGTTACAAAAAAAAATGCAAATATGCAAATTTTTCTGCATAATTCTGCTAAAAAAAATGATTTTATATGCAAAAATACGTTTTTTTGCGTGTGAATCATGGAGCAATGGGCCCAAATGAGACCTGTTACAGCCTGCATTTTGACCCATAGACCTTGCTTTCGTATAGCTTGATTATTTGTGTGCGAAGTTTATGATCTTTTGCAACAGTCGAGAAACTCTTGTTCTTTTTGCCATTGTTATCAGGTGCGTTAGCCTGAATCGTGAGGCATATACCGCAAAGCCTTCATGAACAATGGTATCCATAACTTTCACCCGTTCCGGTCTCTTTTGGGATTTGTTTCTTAAATGATAATTGCCTTTGATGATGGAATCTATGGTAACACTATTGGTGTTGATGTGCAGTTGAGGGAACACTTCTTTTGCTTTTTCTGTATTCAGCAGGCAGCAACATATTCCTTCTTTTGCAGACATGGTTACGTTTGCTTTTCGCCATCCCCAGAAATCACCGAGAGTTAAATCCCCGACTCGTTTGCCGGTCGCATATTTGCATTCATAGCAGCCGGGGCGTTGGAGTAATGCATAGTGAAAAGCTTCATAGTAAATATCCTTGATAACAGACCATGTCTTAACGCTGCCATCGTGGAAGCTGACTGCTATGGCAGGTTTCTCCCATCCGAACTTCTTATTTCGGAATTGGAAAGTGCTGACTTTCTTGTGGTATTTGTCTTCCAAATAACTGATATACTTCTTGAAGACGAGCGGGCTGGGTACACCATGGCACACGACATCCGCTGTTAATAGTTTTTCGGTATTTGTGTTGCCTAAACAGGCGTATAGTCCTGCCACTTGGCATGGCGTGCCGGCGAATAAGACCCACTTTCCCTCTTTTAATCTGCTTTTGACCTGTTGAAAAGTATAGCCTGTATCCGATTGCACGTATTTTGATCCGCGCATGGCAACCACTTTTTCCATACTGTCGGCTTCAGTATGAACCGTTCGCCAATCATCCGAATAAGCACAGCCGAATACGACTCCGCCTCTTTCTATAACCCATTGTGCCAAAGCGCTGAATATACCGCCTGATGTGCTGTTGGAATATACCTCTCGGTCTATATGCCGGGCTGCGAAGCCTTCCAACGGTGTATGCATGACGACACCGTCTTGTTCGCTTTTCTTAAAGTCACAAGCCTTCAGGCATTTGCCGCATTCGATGCATTTCCCGGTATCTATATGCGGGTATTCAAATCCGTATTCATCGGGTAGGAATGTAATGGCGTTGCGGCTACATGCATTAGCGCATGCCTTGCAGCCGCAACATTCTTCTTTCGATGGGGTTAGTACAGGTATCATGCTTTTAATGCCTTGTAGATTGACTCTTTGAGCCATGTTTGATTTTCTTGCCGCACTTCTTCCAACTTTTTATTTACAGGCTCCCAATCAATCTCTTTTGAGAAATCCATCTCTTCTACGTTGGAAATTAACCGATCTTGCAATCCGAATAAATCCAATATGGATGTGATTCGATTGCCATTTCGTGATACAATGACATAGAACGGTTTATTGTTGTTGATGCAAAAAGCGACACCATGGAAGGAATCTGTTATTACTAATTTGGCATTTAGCAAATAGCCTAACCATTTATCAGCGCCTACATTGCGCTTTTTGATTGCAGATGGAACTCTTTTGCGTCCGCCAAAACATTCAATTGCCGGGAGGCCAAGTGCTTTTGCTGCGTACTCTGTTGCCTGAACGAGAACGGGATGCCTTCCTCTATCCATGATGCAATATTCCATGATGTAACTGTTCTTCTTTTCCTTTGGAAGAAGTGCTACATTGCTCCATTCTATTTTGTTTATCAGAAATGTCGGATCCAATGACCAGTGGATAGGTATTTGGGTGAGTCGCTCAACTGCAGGAATGGATGTCTTCTCTCGAATACCGATAAATTCAAAATCTTTTAACAGGCTTTGTATTTCCGGTTTCAACTCTTCCGACCAATCGTCATTACCAATCGAAGGCGAATATGCTGCCTTTTTGGCATCCGTCACAAAATCAAGGAAGAATGATTTGTCGAAATTGGTAAGAATCGGATTCCATACCTGGTCGCTACCCACAAGAATCATGTCATACCGGCCATTAATGGAACTGATGGTATCTCTGACAAGTGCTTTCTGTTCCGGGTATTTTTTTATTTTCTTTGCAAACCCGCAACTGCGCCACATGCTGTATAGAACCCATAACGTAGCCACTGAGAGTTTGCCGTTTTTTATTATGTTGCGTTGTTCAAACTCATAGAATATCAGTTCGGCTTCAAGCCCCGGGATACTATCAATAAAATGACATAAACTCCATGACTGAAAGACTGTTCCCGGATTAAGAACAATCGGAGAAAAAGTTAAGATACCTATTTTTGCTGTTGCTTTTTGCATAATTTCTTTTTTCCTCGCTCTTTAATTATGCCCGTTAAAGTACTCTGCAGTAGCCACTCCTTCATGAGAGATGTCTTTGCTATGCAGCACATTATGAATAGTCATAAATATGATTTTGATATCCAGCCCCAAAGTCAGATGATCTACATACCATACGTCATATTCAAATTTCTTGGTATGGGTGATTGCATTACGTCCGTTCACTTGTGCCCAGCCGGTAATACCCGGACGTACTTCATGGCGACGATGTTGTTCAGGGGAATAAATTTTCAGATACTGAACGAGTAGGGGACGAGGACCGATCAATGCCATGTCACCCTTCAGCACATTGAACAGTTGCGGTAATTCGTCAATTGATGTTCTGCGAATAAGGTTGCCTATCTTCGTCAAGCGTTTCTCGTCAGGCAGCAGGTTGCCATTTGCGTCTCGCTCGTCGGTCATAGATTTGAATTTCACTACGCGGAAGATCTTCTCGTCTTTACCCGGACGTTCTTGTGTGAAAAATGCTCCTGCACCCTTGTTGGCGAAATGCAGCCAAATCGTTACGACAATCAGCAGTGGACTAAGGCACACAATCGCTATCAGTGCTATAGTAAAGTCAAAAACTCGTTTTAAACAATGTGCGTACATGATTACACTATTTTTCTGAGTGATATTTTATACTTCCGTCAGCTCCTACTACGAAATAGCATTTGTCAATAGGTCTGATATCCATTTTTTTTTCTTTTTTATAAAGTCCGTATTCTCGATAAACTCCTATATTGACTTTATTTCCCATTATTTTAAAACCTTCGGATGGACTGACGTTTTGCATATGCTTTGAGATGGCATATTCAAGAATCTGGTATGTTCCCCAAAGTTGAGTGCCTTTCGCCGGTCTCCATTCTCCCCAATTGGAGATTCCTAATCTTGCAGGGGGATTGTCCCAATAATTATTCTCGTCCATACTCTGAAGTTCTTCGGTTACCAGCGGGTTGATCCATTCGGGATTGTAGTCTTCTTCCTTTTCGGGGTATGTCACTCCGTCCAAGTATCCGTTATAGAAATTGATGAGATAAGAGTGGCTTTTAAAAACTATCCACCCGTTTGTCTCTATCGCTTGGTCCACAGCTTTTTTGAGCTGTTCAAAGTATCTTTTGTCAAAAGCATTGTCATTGCCTTGAATAGTACCTATTCTGTGAATCGATGTTGATAGGGGAACATTGTTAACACCATTATTCACGTTAGACCCGATAGCGTGGGCAATGAATTTCCGCGCTTTATTGAACATTCGCCCGGATGCTGTTGAGCCCCAACATACCATTATGTCTGCATACGGAATTCCTAAGGCAGTTGCTCTGCGCTTCCATTCTCCTATTTGGTATTCAAGAGGATAACTCTCGTTGTATACCCATTCGTCGGCCTTTCTGTCGTAGCAATATGGCTGAATATATTTTTGAGGCGTTTCTTCCCACTCGGTTCGATCGCTTGACATCGTGTAGTTTTTCTTTGTTTGTCTGTCATAGACACCTGTGGTGTAGAAGGAATATTCTCCGTTCCAGTTCCCATTCTTCAAGATATCTTTGGCATCCGCCGAATTAAGACTATCCACAATGTACAAACTACCTTCAGGAGAAGGTCTGGCTGTCATGGAGTGGCATAGGCAATCCCAATTTGTATGAGTTAACAATTGTTTCAATAATCGTCCGTTCTCATTGATGGCGCATTCGTCTGATTCTGACCAGAATTTAGTCAAACCAATGCGATGACCTTCAGTCGCTAATCCGCATGACAAAGAGATATTATGTTTCACTTCCAGAGATCGTATCATCGGATATAGTAATGAAAAATATCCGCCAACTTTTTTATCGGAATTGCTGATGCTTTGTACGGGATGACTGGAGGGAATATATTCATCAATAACATCATCATCAATGAAGGAAAACATAGCAGAATGATTCCTAGTCTCTCCAGCCCGCTCGAAATTGGCATTTTGCGTGAACAGTGCATTCATGTTCTCTTCAGTCCACAGAAGCGAATCGGGAATGCCGGCTTGAGCTTGAAGCATAATATCCATCATGGCAATCATATATGATGGAAATACAATCGAATCTGTTAAATCATAATATGAATCATCAATAGTATCACCGGTATGAGTAATGGAATCTATCAGAGCTGATGGAACAGCAAAAACCCTCCCGTCGCTATGGTGAATAAGAGTTGTATACTCTTCTGCTACTGCGGGGATAGTGCAGATAGTAAGAGATAATAATATATTTAGCAAGCGATGTGTCATGGAAGTAGTACTTTTGTTGAAGAATCTGCTGAGTGAAGGAGGTATACTCCAAAAGGCAAATGCAGTTTGTTGATATCCTCGAATTCTTTTATCATAGATATATATTGTCCGGATGCAGTATATACAGCAGTAAGTCCTGTTTGTATCCCATCTGCAATGGATATGTTTTTCGGATGCGTGTATTGGACGCTTTTCACATTTCCAATAGGGATACTTTTATGTGCATCAGTTCCTGTAGTTATGTTTAATTCTGTAGATGTGTATGTTATAGATGGATGATCAGCTAATTTATAGTAAAGAATCTCTCCGGAATGCAATTGCACAAAAATATGGTTTTGAGCCATTCCATACCGGCTGAGGCCAAATGTAAAGAATAATGCTATGAAAAGCTTAAATCTCATTTCTTTTGTTCCGTTACGTTAACTGCTTAATCGGAGCATTTTCCCAATTGATGATTCTGGCAGCTTTAGCAATGGTAACAAATTCATTGCTATGTAGTAGCCGTATAAGTTTTGCCATTGCATCACTTGTACCGATATTGCTTTTGATGAAACGCTTGTAGCGATTAATCAGCGTACCGGGTTCTTTGAAATATGCTTCATATGCCTCGCGTGACATCAGCTTGGCAGGCTCCGTAATCAGATCATTGATGTGGAAATATGTCATCGCATAATCTGATTTGTTCATTGTCCTGTGAATTATACCGTACGGGAATAATCGAAAATATCCTCCTCCGGAATAGGCCGTTTTCCATTTGCCGAGGTGTAGCAGGGGGATGGGATATTCTTTTATTTCAATACCATGATATTGTACGCGCGTAGGGACATCGTATCCGAAAGACGGGAAACCTCCGAAGTCTCTTGCTGCCGGAAAGATGGAAGCATCGTACTCAATACCGTTTTTTACCAGGATCTCAAATGCATAGGGATTCTTTTCTGTGATTGAGAATGCCGGTGCACGGTAACCTTTAACTTTCTCTCCGACACATTGCTCCAATGCATCTATCGCAGCATGTGTATCTTCCTGCATTTGTTCGCGTGACATTTTATTACACCATGTATGCACATTGGAGTGGCAGGCTATCTCATGTCCGTTCTTCGCCAGTCGATGCAGAATCTGCGGATACGTTGTTGCCATCATACCGGTACAAAAACAGGTGGCATGTAGATCACGTGCAGACAACACTTCCAGCAGTTGGTCTAACAGTCGGTCATATTCCGCTATTTTTTCTTGCCGTGCCCCTCCTTTGCGACCGGCTTCCAATGCCCATTCCTCTATGTCAAACGTTAAGATATTCATTGTATGTGTTTGCGTTTTTGTAGGAATCGTTTGAAGCCGTTAATTAACCATGAGAACCATGTCGAAGGGTCGGCTGCATAGATATCTTGATAATAGGTGTTTCGCCCTGTTGACAAGAACCAATTGGGTTTGGCCGTAAAACGTTTTGGGGAACTTATAAACCACATTAAATCCAGCCCGAAATACCGCAAATACATGTTTCCCGTATACGATTGAGCCGGTAATGGCAATTCACATAAATCGGATAGCATAATCATTGGGAAGTTCACTCCGGCTACATCGGCAGCCCGCAATGAGGCAGGAACGCGTGGATTGATCTCTATGATTTTATATCCGCTGTTACGATCCTTGAGAATATCAAAGTCCGCCATGCCTACCCAATTTAATTTGTCCAAAACATCCGAGCAGATGTGCACTAATTCCGGTTCTTCTATTGTTCTGCAAAGCGAACTGCTTCCACCCTTGATGGGGAAAAATCGTAAAATCTCAATAATGGCAGAGCCAATAATTTGCCCGCTTGCTGATCGATAAAGCATGACATTGTAGTACGGGGCGTCTTGTGTATCAATGTATTCCTGCAAGGTGGCTTCACCGTATGCTTTGTGAATTATAGGATAGTCGTTTTGTAATTCATCAAGCGAATGTACCAATTTGATTCCCCGTGCACCTACTGAGCGGTTTGGCTTAATGAGTGCCGGAAATTGAACATATCGGGCAGCTTCTTCGATGTTTGATGCATTTAATGCTCTTGTCCGGGGATGAGGAAAACCATTTTGCTCGCAGAATGCCATCAACTTCTCTTTGTCTGCTCCTTGAATGAAGATCTCATGATTGGGCACAGGAACATGACAATTATACTCAGCTTCCAGTTCAGCTTTATGTTTGCTGACCAATTCCGCCATATAATCGCTCATCGGAATAATCAGACCAATCTGTTCGGATTGAATAATAGCTATAATCTGATCAAGTAACTTCCCCTTTTGTTGCGGATAGAAACGTTTAATAAATCTGGACTGACGTATTTCTTCCTCTTCTTCCGCCATACATACGGCATAAATACCTTCTTTCCATAGCGAATACGCTGTGGAAAGAGCTTGCAGACCTCCACCTAATATGAGTATGTTCTTTTTCGTCAATTTATTTGTTTTTCAGGTTTTCTATGCGTTGATGATCTATTTGCTTTTGCTTTCCGATAAGTAGTGCCAATACGGAGCAAATGGCACATGTTACCGCAAATACAATTGCGCAGCAGAGGTAGTCGTACGACACGAACACTACGGATTTATGCAGTAAGGCTGCTATAACTACCATGATTATTCCCTTGACCGGAACGTGTGTTGCCATGATATAGAAACTGTTCCGACCGAAAAACAAATGATAATCCATTATCCATTTCCATAGCTTGCTGTCCCATTTAATGTTGCAGATAAGGACAGAAAAAAGGAAGATGGTGATTATCCCGATAAAAGCATTGATATAAAATAATATAGGCGAACGACCTAAAAGATCAGACCCCAGCGATATATGACCATTCCAATGTGATGAGTAAACCAATATCGGAGTTAGAACTATGATGCTTGCAATGGCAATACTTTTTTTCGCGATAATATGTTCTTCTATTTGCTTAAGAGAAAGATGTTTGGTTAGCACGTTGCCTGCGCAATAAAATATAATTGCGGTAAATGCACTTTCTATGCTCCAAGGTAGCAGTTTGAAAATGCCCGAATACGCTCCGGTAATCATCCAAACACCGATAACCGCGCATACTGCACATACTGCCACATTCCACCGAATGGATAATTTATCAATGAAATAATACATGGATTCTATCACAAACAAGCATGGTATGAACCAGAGTGGCACATTATGCACCAGGAAAGTGCCGGATCCTTGGGCTATCAGTGTTTGCAATAGCGGTCCCCATAAATCAACGGGATTGTGTAATATAGTATTATATACTGCCCAAAATGCCCATGTAAGCACCGAGAACATGGCATATGGAAGCAGTAGCGTTTTCGCGCGGTGGGCTACAAACGCGCCGAAAGTAGGAAATTTCTCTCTGCGAAATGTTAATCCGGATAGCAGGAAATATAAAGGAATAACATAACTGTGTATAGGGAGAGAGAACCACCCGTAATCAGGGTGAATATGTCCTTGTACAACAATAAACATACCCAAACATTTGAGCATGTCCAAATATGCAACTCTATTTGTCTGTAGTTTCATGAATGTACTTATAGTTCAATCAATTCAGGAATGATTACATTCTTTACGTTAAGCATCATCGTTCCCCAACTCAGTCCAAGACCAAAGGATGAGCATAGCAAGCGCTGAGACTTGTCTTGCTGCAATTGTTCGCGTATGCGCGTTACCATCAGCATGGGTACGCTCGCCCCGCCTGTGTTGCCGAACTGTTCTAAGTTATAAGGTACTTTTTCAACGGGCAACTTGAGTTTCTTGACGATGCGATCTACAATCATCTTGTTTGCTTGATGAATCAAGAAGAAATCAATGTCGTTCTCTTTGTCTAATTGATAATCAGCAATGAACTGCTCGAACGATTTCGGAGGACGGGATATGGCAAATGTAAATACATCCATGCCTTCGATGAGCGTATCCCGTTTGCGGCGAACGATGCCATTCCCAAAATCTTCGTATTCGAAAGATTCCGGTGTAGTAGGATTCCTAAAACCTCCATGAGGTGTCATCAGCGCTTTGTAGCCGGATCCCATTGTGTGGAACTCAATCACAATATCCTCTGCGGTGGTGTCATACTCCAATGCCATTGCAGTCCCGGCATCACCAAATAGCGGTACACGGCTCTTGTCTTTCATGGAGCCCATCCGCAAGGCTGTATCTCCCACAAGAAGTAATGCCCTGTGAATATTTCCGGATGTTAGCATGTTACCTGCTACATTGATGGCGTATAACGAACCACAACACCCCATCGGTAAATCCAAGCAGAAGCAGTTTGTAGATAAACCTAACCGGTCTTGAAGTAAACAAGATGTGGGGGGAGTGGGATAGTAGTCTCCTGTTACGGACTCAAAAACAAGCATATCAATGCTCTCCTTGTCCCATCCTAAGTCTGCAATAAGTCTCTCGGCTGCAGCTTGGCACATATCGGATGCACATAAAGAATCAGAACCCAACCGGCGTTCCTTAATGCCGACAGTGTTGTCAAAGGTAAGTGCCTCTTCTTCGTTCAAGATCCCTAAATCAGCCGTCTTGACGATTGTTTTAGGTACACATGCACTTACACCTGCCAAGCGTACATTTTTTATTGTCCAGCGAGACATATAGTTATTTGTTATTATTTAGTTATTTGCCTTTTATAATTCAACTCCATTGCGAGCCAAAATTTCTTTTCCGGCATTGTAACTGGTACATGCCATGATGTCTTCGGGATCGAGCATCAAATCATATGTCTCCTCAATAAGGGAGATGATATTGAGTTGGTGTACAGAATCCCATTCAGCGACAGTCTCTTTGCAGAAGCTGTCACCTAACTGCGCAATCTCTGCGCCGAATACTTGTACAAAGATATCGTTGTACTTTTCTAAATTTGTCATTTGTTTTCTAATTTGCTAAATAACTTCTTGCCTGTTTCATTCTTCGGAATTTCGTCTATAACACGTATTTCAAACGAGGTGGCCACTATATGTGTTTTCTCGACAAGTGCATCTTTTACGGCTTGAGTCTTTTTGCCGTCAGTGATATATACGATCATCTTCTCATCTGTTCCAACGCATGCACTTTCAGTTTGGCAATATGTTGCGATAATCTGCTCACATTCGTCCAGTCCCACTCGCATGCCGAAGAGTTTCAGGAATCGTCCCATTCGTCCTACGATATAGTAGCATCCGTCTTTATCAAACCTCGCCAGGTCTCCTGTGCGGATGAAACCATTTCGCTCATCGCCTTTTAGCATATCTGCTGCACAGGTAGCATACCCCATTGTCACGTTCTTGCCCCGATAACACATCTCGCCTTCGGTATCAGGGGTAGTGATAGTATTGCCGTCAGCATCTATCAGCGACAACTCGCCGTTTGGCACTGCAATACCTATGCTCCCCATTTTCTCCCTGGCCCATTTGGCGGGCAGATAAGCCATACGTGCCGTGCATTCCGATTGTCCGTATGTGGCGATCCAACGCTTGCCATTCTGCTCGCAATAGGAAACAAATCGCTCATTTAGCGGGGTGGGCATCTTGCCTCCTCCTTGCGTCAACAACGTCAAGTCGGGCAAATCCATGCGATAGAACCGCATCATATCCAATATCTGGAACGAATAGGGAACGCCCGTGAACGATGTGGCCTTCTCTTCTTTCATGAACTTCCAGAATACAGGGTCTGTCATGTTACGTCCCGTTAGCAATACTGTTGCTCCTACTCGCAGATGACTGAACAGCATACTCAAGCCCATCGTGTAGTAGAGCGGAAGAACCATTAATGGCCTGTCTGTCTGTTTGAGCTCAAAGAATGTTGATATGTTCAATCCTGCAGCTTCAATATTGTCGTAACAGTGCCGGATCAGTTTTGGACTACCTGTAGATCCGGATGTCGGTAACAAATGGCTTAATCGCTCGTGTACTGCATGTCCTACGTTTCCGTAAGTGTGCTGCAAGTGATCCATCAATGTCTTGTCCGTCTTCTTGTTGACAATAAGCGGTACAATACGCTCGCTGGCGAGCATTGCCATCACTTCAAGTGCGTCTGATGCTTTGTTCTCAACAGGAAGGATGCAGAATGTACGTTCCCGAACTTCCTCTTGAATGGCGTTGGCACGAGATATGATATCTCCGTAGGTTACGATACCTCCTTCGCTATCCAGAATAGCGATTCGTTCCGGCTCTATCCTATCTAAGTTCAGCAGCATTGAAATAATTAGGATTTTTTAATTCGTAATTAAATCGATGCGCAACCGTCTACACCCAAAATATGTCCGGATATATAACTTGCCCTGTCGGATGCAAGGAACGAACATGCGTTTGCAATATCCTCCGGTGTTCCCAATCGTCCTAAAGCTATGCGGCTGATCCGTTCGTCAATCTTTTCGCCGTTGGCCTCGTACAATTCAGCAAAACGCTCCGTCTTGACTATTCCGGGAGCTACGGCATTAACACGAATGCCTTGAGGTGCCAATTCTTTGGCTGCTGATTTTGTAAGAGCGATAATCGCTCCCTTGGTTGCCGAATATGCCACTTGCCCCGGTGAACCGAGAACAGCAGTGACGGAAGCAATATTGACAATACTGCCACCGCCGTTACGTGCCATCAGGCGACTGACGAGTTGGATGAGTTCCAATACGGCGATAACGTTGATGCGGAACATCAGTTCGGTCTCTTCACGCATAATCATACCGATCTTGCGATTAAAGACCACACCGGCATTGTTAACCAGCACATCAATCCGCCCTTCTGTTTTATAGACCTGCATCATTGCTGCTTTAACAGCCGCAGTATCGGTTATATCAAATACGAGCGGATGTATATGCTCATTATCGGAAGTAAACTCCTGTCTGTCGCATGCATACACAATTGCACCATCTTCGGCAAACCGATGTGCAATCTCTCGTCCGATACCTTGTGCTGCACCGGTGATGATACAAATCTTGTTCTCAAGAAGTGGAGTCATGGGTCTTAAATTCTATTCATTAATCCACCGTCAATGATCAGGCTTGTCCCGGAAATCCATGCGGATGCATCGGAAAGCAGGAAGATGACAGCATTGGCTATATCATCAGGCTCTCCGTAGCGTCCCAAGGGATAACGCGCCATGTCTTTTTGCAGTTCTTCCTCCGTGAATGATAAGTTCGCAACCAATTCAGTGCGTACCATACCCGGATGAATTGCGTTAAAACGGATTAGCTTTTGCGGCGTTACTTCCTTATTGCAGTAATGCATGAAATCCGATAAGGCTGCTTTAGCTGACCCGTAGGTAGAATTGCCGTGGCTGCAGCCAAAAGCGGCAGTTGAAGACATGAATACCACAGATGCTCCTTTCGCCAATTTCTTCTTCTTGAGTAGATTGTTGGTCAAAACCATCGGTGCATACAGATTGGATTCATATACGCGTTGGATATCCTCTTTCTTTAAGAAGCCGATGGGCTTCGTAAAAGAAATACCCGCATTATTTACCAATCCGTCCAATACAGGTATATTTGCAACCAGATTGTCAATATCTTCGGCAACTGTCAGATCACCTGCAATCTGCATATGCTGACCTATAGGCTCCATTTGATCCAGAGTGGCCTGAAGACGCTCGGTATTACGACCTGTGATGACTACATTTGCGCCCATCTTGGCGCATGCGATAGCAGATGCCCTTCCAATGCCGGAAGAAGCACCTGTTATCAAGATTGTTTTGCCCTCAAGGGAAAAAGGATTATACGACATAGGTAGAAGTTTCGGAATCATCCATTTCAACTAATTCGGAAATTACCATCTCCGGATCTGACTCAAAGTAAAGCGAACCCCAACTCAGTCCCACGCCGAAACCGCAGCACAGGAATTTTGTTGTGGCATTTAGCTTGTCCTTGAGTTGCGTGACGATGGTAACAGGTATTGACGCTCCATTGGTGTTAGCAAAATAACGGAGACTGCTGGGTACCTTGGCTGTGTCGAACTTCAGCTTCTTGACAATGAAGTCATTCATCTTCATGTTCGCTTGATGCAGAACAAGATAGTCTGCTGATTGGTAGTCAAATCCGAAATGTTCGGCCAACTTCTTGATCGACTTGGGGGCGGTAGTGATGCCAAACGAGAAGACATCCATACCTTTCATGCGACTTTGCAGGCGATGGATCATCTTGCCTTCAAACTCGTATTCATTAAATGATTCAGGAGTGATCTGGTTGCGTGCACCGCCGTCGGGTGTGATAATCGCATCAAAACCGCTGCCATCTGTTCCAAAATGGAATTGCAAACCCTTGGCTCCTTCAGCGTACTCCAACGCAGTAACAGTTCCCGAACTGCCGAACAGAGGATTGCGCTTGCCTTTTACGCGCGCTTTGGCATCTCCTACCATCAACAGCGCTTTCTTGATACCCCCGTTCGATACCAAGGCTGCCAATGAACTCAAGCCGTACAACCAACCCGAGCAGCCGATAGACATATCCGTCGCATAGCATTCCTTACTCAAGCCTAAACGATCTTGCAGGATGCATGCTGTTGCCGGAAGAATGTAATCAGGGGTTTGTGATACGAACAGAATACCTTCTATCTCCTGCTTGTCCCAACCTAAATCCGCAATCAATTTTTCCGCCGCTCCATAGCAGAGGTCTGATGTGCAAAGAGTGGTGGAGATACGACGCTCCTCTACACCGGTAGTTGCCACGAAATCTTCCGGTGCATAGTCTGCAGAGATGTTATCTTCCGGCCCGGGGTGTAGATTGCTCGCAATGTTTTTGGGAACGCCTGCTGCCATTCCGGCTATACGAACGTTCTTAATGTCAAGAAAAGCCATTAGAGTTTGCTGCTTACGATGTTATACAAGTCAAGAATGGTGTTGGAGTTCTTTACGTCATCACCTTTCAAGGTAACATCATACTCCTCATCAACCATAGCGATTACGCTCAAGCCGATAAGTGAACTCCACTCGTCAATGTCACGGAAACGTGTTTCCGGGGTGAATACGCTTGCATCTGTTGCATCAAATTGCTCAGCGAAGTGAGCCACAAATTCATTCAAATCCATACGTGTAATATTTAATTGTTATTATTTTTGCTTGTTAATATTTTAGCATTTTGGCAGGATTGCCAATGTATGTGCAGCCGTCTTTGGGCTTGGTCAGTAGTATGGCTCCGACGCCAACGGTTACACAAGTGCCTATTTTAAGTTGTTGTATGATAAAGCTGTTGGCTCCGATCATATTCTCTTCTCCAATATGTACTTCCCCGGAAATTCTGACCCCCGGCATAATCGAATTGTAGTCATCCACATGGGTATCATGACCGATGTTAACAAAACCGTTAAGTACGTTGAAGTCGCCAAGTTTTACATCGCATGAGATCGTACACCCTCCGCCGATAATATTGCCCTGACCTATTTCAAAGGTGCTCTTGTCAGCATACCAGATATCCGGATAAATCAAGTTCGGATAACTGATATGAGGGTTGGTGATTTGCTCTGCGATTTTTTTGCGTGTTCGAGGATTACCAATAGCCAAAGCCAAAGCCAATGGCTGTTCGTACGCATTGACCTCTGCAATACCTCCCAATACTTTTCCGTAGTGAGAAATGGCTTTGCCTTTCTCTACACCGTCATCAAAATATCCTACAATCCTCCAAGGCTGTTCTTCCCCCTTGTGAACTGCAAACTCGTTGAGCTTGATGATGATGCATGCTATTTCTTTGCCATAGCCGCCTGCTCCGTATATAGCTATATCTTGCATGTTGTACTTCTTGATATGAACAAAACGCACAAAGTTACAACTTTTTTTTCAAAAAAGCAAATTTTTTTATAAAAAAATTACTATTTGATGTGTTTTTTGAAGATATTTTCCAATTGACGTGCTATAGCGGTAGATGAAAACCTGTTTACAGCATCTTCTGACATGCGTTTTTTGTCAAAATCCGTGTAATGGGCATACATGTATTCTATTCCTTCTTTGAGGGCCTCTGCGCTATCTTCGCACAATCGACCGTTGGTCGGTGTGATATATTCGCGTGGCCCTTCGGAGTCAATCGCCAATACGGGTACGCCGCAGCAAATCGCCTCCAATGCAGCAACACCAAAAGTCTCTAAATGGGAAGAACTGATAAAAACATCACTGCGATTCAGTAAATCAACAACTTCAGGTTTGCCTTTCTTCCCTGCCAGACAAATGTTCTTTTCTAATTTGTATTGCGCAATCAAGTTCCGCAAATTCTGTTCTTCCGGACCTTCTCCCACTATAGTCAGTTCCCATTTTTCTCGTGGCAAGCAACTATTGGCAAAGGCGGTAATCAGATAATCATATCCTTTACGCGGAATCAAACTGCCAACGCCTGCAAAACGAACGATTCCGTCATCTTTTCTGTCCTTCTCCTGATATCGTACGGAATCATGCACCGTGTCAAAAACAACCTCAGAATCTATACCAAACAGTTTTTTGATATTCTTTTGCAATGAATAGGAAACGGTGATGAGTCCGTCCAATTGCGGGTAGATCCGTCGGGCGTTTTGCTCAATCGCCGGTTTGATCTCATCATATCCCATTTCGCTCCAATGCTCGATACCTACCACCGGAATATGGTATTTATGCTTAAGGAACAACGCCCATTCCGCATTCCATAAATAGTGCGCATAAATGATGTCCGGCTTTCCCAACTCGCGCTCTATTTTCTTGTACATAAAGTCCAGCTGCTTGTTTAGCAGGTATTTGAAGATGCCTTTCTGCGCAAAGAATTTCATGGGTAAAAAGAACATGTTGTAGGACAATACGCCATTTTTCTCAACGCGGTGAAAGCCATATTCGGTAGGCATAAACTTACGTCCGAGATCCACGCTAATCATGCTGACGGTATGTCCTAATTGGACTAAACCTTCGGCTTGATCGACTTCAAAGTTGCCGTTTTGCGGTCTTTGCTCGCTGGGGTATCCTCGTGATATAAAGAGTATGTGCATAGGATGTTTTATTTGGTTATAGCATCTAAAAGGTAGTCACGTGAGGTCTTTTGTAGGTTACCAAGACGTTCGCGAACGGAAACATAGTCTATGTCTCCCAATGATGACGGATTATCCGTGTAGCGTTCTTCTATTCCCAATAATCTGAGTAACGACAATACACGTCCGCTTCGGTTTCCCATCTCTGCTACGCAGAAATCTTTCTCCAAAATGATTGACAGAGCTGTTCCGTGGAACGATGTTGATACTACATAATCCGCATGGTGTATAAGCGATAGGAAATCCAGAGCATCAGCTGTTTGAATCAATTCCGAAGATGGATGAAAATCACGAATACGGGGAGTTATCTCTATTAGTTTTAATCCCTTTGCTTTGGCTAACTTTGTAGCAAGTGCACGCGACTCAGGTGTCGCAATCAAACTGTAGTATAACAAATAGGGCTCTTTTATCCGGCGTTTTTTTATCTGAAGCAACCAGAAACTCTTGTCCGGCAAAAAGACGGGATCCAATACTGTCGTGATGGGCTTGTCTGTATATGGAAGCAAGGCATCACGCAAATTCGTTTCGCGGGTGGACAAGTAGTCGAAATTCTTGAGACTTTCCCGGATAAAATCCTGATCCTCTTCGCGTATATCAATGATCCCCATGCTCGGAGCGTAGGCAATACGCTTCGTTTTCTCAGGCAGATAGTATCCCCAATACGTTTTGTCGTATGCAATGACATCTGAGTAAACCGTATGATTCCACCATATCTGGTCACTACCATAGATGACAGCATCGAAGTCGGTCTGGCTGAGTTCTTCCCCTTTCTTGTATTTGGGTATTCCGAATATCCCAAAATATTTGCGGCGCAACAGGCTCATTTTCAGTTTGCGTCTTCTGTACAACGGTTCGCATAACGTATAAAACGTTAACTGCTTTACTTTCCCGATTGTGCTTTCCCTCGTTAACTTGTGCTTGTTGATATAGTCTGCGTGCTCTTTGGGCCAATAATCTACCATCTCAACATCATAGCCTTTGCCACTCAAAAAACTTTTGGTGGCATAGGCTTGCAAAAATGCGCCGTAATTGAGTGCTCTATGAAATGTGAGAATTCCTATTTTCATCGTTTAAATTTGCTCGTGAATTTATTGATAAACTGCAAAATCGCATTCTTTTCCATCGTATTCAGCAGAATAATCCAAGATAGTCCACCTACGATAAGAACGCTCAGTACACTATTTAGTATCACTCGTACAAATGATGTCTCCATAAGTTGCGTAATACCTGTCAAAACCAACCAATTAACCACCATGATGATTAGTAAAGGAAGAATGACCTGCCCGCAAAATTGTTTGACATTAAGCCCTATGAGTTTTTTGCTAAAAATTAACCGGGCTACAAGACACATCACCTCGCATGTAAGCATACCTACGATAATCCAATATGGCTCAAAGCCAACCTTCAACAGTATGTATGCCAAGGGTAGGTTGATTAGCATTAATATGCTGATAACTATTTGATATACTTTGACTTTTCCAACGGATAAGATGCCGGCCATCAATCCCGCACTTGTCTGATACACCATGGATGTTACAAGTATCCATTTGGTAAACTCAAGTGCGTATTCCGGTACGTTTTTTAACCAAATCTTTAGCACAAGAGGAAGTTCTACAATCAGCGGTATAGCTATCAAACCCATTACCAATACACAAAATTTGGATGAGGTGAACACCAATCGAAGCATACGTTCGTGATCGCCCTTTCCTTCACTCTGCATCAGTTGGGGATGCAGGCTCTTGCGGAGGGTCTGGGAGAAATAGCCCATGACGGAGTTGATCTGATTGGCAATGCCATACGCGGCATTCATGACCGTGCCAAAGAAAAGGTTAAGAATAATCGCCAAACCTTGATTTCTTCCGACTATGGCTAACGCGCCAAATGTATTCCATCCGATGAAGCTGAACATTTTTTTTAATAGAGGCGGATTCCATAAGAATTCTCTTCGGACATGCAATTCTTTGTATTTATAGTGCGTATAGATGTACTTTGCAGAAAGATTAAATAAGGGAATACATGCCATGCCAATACCGTACCAGATCAGTTTATCCCATTCGACATATTGTAGCGAGAAAGCTAAAAACAATCTGAAAACGTAGTCAAATATTTCTATAATTGCAAAAACGGGCATGTTTTCATAAGCATTCAATTCTGCATCCAATGGTACGGAGATGATTGTCAAAAACATGCTGACAAGTAGGGTCTGATAAATAATCTTACCGGCAAAGATGCGTTCGGGAAGTATATTCAAGAAATGCCCGAATAGAAATGGAGTAAGTGCTTCCAACACTATGACCAGCAGAATTCCAAATAGCAAGTGAAGCATGATAGCGCTATTAAATATGGCATTCATTTCGTGCACATCTCCTTTACCGCGTGCCACACTCAGATAACGTTGAGTCGAACTGGACATGGCGGTTTTAAAGAATGCCAACATGGCGATCACACCGGCTACCAGCGAGTATAATCCATAGTCACTTGCGCCTAATCCGTGCAGAACAATAGGAACAGTCCACAAAGATAGTACTATGCATGCCAATATCTTGACATACAGAACTATGGAGTTTATTATGACGCGCTCGGAGTTATTCACTATTTGTATTCCGTAATTTGGTCCTGACCGTAAATTCGCTTTATATTTCTGCTTAGAACATGTAGCGGGCTTCCTCCGTGAACACAATATGACTCAAATTGTCCTCCGCGTGTAACAATGCTTCTTGCTCCAAATATGCAACGTTCCGGAGTTTCCACGCTATGCATAATCATGCATTGAGTGCTGAACCAGTTGTATTCTCCAATTTTGATTTTACCATAAGCTTTTTTGAAACGCTCCTTTTCCATGTCGTATAATGGATGGAAATTGGTGTCCATAACAATGACTTGCCACCCTAATCTTGTCCCTTGACCGAACTCAATGCCAATGCATGATATTAGTTTTAAGCCGGCTTGTACTTTAAAGTCATCTCCAAAGTCAACGTGACCCGTCTTACGTACAACAAGGTAGGAATCAGAGCCGATATCTGTTTTTCCCCTAAATATAATTGTTCCTTCATTGAGCCATGAAATACCATTGTCCGGAAATATATTTACGCGATTGAATCCTAAATGAATCATTCCACGATAGACAGTATTGCTTTCTATAATAACTTTGCCACCCATCTTGCGAAAGTTGGGCTTCCTTATCAGCACAGGTAATTTTATGGCCTGCTTGAATGGCAGGTAATGAAAATTAAAAATAATGGACGGAATCCATACTGTAAAGATATTTGCAATCTTATTAAACATGCTTCTCTGTTTTTTGAGTTAAAACTGTATTATGTTGCTTGCTTTCTTCTAATTCGCGATCTTCCAATCCCGTTATGATACCAATTGCAAGCATGACATATGCCAACCAAAAATATAGGATGACAATAGAAATCATCGATATGAAAAAATATGTGGACATGGTCAACATCATATGTGGCGCATACCGGCTCTTGCGTTTCAGCATTCGAAGAGTATAGAGGCACAGACTGAAAAAAGCTATGCCGTATAAAGTCAGACCTATTCCCCCAAAGTCGTACCATATCTCCAGAACATCGTTGTGAGCCGGTAGTTTATAGGTTGATTCCTCTTGTGCGGAACGATACCCCATACCTACCATCCTAAAGCCCAAATCGCGATTCAAAATATTATGGAATGTATCTTTCCATAACATATCCCGGTCGCTACCTCCATCTTCTTTCAGGTTGGCAATTCGCTCTATGACATTGTCTTCTTGTTGGCTCAAGTATATGCCTACGCCGGCCATGGCTACCAACACGGCAATGATGACAACAATCTTTTTCCCCATGCTGCTTTTGCTGACATATTGCTGAACAAAGATATATGCCATCATACTCATGCCAAATGCTATGATACCACCTCGTTTTACAGAGGAAATGATAACAATCGCTGTGATCGCTATGGATGCAAGGCGAATAATTCGCGAAGAAGGTAACAGTAATAAAGGCAGAACAAAAAGAGGGAAATAACTGACAGCAATGTGACTGCTGTCATCGCTTAGCAAGTTGGCGAGTGAGTAAATGTTCATATATTGTACAACGATGCACAACATGATGAACAGTATTGCCAAGTAAAACCAGATATCCAGTTTACTGCTTCTGGCTCGAAAGTAACTGCAACTAAGTAAAAACGGAAAGACGAGAATAGTCATCGCTGTTGCAATCAAGCCGAATAAATTTTTCCCGGTATTGTTTAACAGGGTTATGGTCGTCATCCATATGAAGTATACATAGTATAACAGAATATACAAGGGAATAACGGGAGGCATAGAGGATTGTATCCTGTAGCGATGATAAATAATGTATGCCAACAAGGGAACTTGTACCGCCGCTAAACCCATGATAGCAAGCATCGATATACCAGTTCCTGCCTCAGCCGTGTTGTCCATATCCGGCATAACCAAATAGGTGGTGATTGCCAAAACAAGCAGTACACCAATAAAATACCAGTTGCTGGCTGTATATTTCGAAATGGCTATCTTCATAATACCTCAATCTCAATATCCGGCATGCCGGAGACTTTAGCCACAAACGAGCGATAAATTTCAAACGCTTCGTCGGCATGCTCATCACGCCATACAAAGCAACCGAAATTGTGCTTGGATATATATTTGTGAAGCCGAATATACTTCCCGTTGCACAGCAGAATAAGGGTGTTGGTGCATTCCTGCGAGCGCTTCTTACCTATAATATGGTACATCTTGGCTGATATGAATAGGAATACGCGCGTGAAGACCGGCAAATTCTTGTAAAAAGCATCCATTACATACACAGGGTATGTTGACCCCAAATTCTGTTTTGTCCCCTCCTGTTTCGATTTCCTGTACTGGGCGTTGGCTTCGGCTTTTGCCAATAACTTCTCTTTCTCCTCTTTTCGGCTGCAGTCAAGAGTTACACGCAGCAATATTCCTTGCTCTTCGCCTCTCTTGAATGCCGAACTGCGTTCCTTGTATCCGAACTTGTCTTTCGTATATTTCCGTATTTCTCCGTCAGGACATAATACCTCGGCCTCTACAAGCAAATCCGATATGCTGCATCCAAAACAGCCGGAGTTGTTGGCCGCCGCGCTTGCAACCGTTCCCGGCAGGTTGACCAGTCCCTCATAGCCGGCATGACCTTTCTCTATTGCTTTGGCCGACAAGCCGGCTATAGCAACTCCGCATTCACAGATGTATTGATTGTCCGATTCTTCATAATGGTTAAGATGAAGAGTGGATATGACAATGTCCAAGTCTGTGGTGTTATGAATGTATAAGTTGGAGGTATGCCCTACAATCTTGAAATCGGTATGCTCGTTATATAAGCGAGTAGCCAAACGACATAGTTGCTCAATCGTTTCGGGAACAATGTAATAACGTGCATTTCCCCCTCGATGGATCCATGTCCTCTTTTTTAGAGAAACGTTTTCTTCAAAGGGGATATGTCCGGCTTGTAAAAACGCGCTAAGTTCCATTATTCCTTGTCCTTGCTTTACGCCGTTATGCCTTAATTTCCTGTTGCATGAATGGCGTAAGGATCAGATCCTTGCATACCACGAATGCCGTGATAAAACTGGCAAGAATCAACATCGCCAATACAAACAATATGCGATTCGGACCGGCAGGCTTTATTGGTATGGAGGCAGATTGAATCACGGTGAACACCGGAGTGTTCTCTTGCAAACGGGCTTGAGTGGCCAAATGTTGCTTCTGGAATGAAGTGTATGCCGCTTGCTTGATTTCCATCTCCGTCTCAAGATTCCTCGCTTCAATTTTGTATTGTTGCAGATTCATGCCGCTATGACTGTCGGCGTAACGGATATACGCATCGCTGGCTTCTTGGTATTCCTTGAGAGCTTCCTCCATCACTTCAGCGTAGTACTCGATATCCACCCTTGCTTTCTTTGTGCGGTAATCCGTTACGGCCATTTGCAGTGCCGCACATACCGAATCTGCCATGATGGCGCACACCAGCTTGTCCTGAGCTTTCACACGGAACGTGATCACATCCGTCTTCTTGTCCACTTTGCAGGAGATGTTTTTATGCATCAGGTCTATCACATACCATTGCGCTTTGCTCATGTTGAATACATCCACGCCTTTCCCTGCTTTTGGGCTACGCTTAACTTCCGGTTCGGCGGGAGTAATCCATTTCTTGATGTTGCTTTTCCAGCGATTCCAAAATGTTTTCTTGTGTTTCTGTAGCAGGTATTTGTAGTATGTGCCGCTGAAGTCTTCCTCTGCGGTCGATACTTGTACACCAAATAACGTGACGAGAAAATTCGGTGATTCCACCATGTCAGGGTAAATGGTCGGATACAAGGCATCCGAACTCGACATGTTCTGCATGTTAAAGCCGAACGACGATGCCAATGCCTGCAACGAGCCTGATGGACCGGCTGACTGTGCTTCCGGAGCCAAAATAACCTCGCAAGAGTAATAATCCGGCACGCACAAAATCAAGGCTAACGACAATACAAGCGTAATCGGTAGTACCCAATAAAATACTTTCTTACGTTGCACAATCCGCTTAAATAATTCGCGGACATCAATATAGCTTTGCTGCTCGCCGTTCAAAATATCATTCGTTTCTCCCATAATCGCCTCTTTTATTTATTTTTCGTTATGTTGATGATGAGTGTGCAGATGGTGGCAGCAACACTGGCGGCAGAAGCACTTGCTGATGCTATACTAACCCATTGCGTTGCACTGGCGGGATTACGTTCGGGCTTGCTCGGTACTACAATCTCACAGCCCGGCATAATCTTGCCGCCGGATACAGGATGAACCTTTCCGTTGGCATAGATGATATATGCTTTGCAGCGCTTGGCGTGATTGCTGTATCCGCCGGCTTGGTCAATATAATACTTGGCGTTCTTGCCTTCGATAAAACTGACTGTATTCGGATACAGCACCTCGCCGTTGATCTTTACCGTGTTGTTGATAGTCGGCACAATCAGCACATCGCCTTCGCGCAGCGTGATGTCCTCATCCCCGCCGGGATTATTCAATGCCTCTTCCAAATCTATACCAACCCAATAAGTCTCGCTGATATCCAGTTTGTCCAGATCCACACTGTCCTTCACCGATGCTGCGCGGTTAATCTTCAGCAACTGGTCGCGTCTCAAGCGTTCCTCCATCGTCATTCGGCGTTGCAAACGGGCACTGGCTTTGAATGCATGGCTGCCCAAGCCGCCCGCCTGACGAATCAGATCCGACAATCGGTCATCCTGGGTCTGCATCGTATAAGTGCCCGGGAACAATACCTCGCCTTGTACACGCACATTGATCTGCTGGCCAAAAGCGGGGCTTCTGCGTACAAACACCTCGTCAAACGGCTCAAGGATGAAACCGTCTGTTTCTTCGAATTTCAAACTGTCACGCAAGGCTACGGTGAATAGCTGAGTCTTGATTTGTGATTCTTCACTTGCATTCGGGTCAATGATCCTGCGGGCGATATCCACTTTCTGGAACGATGCACGTTCCGTCAAGCCGCCTGCACGCAGAATCAGGTCTTCCACACTCTCGTTATGGGCAAAAGTGAATGTGTCAGGATGATACACCTCGCCGTGGATAACTACCTTCATGTTATCCAATTCACGTTTCTTTGAGGGCACAAACAGCTGATCCTCATTTCTGAGTTCAATATCCTCTGCTGTTCCTTCCAGTATACCGCGCAGATCAATGGCCAATGCCAGATAGGTTCTATCCAGTTGCATCCTATACAAAGCGGCACGACCTATGTATGCATCCTCGCTCAATCCGTCAGCTGCTTCTACCAACTGCTTGATGGTCTTGACATGCTCATCCATACCGTAGTATCCGGGACGGAATACGGCTCCTCGTATCTCAACCGTGTTCTTCAATCGGGGCAGAATCTCTGATACCGACACCGAGTCGCCGTCCATCATCTTGAACGAGCCAAAATCAGCATTGCGCACCGTGTGAACGGATTGTGCTCCGTTGTTCTTACGCATGATCCGAACGGCATCCGTATACGCCTCGCCGCTGAAACCGCCGGCAAAGTACAGCAACCGATCCAGGGACTCGTCTTTCTTCATCTCGTAGCGCATCGGACGTTTTACATTTCCGCTGATACTGGTCATCGAATTGTAGGTGCCAACGATCACCACGTCGCCATCCTCCAGACGCACATTGCCTTCCAGCTTGCCGTCCATCAGATAACTGTACAAGTCCACTTCGCTCAGCTGCTGGTTGTTGCGGTAGATGCGTATCGAACGCAACGTGCCTTTGTCTGCCACGCCGCCGGCTATATACAACGCATTCATCACGTCGGCAAAGGCCGATAACTGATACGATCCGGGGATAACTACCTCGCCCATCACGCTCACCGTGATCGAACGGGTCTGACCCAGGCTCAGCATCAACTGGCTGCCCTGATACCGTGTGCCGATGGTGTTCTTCAATCGCTTTGTGGCTTCCAATATAGTCAATCCTCCCAGCGAGATCGGACCATAACCGTCGATCGTTATCGTGCCGTCAGGACTAATTGTCTTGCGCAGGTTCAGTTGTCCCGCACCATAAAAGTCGATAATAACTTCGTCGCCTGCACCCAGGGTGTAGTTCTTCGGCGTGGCTTGGTTCATACTCGGCGCGAACTGGCCATCCGGTGAACGGAAGATGTCCTGACCGAACACCAGTGACGGCTTGTACGTGCGTTCCATCATCTTCAGCGTATTCATGTCGCTGTACATCCCGCCCGGCATCATGTCGCCGTTGTTCGTGCGTTGTGTGCTACTGGTGGCAGTAGTAGTCGATTTTACCGAACTGACTTGTGCCGTAGGACCTTGGGTGGCCATTCGTTGCAACTGTTCTACCGTTGCACCTTGTTGAATGAGCCGCTTGGCTATCTCTTGTTCCGACAGCCCCTGCTCATACAAGGTCTTTGCGTGTTGCAATACCTGCTGGTCACTCAGCGCCCATAACTCCGTCATTGGCAGTAACGCCAGCACTATCCATAATAATCGCTTCATATTAATCTCTTTGGTAAATATCTCGTGTGTAAACTTTTTCTTTCACATCCTCCAGACTCACGTCATAGCGGTTGGCAATGATTGCCTGACTATCCCGCTTGAACTGCTCCAAGTTATTGACTACCTTGCTGCCGAAGAACGTCGAACCGTCTTTCAGTGTCGGCTCATAGATGATCACTGTCGCACCCTTGGCTTTGATACGTTTCATCACGCCTTGTATGCTCGACTGACGGAAGTTATCCGAGTTGGCTTTCATCGTCAATCGGTAAACGCCTATCACGCAACTCCGCTCTTGCTTGGCATCAAAATCCCCCTTGTGATAGTAGTCATAATATCCCGCTTTGGCGAGCACACGGTCGGCAATAAAGTCTTTCCTTGTCCGGTTGCTCTCCACAATAGCGCCAATCAGATTTTCGGGAACATCCTGATAATTGGCCAGCAACTGCTTTGTGTCTTTGGGCAGACAGTAGCCGCCATAGCCGAACGACGGGTTGTTGTATTGTGTGCCGATACGTGGATCCAGACAAACGCCTTCAATGATCTTTTGCGTATCCAGTCCCTTCATCTCGGCATAGGTGTCCAGTTCGTTGAAGTAACTTACCCGCAATGCCAGATAGGTGTTGGCGAACAGCTTCACCGCCTCCGCTTCCGTGAAGCCCATAATCAGTGTGTCAATATCCGGCTTCAGCGCACCTTCTTGCAGCAGCCCCGCAAAGGTATGCGCTGCGGCTACAAGACGCTCGTCATTCATGTCTGTGCCCACAATAATCCTCGAGGGGTACAGGTTGTCGTACAACGCCTTGCTTTCGCGCAGGAACTCCGGCGAAAACAAGATGTTCTTGCTGCCGGTCTTCTGCCGTATCGACTCGGTGTATCCCACGGGTACGGTGGACTTGATCACCATGATCGCCTCGGGATTAACTTTCATCACCAGCCTGATCACGGCTTCCACAGCCGAGGTGTCGAAGTAGTTCTTCTGCGGGTCGTAGTTCGTAGGGGCAGCAATTACCACAAACTCGGCATTTTTGTATGCCGCCTCGGCATCCAATGTAGCCGTCAAATCCAGTTCCTTCTCGCGAAGGTACTTCTCGATGTACTCGTCCTGAATAGGTGATTGCCTTCTGTTGAGCATCTCTACCTTCTCAGGCACGATGTCCACGGCAGTAACATGATGATGCTGAGCCAACAGCGTTGCTATTGACAATCCCACGTATCCTGTTCCCGCTACTGCTATCTTCATAATCTGATTTCTGATTTTCTGACTTGTGATTTTTACAGTCTGG